>Ga0307477_10000013_pt1 | contig 296303 bp, 229 predicted proteins | sample atmos_gasesECM2C_FD_203316 | JGI IMG/M metagenome (GOLD analysis project Ga0307477, IMG submission 203316) | Hardwood forest soil microbial communities from Morgan-Monroe State Forest, Indiana, United States - atmos_gasesECM2C_515 | ecosystem: Environmental > Terrestrial > Soil > Temperate...
GGGCTTCCGGAAAAGGTCGAGGTATTTTTCAGGAATCACGTTGGACATCGCTGGCTTTCTCCTGTATTGATTTATTGCCGCCCCGATTATAGATGCTGGAAGCGTAACAATGGCGCAGTAAAGTGGTACGCGTAATGACTCATACGGTGGAGTGACAGGCGTCTCGCGAGCCTGCCCTGAGCGAAGTTGAAGGGTCCAGCCGGGCGGGGACGCCCGGCGTTCCACTACCAAAAACCTTTGGAGGGGTCGACTTTATGCGAATGGCATTAACCTCGGCAGCAAAAATGGCGCGAACCCCCGGGTTGTGGTTCGCCGCTTTACTTCTTATCGCGAGCTCTCTTCTAGCGCAGCCGCCTGCCCTGCAACCTCCGCCGACCGTCGTCTTCATGACCGATTTCGGCATCCTTGACGATTCGGTGGCTCTCTGCAAGGGCGTTATGTACGGCATCACGCCCAACCTCCGCATTGTCGATCTCACCCATCAGGTCAACGCTTTTTCGATTGGAGACGGCGCTCGCTTCCTGTTCGGAGCCTCGCCCTACTTCCCGTCGGGAACGGTGTTTGTGGCGGTCGTCGATCCCGGCGTGGGCAGCTCGCGCAAGGCCGCGGTCGTGAAGTCCAAACGCGGACAATTCTTCGTGCTGCCCGACAACGGCCTGATGACGATGATCGAGGACCGCGATGGCATTGAAGCGATTCGCCAAATCACCAACCCTGACTGGATGATCGGCGCCAAAGTTTCCTCCACCTTTCATGGACGGGATATTTTTTCTCCCGTCGCCGCGCACATCGCGCGTGGCGACGATTGGACCCAGGTCGGACCCGCAGTTAAGCAACTGGTCCGTCTCGACCTGAAGCCCGCAACCGTGGATGATAAGGGTCTGACTGGCGAAGTGATCGCCCTCGATGGTCCGTACGGCAACCTGATCACGAACATCAGTGCCGACGATTTTCGGAAGCTCGGCTATCAGCTCGGCGATAAGTTAAACGTCACCATCGCGGGACGCGAAGTCGAGATGCCGCTGGCCAGAACGTTCAGCGACGTGCCGCTCAAACAGCCATTGCTGTTCATCGATTCACGCGGAAGAGCCAGCTTCGCGCTCAACCAGGCAAACTTTGCGGCGGCGTACAAAATAGATCCGCCGCAACCGGTTTTCATACCCCGCAAGGGGCGCTGAGTGTGAAGCCGGAGTCCGAAACAAGCGACAAAAAGACGTTCGAAGCAAGACGGTGAGACGATTTCGAAAACACGATGCAAGCCAGACTTCACCCGAGGAGCCGATCATGCATAGAGACATCTCGAGTCAGCGGACACTGGCAATCTTGATCCTGAAAATCGGCGCAGTAGCACTGTTGCTGATCTCCACATCCGCATGGGCGCAGAGCTTCCGCGGATCCATCCGCGGCACGGTGACGGACCCGAGCGGCAGCCTAATCGCCGGAGCGAAGGTCACCGCGAAAAACATCGGCACCGGTCTGCGACGCGAAGCCACCACCGGACAGGACGGAGCCTACGTCCTAGCCGAATTGCCTGCCGGAGAATACACCGTAACGGCAGAAGCGGCCGGACTCTCTCCAAGCGCGCAAAATGTGCAGGTCAACGTTGGGCTGGACACGTCCGCAAACTTTGATCTGACCAAGGTGCAAAAGCGGCAGGAGGAGTTGACAGTAACCGAAGAAGCGCCACTGGTTGAAACGACGCGCGATGTATTGGGCGAGGTCGTAGAACGCAAGCTGGTGGAAGACCTGCCACTGAATGGCCGGGACTTCGGCAAGCTCGTAGCGCTCGTACCTGGTGCGACGGTCGAGCCGTCCGGTGTCGCCGCCATTCAGAGCGGGTTCGGGCAGTTCGCTATCAACGGCAATCGCGACCGCTCCAACAATTACACGTTGGACGGTACCGACAACAACGACCCGTTCTTCAATAATTCGGCCTTTAACCAGACTGGGATTGGCGGAGCTCCGGCTTCGGTGTTGCCGATCGATGCCATCCAGGAATTCAATCTTCAGTCAAGCTTTGGCGCCGAGTATGGAAGAAATTCAGGTTCGGTGGTAAACATCATTACGAAGTCTGGCACCAATCAGATTCACGGTTCACTCTTCGAGTTTCTGCGCAATGACTGGTTTGACGCTCGCAATTTCTTTAACCGGTCGGTCGATCCATCGGGTAATCACATCCCTAAGAGTGAGTTCCGTAACAATCAGTTTGGCGTATCGGTCGGTGGTCCGATCATCAAGGATAGAACCTTCTTTTTCGGCGCCTACGAAGGACAAAGGGAGCGAGTAACTTCAGATTTCAGCCTTCAGGTTCCCACGCAGCAGCAGATCGTCAATGCGCAGGCGATTTCCGCACTCGGGCCGGTTGGAGGGAGTCCAGTACCGCCGAGCGCGGCCCTGACCGCGATCCTCAATCAATTTCCAACTGCGACTGGCTTCAATGGTACTTCTGGAACGGTGGTTGGCGGCGTACACGATAAGAACGATGTCGATAGCTTCATAGCGAAAGCGGATCACCAGATCACTTCATCGCATTCTCTCTCTGGACGGTACGCGTTTGCCAGTAGCCAGCAACAATTTCCGCTCGGGGGCTTGGGATTTGGCGCAGGGTCGCGTTTGGCACAATTCTCACAGTCCTCCCCCACACGGGTGCAACTGGTTTCGGCGAGCCTGCTGTCGACGTTAAGCCCGGCGAGAATTAATGAAGTTCGCTTCGGCTACAGCCGTTATCGCACGTCGTTCAGCGCTCTTGACGCTAACGTCGACTATTCCGCGCCGAATCTTAACTTTGGCACCGGCAAGCTGGGTCTGCCGGAAATTGACTTCAGCGGGATTTTCGATAACCTCGGCGCCACCGCGTTTAGCATTCCGCGTGGACGCATCAGCCAGACGTTTCAGATTCTCGACAATTTCACGTTGTTGAAGGGCCGGAATACGATCAAGGTTGGCGGGGAGTTCCGGCGCGCGGCAATCGATAGTTTCAATGACAATCTGGAGCGGGGTTTTTTCTCCTTCAGCCCGGCCACAGCGAATGGGCTCGCAGCCTGCCAAGGGCCCAACCCGCCTGCTGGATGCAATGATAACGGTACGCTCGCATTGGTTTCTTACTATTTCGGAAATACATTTCCCAGCGCTGATTCAGGAAACACCCAACGCACAACTTACAACAACGGCTTATCCTTCTTCGCCCAGGACGACTTCCGCGTAAGTCCCACCTTCACGCTGAACATGGGGTTGCGTTGGGAGTATTTCGGCCCGCTCAGCGAGGCTCACAACCTGCTGTCGAACCTTGGCCGAGATGGAAACCTTGCGCTCGTCGGCGCCGACGGCGCATACAAGCGAGACCTGAATAACTTTGGCCCACGCCTAGGGTTTGCCTGGAACGTCGGCTACGGGACAGTTGTTCGAGGCGCCTATGGTGTCTATTACGATTACATTCCGCAGGATCTATTAATCGCAAACTTTACCAATTCCGCGGGACTTGTTACCAATCCCATCGGCCCACGTGCCGTCATCTCTGTTGCAAACAGCTACGATTCGACAGCGTTCAACGGTACCAATCCCGGCGCGCCGGCCTTCACCGTTCCGAATCCGCTCCCAACTACTCCGCCATTGGGCGTGGACATCTTCTTCACTCCGCGGAGCCTCGTGACCCCGTACATTCAAAACTGGAACTTTAACATCGAGCATCAATTGCGTGAGGGTGTGGCGTTGCAGCTTGGGTATGTGGGCAGCAAGGGTACCAAGTTAGTTCGTCTGCGCGACGCGAATCAGCCCGACGTAAGCGGCAACCGGCCCAACCCCAACTTCGGATTCATGGATGAGTTCGGCACGATTAGCGCATCCACTTATCACGCGCTGCAGGCGACTTTGCGCACCCGCAGTTGGCATGGTGTGTCCGGTTTTACGGGGTACACGTTTTCTAAGTCATTAGACGATGCGTCGGACGGTATCGACTTTAACTTCTCCACCGTGGCAGTACCGCAAGACTCCAATAATCTCAGAGCCGAACATGGCCCCTCTAACTTCGACTCACGCCACCGCTTTATTGCCGCGTTCGTCTACGACCTCCCCAAGCTCGGCGGATCCAGTCGGTTGTCGGAAGGCTGGCAGATCAACACCATTGTGACTGTCCAGAGTGGCCGCCCCGTCCCAATCGTGAGCAGCAGTGACACCAGCGGTTCAGGATTTCCGACCCCGTCCAATTTTCACCAGCGGCCAAATGTTGTGCCGGGTGTGAACCCTGTCAACTCAAATTGGCGGTCCGGTCCCGACACTATAGGCTTTCTCAATGGCAATGCGTTCGCCCAGCCAGCTGTCGGCACATTTGGAAATCTCGGACGGAATGCAATCTACGCGCCGAGATTCGCGAACGTAGATTTTGCCTTCCTAAAGAATACTCGGATCATTGAACGGGCGAGTCTTCAGTTTCGGGTCGAGTTCTTTAATATTTTCAACCACCCAAATTTCGCTCTGCCGAACTTCTTTGTAAGCCCCGGTTCCGCGCAGCAAGGTCTTATCACCCAAACTCCCGACGTCGCGCAGACCAATCCTGGCCTTGGTGGCGGCGGCCCACGCGTGATTCAGCTTGCTTTGAAGGTGACCTTCTGAGACCAAACGAGGCATTAGCCAGAAGCCGTTAGTACCGGCGACGCACGTGAATTAGTGAAGACGCAGCTTGACGTGGCTCATCTTCGGCTGGGTTCCTGCCAGGCAAATCTAGCCCGGCTTCTGGAACTCCCCCGATATCCGCGGCAGCACGGCCCGCAGCAGTGCGATGAACTGTCCCATCACTCGCCGTCCCACTTCGAGCACTTCTTCGTGATCGAGCGCTTGATCGAGAATTCCGGCGGCCATATTCGTCACGCACGAGATTGCCAGGACGTTCATCCCCATGTGCCGTGCAGCGATTGCTTCAGGGACGGTTGACATGCCCACCAGATCGGCGCCAATTGTGAGCAAATATCGAATCTCCGCCGGAGTTTCGTAACTCGGACCGGCAAGCGCCGCGTACACGCCCTCACGCGGCGGAATCGAAAGCTTCTTCGCTTCCTCGATCGCTATCTCGCGATAACGCTTGGCGTAGGTATAAGTCATGTCGGGGAAGCGCGGGCCAAAGCGCTCGTCATTCCCGCCCGTCAGCGGATTCTGTCCCTGAAGATTGATGTGATCCTTAAGGATAACCAGCGCGCCCTGTCCGTACTCGACGTTAATGCCGCCGGCGGCGTTGGTGAGAATCAAAGCGCGTATCCCAATTCGTCCGAGCACGCGCGTGGGAAAGGCCACCTCGGCAGCCGAATAGCCTTCGTAAAGATGCACCCGCCCTTGCATCACGGCAATGGGGACGTCGCCGGACTTGCCGACCACGAGTTGCCCGGCATGCCCAATCGCCGTCGAACGCGGGAATGTCGGGATGTCGGCGTAGGGAATGCGGACCGCTTCGGTAAGGTCGTCGGCAAAAGCTCCAAGGCCCGAGCCAAGGACGAGTCCGACCTGCGGCCGCAGCTTGGTCTGCGAAAACACAAATGCTGCTGCGGATTCGGCGCGAGTAAACAGGTCTGGGGCCATAGGTGGAGTTCAGAGATAAAGTTCGAAGCTAAAGTTCATCGTCAAAGACGTAGGGGCGGGTGCCCTCACCCGCCCCCATGCTCTCTGGTTCGCGATTTCTCGTTACTTCACGCTGCTGCCCGAAAGGGCTCGTCGTAACTGCCGCCATAGATCGCGGGCACCTTCGATCCCATGGGACGCAGATACGTGGCCAACTCGCCCCGATGATGGATGCTGTGATTGTTTAGGAATGCCAGATAGAAGGCCGCCGGTAAGTTGAAGATGCCAGCAAACTCGATCGGTGTCAGCAACTGCGCAGCCGACAGAGCGCGAACTCGATCCGCGCCGCGCTTGACATTCCTGTCGTACCAATCCACCACCTCGGCGATAGTCTTAGGCTTGTCTTCCGCCGCCGGATTCGCCATTGTGAACTTCAGGTCCGCAATCCCATTCAGGAACTGGACGTCGGTATTTGCGAGATGCCAAGCCAGTTCCCAGGCCGTGCGCGCGCAGGGATCCGGCCGGTAGTCCTTTTTACCGTCGGGGACGGCAGCCAAAACTCTTTTGGTCGTTTCAACTTCTCGGGCAAAGCCATCGAGCATCATGTCGCGATAGGTCAGAGCAAAATCGGGCGTGGGAGCGGACATAGCAGTTCTCCTTGGGGGCTGGGGGTTGATAGGAACAAACAAGATCGCCTGCGATCAGGCGACCTCACTATAGTTGAAGAAAACAGGAAGCGCAAACGCCCGTGGCAGCCCGTAGTGCGATTGCTATTCGTATCGGGATCTGCCTTCAGGCGCCTGCCAAAACCACGTTAGACGCCCACCGGCTGCTTCGATCCCACCGCAACCGGCGTCAGCCAATCATAGCGGTCCGCCTTCTCGCCGCGAACGATGCCGTAAAACTCTGCTTGCAGGGATTTGGTCACCGGGCCGAGTTTGCCCTTGCCCACGGTAATTTTGTCGACCGAGCGAATGGGCGTGATTTCAGCGGCCGTGCCGGTGAAGAAAACTTCATCAGCGATGTAGAGCGACTCCCGCGGAATCTGCTGCTCGACGATCTTGATGCCGAGGTCGCGCGCGATCTGTAACACCGAGTCGCGCGTGATACCCGGAAGCACCGAGTTCCCCAGCGGAGCCGTGTGCAGCACGCCATTGCGGACGACGAACAGATTCTCGCCCGACCCTTCGCTGACGTAGCCGTTCACATCGAGCGCGATGCCTTCAGCGTAACCGTTAACGATGGCTTCCATCTTGATGAGCTGCGAATTCATGTAATTCGCCCCAGACTTGGCCATGGCAGGCAGAGTGTTGGGGGCGATCCGCGTCCACGAAGAAACGCACACGTCCACACCTTCGCTGGCATCCGCGCCCAAATACTTTCCCCAGGGATAGTTGCAAATGTAGACCTCGGTGGGGGAGTTGAAGGGGTTCACGCCGGCTTCGCCGTAGCCGCGTAGAACTACTGGGCGGATGTAGCAGGGCCACACGCCATTATGTTTCACCAGTTCGACCATGGCACGCACGATCTCGTCGCGGGTGAAGGGAATGTCGATGCGGTAAATGCGAGCGGAGTCGACGAGGCGCTGCATGTGTTCGGTGGCGCGGAAAATCGCGGGGCCGGTAGGCAACGCGTAGCAGCGAATGCCTTCAAACACCGAAGAGCCGTAGTGCACAACGTGAGACATCACGTGGAGCGTAGCGTCGTCCCAGGCGATGAACTTGCCATTGTGCCAGATTTTGTCCGTCTTCTGAATGGCCATGCAGACTCCTTCGCTATAAAGATTCGCGGAAGCGAGCCGGGGATTCTCCGAATGATCGAATGATCGAAGAAACTTCAGCTTCCAGAATGGAATTATAGCGTGGAAGCGGGGCTTGCTCCCAGCGCCTTCGGCACCTTGAAGGTGATGCCTGATAAGAATCTCTCTCTCTCATCATCGGCGGGTTAGCGAATCGCAATAATGTTGTTGGCGACGAAGCCGCCTTCGCCGGCTACGATCAGCCGCATGGCAATGCGTTCCGCTTTGTAGTGGTGGCTTCGATGCAACAGGTACACGGTTCCCACTCCAGCGCCAAAACCTAAAGCGGACCCGATTGCCTCTCCGGCGGCACCACGCGTCACGAAGGGGCGCATGACCGGATTGACTTCGCGGAGACCCTGGTTGAGGCCGCGCTGGGTGGTGAAGGCGTCGGCGGCGACCAGTCCGGCTAAGATGCCTACGTTAACTTTGTTCTCGACGGTCCAAAAAGGGCGCTGGCTGGGCGCATCGGGAAGCGCGTAACTGCTGGGCGCCAAAAAACTCTGCGCAGCCAAGGCAGTGCTCAGCAAAAAAATCGAGAGAAAGAGCTTCATCTGATCTCCCACAATTAGTTGGGTAGGGTTGGGTAGTTAATTATGAGAGTAAGTGAGGGACGCACTGTATCCCATGGCCCATCCCGTGGGATGGGTGGCCCGTTGGTAAGAGTGCCTTTGGGGTTCTGGGTGGTTACCTGCGCGGGTCTAAGCCCCGTAACGGCTGAGGATAGAACAATCCGAGGCACTGCTCTCACGGTTGTGTACAGATAAAGAACTCCGGCCCAACCTGGGCTTGGACGGGGCAACTCACGAATTGATATTCTGGCTGGTGCGAATGCCGTTTCATGCCGATCACATCGCGGTTATTCTGCTGACGCTCAGCCTGCTCTGCGCCTGCGGCCGCCCTCCGTCTGAGAACCCTTCGAACTCCGATTCGCAAAAGCTGCCTTTCGATCGCCAGCCGCGTTCGACCGGAATTTCGCCCAGCCAGTCGTTGATTCCATCCGCCACGAAACTGCCCGAGGGAACGCCCATCCCGATTCGCCTGCAGACCGCACTCTCGAGCGCGTCGTCACACGCCGGAGACACCTTCAGCGCAACTCTCGATGAGCCGGTCGTGGTCGACGGCAAGACGCTGATTGACCGCGGCACACCCGTGACCGGCCGCGTGCTCGAAGCCAAGCCCTCCGCAAGTCCTCTCGGACATTCGCTCGAACCCGGCTATCTGCGGATCGTGTTGGTCAGTTTGAACATAGGCGTCAGGCCGTTCGTGATCGCGACATCTACCATCTTCGCTAAAGGAGGCACCCGTGAAGGACGACGCCCAGCCACTAGCGCGACTACTGGCGCCAGTCAAAAAGATAGAGATAGAGACATTGTTTTCGGCATTGACCGCCGTCTCACTTTCCGTCTGGCCCAGGCCGTTGATTTGCAATAAGAATAATTAATTAAGGACGACCTGCAGTAAAGTCTGACCTGCATAGACCGAAGCCCGTACTCATCTTGCGTTTGCACGTATCGGCGAAGTGAAATTCCCGCTTGGAAACTGATACACAAAACCCAGTACGCAGAACTACATAAAACAAGGTATAGGGGAGAGTGTACATAGAATTTACATTCCAAATGGTGGCATGGCTGGCCGCTTCGCAACTCCGCGGCAAGTTATGTTGCAGTAAGAAAAAGGACTTCTCGGCTCTGGCATGCAGCGTGCTCTCTTTTTCTGTTTGCAGATGAGAGGTGTTCACGCTTGTGCGATCTGGACAATGAATCTGGACAATGAAAAGTCGACCTCCAACGTTGTAGGCCGGCGATCTCGCCTTTCAATCCACGAAACCCGCGGCAGCAGAGCAATACCGGGCAAAACGAGGGATGGCAGGCAAGAGGAATCACAATGCATTTTCGTTTGATTCGTACACTGTTTTTCGCACTGTCGTTCGCACTCGTCATGCTGTGCCTGTCGGCAGCATCGTTCGCACAAATCGGCGTGGGGATTGTTGTTAACTTCGCCCCGCCCCCACTGCCTATCTATGAGCAGCCGCTGTGCCCTGGCGAAGGTTATATTTGGACACCAGGCTACTGGGCCTATGGCGACGACTTCGACGATTACTACTGGGTGCCTGGCACATGGGTGCTGGCGCCGGAAATCGGTTTCCTCTGGACTCCAGGCTATTGGGGTTGGGGCGGCGAGGGGTTTGTTTTCTATGACGGTTACTGGGGACCGCAAGTAGGTTTCTATGGTGGGATCAACTATGGCTTCGGCTACTTCGGAGAAGGTTACGAAGGCGGACGGTGGGACCATGACCGCTTTTTCTATAACCGTTCGGTGAACAACGTGAACGTCACTGAGATTCACAACGTCTATAACACGACGGTGATCAACAACAACAATAACCGCGTCAGCTATAACGGCGGCAACGGCGGGATCAACAGGCGGCCAACGCCTCAGCAAGAAGCTGCGGCGCATCAGAGGCATATCCCGCCGGTAGGGGTTCAAACTCAACATGCGCAGGCGGCGCGAAGCAACCCGCAGCAACGGGCCTCCATGAACATGGGCAAGCCACCGGTCGCAGCGACACCGAAGCCCGGAGTATTTAACCATCCCGCAGTGGTTCCGGCGAGAGCGGCGGGGGCGCCTTATACTCCCCCCGCAAATCGAGGTGCCAATCGGGGCGGAAGTCAGCCGCGTCCGGGGAATAACAATAACAACGTTGCTCGCTCCAGCACACCCGTCCATCCTCGAGATCTTCCGCCTGCGGCGCGACCCAGCGCTCCGAATACAGGCAACCCAAAGCTGGATCGGAAGTACCAGCAGCAGCAGAACAAGGTATTCGCGAAGCAGGAACAGGAGAGGCAGAAACTCCAGCAGCGGCAGGATCAGGAACATCAGCGCCTGACCCAACAACATGCTAATGAAGCGAGGCAACAGCAGGTAGAACAGCGGCACCAGCAACAAACCCAGCAATTGCAGCAAAGGCACCAGCAGCAGCAACAACAGATGCAGCAAAGACAGCAGCCACCGGCGAACCGGAATCGGTCCCGGCCTCCGGGTTAGGATCGTCCTCGACGGAGAAGCGTTAAACGTTGATTGACCGAGAGCTGTTGAATGTTGAAGTGCGGCACAAGAGCCGTTAAACGAACCGGCACGGTATCGGCCAATTGGTGGATGCCTCGCCCGGGCCCAGGTTATTAACTGATGAGCGCAAGCCTCGGAAAATTTTGGCAAGCCGCGTATCAGATGGTCGACAGTTTCTTTGCGCGGCTTCCTTCGCTGATTGTGGGCGTCATCGTCTTTTTCGTCTTCTACGTGTTCAGTATTCTGCTGAGCCGCGTGATACTTCGCACGACTCGCAGGCACCGTCCAAACATGGGTGTGGTTTTCGCGCGTCTCATCTCAGCCGCAACGATTCTGCTTGGCTTCCTGGTAGCCTTCTCAGTCGTTGCCCCGTCCTTTCAGGCTGGCGATCTGATCAAGATTCTCGGCATCAGCGGCGTGGCTATTGGATTTGCTTTTCAGAATATTTTGCAGAATTTCCTGGCGGGCTTGTTGTTGCTCTGGGCTGAACCGTTTCGAATAGGGGATGAGATCAAGCTGGATCCTTATGAAGGCACCGTGGAAGAGATTCAGACCCGTGCAACCATCATCAAGACCTACGATGGAAGACGAGTCGTAATCCCAAATGCCGATTTGTTCACGCACTCGGTCACGGTCAATACGGCGCTCGACATTCGTCGCTGGGAATACGACCTGGCCGTGAACGGCATCCGGGAGCTAGCCGAACTCAAGTCCCTCGTCATCAATGCTGTGAGCAAGGTGCAGGGAGTTTTGCCGGATCCTCATCCCGAAGTTCTAGTCATGGACCTGGGGGATCCAGACTTGAATGCGGTCAAGGTGCGGGTCTTGTGGTGGACGAAGGCTCCTCGCCAGCACGAAATGCTTGCTTCGTACGACCGGGTGTTAACTGCAATCAGACAGACTCTGAACCGTTCTAGAGTTGGCCCTGAAGTCGCGCAAAACCGTGCTGCCTGATCGCTACCTGACCATGGAAGCGGGCGGCAGCGTTCGCTGGAAGCCGGCATTAGTTGAACACCGACTGCCAGGGATGCCACAGTCGCCGCGATTAGCAGCAAAGTTCTCGTATCGGCCCGTGCCATCCCAGCGTGCGACTCGTGCTCAGGCCGTCATCTCCGCGTGGCGATCTGGTTTCACGACCGCCGCTGGCAGTCTCAAGCGGAAGGTTGTGCCGGCTCCGACGATGGAATCGAAATCCACCGAGCCATAGTGCCACTGCATGATCTGATAGGTTTGCGCCAGGCCGATTCCGCTTCCACCTTTGTCGCCTTTGGTGGTGAAGTAGAGTTCGAAAATTTTCTCCTGGGCGTCGGGGGGAATGCCGCAACCCTGGTCCTGCACCTCGGCGAGAATCATTTCGTCATCGCGCCGCGCCTTCAAAGTGAGCGTGCCACCCGCGGTCATGGACTGCACGCCGTTCAGCACCAGATTCAAAATCGCCTGCTTCATCAGATCGGAATCGACTCGCACCATCAGTGCGTCATCTTCGTTCCGCGCTTTGTCACTAGTCGCTCGTTGGTTGGGCAGTTCCAGCACCACGCGCACTCCGTGACGCGCAGCGTCGGGCGCGGCCAGCACCGATACACTCTCCAGAAGGTTGCGGAAGTCCACGTCCTCCAACCGCAAATCGCGGGGACGGGTGAAGTCCACCAGAATTTGCACGACGCGGTCGAGGCGGTGGATTTCGTTGCCGATGATATCCATGTGGCGGCGCGTGTCGGGATCGTCCTGCTGCAGTTTATTTTGCAGCAATTGCAGGTGCAGGACGATGGCGTTGATGGGGTTCTTGACCTCGTGCGCCACGCCTCGGGTCATCCGTCCGCTGGCGGAAAGGCGCCGTGAAATTTCAATCTCGTCCTCGATGCGCCGCACCGATTCGGCGTCGCGCATGGTTAGCAGTGCGCCAATCGACGTTCCTTTTTCCTGGATGAAATCGAGCGACACCTGAACCCGACGGCCATCGGCAGCGTCGAATTCATACTGCACCAGTTGCCGCTGCTGCTGGAATGCGGGCAGAACCACCGCGCCCAGAACGGTTCCATCCGAAAAAATTTCTTCCGCGGTACGTCCCAGAATTTCACGGCGTGGCCGTCCCAGAAACTTTTCCGCCGAGGCGCTCACCAGCACCACCTGCGAATCGCGAGTGAACAGCATGAGCCCGTCCTGCAATTTGGTCATGACCTGCTCGACATTGTCTTTCAGCGCGGAAAAAATCTGGTTGGTATCGCGAATCCGCCGGCCCAGGTGCGCGATCTTCAGCGATACAAGGCCAACCTCGTCGCCGGCGCTGGTCTCGTCGTCCGGTAGCAGATCGCCCGCGCTCGCAGTGTCGAGGTTCCGGGCGATAGCCTTCAAGGGGCCGAGCGCGACATTGGAAACCACCGCCGCCAGAACCAACGAACAAAAAATCGCAACCACCGAAAAGAAAGCTGCCTGCTGCAGTTTCGGCGTCAGTTCATTGCGCAGAAAAACCGTCGAGACACCTACCCGAACGCTGCCAAACTCCTGCCCGTCGAGCTCCAGCCCGATGCTCACGTCATAAACAGTGGCCGGGCCGTAGAGCATCCGCAACTGGCGGCGGAAGCCCGCATCGCGCAACATGCTCAAACGAGGACGCTGCGGAACTGGCTTGCCATTCAGCGCCGGATTCGTATCGAGAATCGCCACTCCATTCGGATCAATGATGGCGGCGTCGTAGATGATGCGGGAATTTCCCACCACCGATTCCAGCATGTCGTTGAGGTTGATGTCGGCACGCAGAAAATTCGTAATGGCGGCGCGCAGCGCCTTGGGACTGTTGGTATCAACCCGCGTGCTGGTTAAATCGGGCACCGCTTTGGATGCGGCGTACTCCAGTTGATTGGTGAGCTGGGAAGCGGTTTCATCGGCCCACAGCAAACGCTGGCGCAGCAATTGCGACAGGTAAATCCAGGAGAAGCCGACCACTAACGCCGTGAACAGCGTAGTGATCACAAATACGATGATGAATTTGCGAGTCATCAATCTAAAGAGTTCTCAGTTCCCAGTTCTCAGTAAGCGCCACAAAACATTTCTGAGAACTGGGAACTGGGAACTGGGAACTTTTTCTCATTCTTCCGCAGTCAGCACCGCATCCTGCGGCCGTCCGTATTCCTTCAGCTTGTTATGCAGCGTCTTCAAGCTGATGCCGAGTATCTCCGCGGCTCGCGTTTTGTTGTTACTGGTCGCTTGCAATGTTTTCAGGATCAGCAGCTTCTCCGCTTCGCCGACAGTCGTGCCCACGCCCAGGTGCACGGCATCGGGATCATTTACCACCGGCCGCACACTCTGGCCAAATCCCGGCGGCAAGTGCTTGGTCTCCACCAGTCCGCTTTCGCAGACGATCACGGCGCGTTCCAGCGTGTTGCGCAACTCTCGGACATTGCCGGGCCACGAGTAACTCTGGAAAATATTGAGCACCGCTTCGCTCACGTCCGCCACCTTGCGATCGTGCTTCTGATTCATGTCCGCGAGCAGGCTCTTCACTAAGTCGCGGATATCTTCTTTATGCTCTCGCAGCGCCGGCATATGAATATTGAATACGTTGAGCCGGTAATAAAGATCCTGGCGCAACTCTCCGCTGGCCACAGCATCGTCGGGAACCTTGTTGGTCGCGGCGAGCACGCGCACGTCCACCGAAGTTTCGACCTTGCTGCCGAGCCGCCGCAGTTTGTGGTCTTCGAGCACCCGCAGCAGCTTCGCCTGAGTGCCCACCGGCATCTCGCCAATCTCGTCGAGCAGCAGCGTCCCGCCCTCGGCCAGTTCGAAGCAGCCGGTGCGACGCTCCAGCGCGCCCGTGAACGCGCCTTTTTCGTGGCCAAAAATCTCGCTTTCGATCAGCGTCTCAGGAATGGCCGCGCAGTTAATGGGAACGAAAGGTTTGTTACGCCGCGGACTCATATCGTGGATGGTGCGCGCCACTAATTCCTTGCCGGTTCCGCTCGCCCCCGTAATCAATACCGAGGCCGTGCTCGGAGCCACCAACTCGACCAGCCGGAAAATCTCCTGCATTACAGGGGACGCGCCGACTAGCAGGCCGAGCGCTCCTTTGTCCCGCAAGCGGCGGCGCAACGACTCGTTTTCGGTGCGGGTGTTCACAATCTCACCAATGTTGGTCAGGATAGAGCGCAACCGCCGGAAGTCGATGGGCTTCTCGATGTAGTCCTGGACGCCCAGGCGGCCCGCATGAAATGCGGTGTCGGTCGCCTTCTGGGCCGTGACCATCACCACGGCGATCGACTGTGACAGGTCGGCAAGCCGCTCCACCAGTTCCATGCCTCCCATGCGGGGCATCTTCACATCCGTAATCACGATGGACGGAGCAAAGACGGGAATTTTTTCCAGAGCTTCCACGCCGTCCGCCGCCGTGTCGGTGCGATAGCCCCATCCCGAGACCAATTCGGCCAGCCCGGTTCGTTCGTTCTCTTCGTCTTCAACAATCAGTACGCGTTCCTGTGTCATATTCCTCTGCCATGGGCCCAACCTGCATTATTCAGGGAAGCGCGTCGCCTCGCAACCCGGCCCGGATACCGGAATATCAAGAATATCAATTTGAGATCACTCCCGCGAAACCTACTGGTAAAAGCAGACCCTGAAGAGCCCTGGCTGGCGAGCCATGCGGGCTATGAAAATACCCGTTAACTAATCTTCCTCTTTTGCAAAAGTGCCCGGTTGCTGTAGAATTCGGTGTTTCCCAGGTGCAGCCTATCTGTGCGTGCCGTCAGTCTTTATCGATTCCAGTTCTATTAAATAGCTTGTAGTGGATTTGATCGGAGGAACTCAATGTCACGTTGTCAAGAAACTTACCGGAGATGCGCGACTGGCGCGCTTGTCCTCGCCATCGCTCTGCTTGCGTTACCGACTTTGGTGAACGCACAAACATTGCGGTCGGACGACACGGTGCCTAGATGGGAATGGTTCATTGGCTATCAGTGGGTAAACCCCGGCGGCAACATTCCCGATGGCAGCACACCACCCTTGGCTATCAAGGCGCCCTCGTCGGCGACGGGGGCCGGTACCAATGTTTCCTACAATTTCACCAAGAACCTGTCTCTCGAAGGCAATTACGGCGGGAACTGGCACAGCGGCAGCGTCGGCTATAAATACAACGCATTCAGCGTTGGGCCGAAGCTTACCTATCGCGGCGAAGGTGTGAACTTTTTTGTGCACACGCTGCTCGGAGTGCAACGCTTCAATTCGGATTTTAACAAAGGCACCACCGGCATTGCCGCGATTCTTGGCGGTGGCATGGATATCAAGCTCTGGGAGCCGGTTTCGCTCCGGCTGTTTGAGGCCGACTACCAGCTCGGGCGTGAAAACTTCTCGGCCGAGGTGCCGCCGAACGACTCCTCATTGCGGCGCCAGACTTACAACGGCGTTCGTCTGACCACCGGTCTCGTTTTCAACTTTGGAAGCCTGGCTCCCGAACTTCCCGCAGCGGCGTCCTGCTCCGTGGACCACCCCGAAGTCATGGTCGGCGAACCGGTGCATGCAACCGTCGCCGCCAGCAACTTCAACCCCAAGCACACGCTCACCTACGCCTGGACCAGCAACGGGGGCAAGGTCGACGGCAAAGATACCGGCGCCACCATTGATACCAACGGTGTCAGCGGCGGCAGCTACACCGTAACCGCCACGGTAACGGACCCCAAGGCCAAGAAGAACAATACTGCGAGTTGCACCGCCAACTTCACGGTGAAGGAACCGCCCAAGAACCCGCCGCAGATTTCCTGTTCGGCGAGTCCGTCGACGCTCCAGACCGGTGCTTCGGCAACCATCACCTGCACCTGCACCAGTCCGGATAACGTTCCGGTAACGGTGGGGGGATGGACCACGAGCGGCGGCAGCATTTCCGGCACTGGGAACTCTGCCACCCTGGACACGACTGGCGCCTCGCCCGGACCCATCACTATCAATGCTACTTGTACCGACTCGCGCGGCTTGACGGCTTCGACTACGAGCTCGGTGACGGTTGAAAATCCGCCACCGCCACCTCCGCAGGCCAGCAAGCTGAACGAGTGCCAGTATCCGAACGAAAAGAAGCCGTGGCGCGTCGACAACACCTGCAAGGCCGCGCTGGATGATGTTGCTCTCAAGTTGCAGCAGGATTCAGAGTCTAAGCTGGTCGTCGTCGGAAACGCTGATCCGAAGGAAAAGCGTAAGAACCTGGCGGCCGAGCGAGCGGTCGACGTAAAGGCCTACATCTCGGGAGGCGAGGCGAAACAGAACATCGACCCAAGCCGCATCGAGACCCGCACCGGAAACGCAGGCACGGCGACGTCGGAACATTGGATCGTTCCGGCGGGCGCGACCTTCCCAGGGGCCGACACCACGACCCCGGTCGATGAGACGAAGGTAAAGGCGATTCCGGATCATCCGAAACCGGTTGCCAAGAAGAAAGCGGCGAAGAAGGCCGAATAGCTGATGTAAGAGCACGAAAGGCTGGTGGGGTTGACCCTGCCGGCCTTTCTATTTTTGACACTTCGGTAACCTTGCCCCATCCGTGCTAGCTTGTCTAATGTGTAGCGAGGCGAACATCTTCGCAGGGGTCAAACTACGGGCATGGATTTCACAGGGAAACGGAACGTTCTCCGCACAAGTTTATTGCTTCTCGCCATCAGTCTTTTGAGCACCGCACTGTTGGCCTCCGGGCCCTGGCAGGTGTTAGGTCCGGATGGTGGCGATGCGCGCAGTCTGGCTTATGACGCGCACAACCCAGATCACATCCTGCTCGGCACCAGCACCGGTCAGATGTTTGCTTCGAACGATGCCGGACGCACCTGGTTGCGCCTGGCGCGCCTGGGCGACGATTACGTGCTCGACCACATCGCCGTCGATCCGCAGGATTCCAACCGTATTTATGTGTCGGCGTGGAGCGTATCGAGCCAGCAGGTCGGCGAAATCTTCCGAACGCGCGACGGTGGCCGCAACTGGGAAAACCTGCCCGCGATGCACGGCAACTCCATCCGTGCCCTGGCCATGTACAAGGGTAATTCCAAGGTGCTGGTCGCGGGTGCGCTCAATGGCGTCTTCCGCACCAAAGATGGCGGCGATTCCTGGGAGCGTCTGTCACCCGCGAATTCCTCCGATATCAAGAATATTGAATCGATCGCCGTCGATCCCAAGGATCCCAACACCGTCTACGCCGGAACCTGGCACCTGGCCTGGAAAACTTCCGACGGCGGCGCCAACTGGCAGCATATTAATAAAGGTATGATCGACGACTCCGACGTGTTCTCAGTCATCGTCGACCATGACAATCCCTCGGTCGTTTTCGCGAGCGCCTGCTCGGGAATCTACAAGAGCGAGACCGCGGGCAATCTGTTTGCAAAGATTCAGGGCATCCCGTTTTCGGCGCGCCGCACCCGCGTGCTCAAGCAGGATCCGACCAACGAAAATATCGTTTACGCCGGAACCACCGAAGGCCTCTGGAAGACCACCGACCTGGGCAAGGTGTGGAAGCGTGTGAGCAATCCTGAGGTCGTCGTTAACGACGTGCTAATCGATCCGCGGGATTCCAATCGCGTGCTGCTCGCTACCGACCGCAGCGGCGTGATGGCCTCGACCGATGGCGCTTCCAACTGGACTACTTCCAACAAAGGCTACGCGCATCGCTATGTGTCCGCCATTCTGGCCGATAACAAAGACGCCAGCACGCTCTACGTTGGCGTCGTCAACGACCGCGAATACGGCGGGGTATTCTATTCCCACGATGCCGGACAACACTGGCTGCAGAAAGCGGCCGGCCTCGGCGGCAAAGACGTTTTCGCGCTCAAACAGGCTCCCAGCGGAATGCTGGTTGCCGGCACCAACCACGGCATGTTTTCACTGGATCACAATGCCAGCGAGTGGCACCCTATGAACGTTGTGGTCGTCGAGCATAGCCTGAAAATCGCGGGCAAGGGTAAAGGTTCGCGCAAAGCGGCCACCACGACCACGTTTACAAAGTCGCAACTCGAATCGCGCGTCAACGATCTGGAACTCGGTTCCGGACGTTGGCTGGCGGCAACCACCACTGGCATCTACTCGAGTACCGACCAGGGAAAAACCTGGAAGGGCGGACGGATTCTAGGACAGCAGGATTTCGTTTCAGTGCGAGCCGAAGGTTCAACGGTGGTCGCGGCGACGCGTTCCAGTGTCCTGGTCTCGAATGACAGGGGCGCGACCTGGAAACAAGGCGGTCTGCCGACGTATGTAGTCAGCATCCGCAGCGCGGCGATTGCTTCCGACAACCAGATCATGATCGCCTCACGCGAAGGCGCGTTCCGCAGCGGAGACGGCGGCGCGACCTGGGAGCATGTCGTCAACGGCCTCCCCAGCAAGGACATCACTTCCGTCAGCTTCGATTCCACGCACAAGCGCATGCTGGCCACCAGCGACGCGACCGGCGTGATCTTCGAAAGCCGCGACGGTGGACGTTCCTGGCAGCGCGGGCCTGACAGCGGATTCCCGCTGCGCCGGGTCAGCGTAATCGGCGGACGCTTCGTAGGCGCGACTCCATTTGATGGCGTCGTGCTGCAACCGGAAAACGAATCCATCAGCGCCACCGCCGAAGCCGGCAGCACTGAGTAAGACTGCATTCAAGCCGAGATAGTAACCGGGGAGGCGGAAACGCTTCCCCGGCTTTTTGATATGGACGGCGCACCGACCTTGCGTTCTTTGTACGGGTGGGAAACAATCTTTTTGTCATCAATATGCGACTTGCCTGCGGACTCGCGATTGCGCTATGGCTAAGTTCCCCGGCCGCGGGAATGGGTTCCTGGCAACAGGGTCTGACCGGTTCCACGAATCCCACGGGACAAGCTCAGGCTCCGTCCGCGGCTCCAGCGGAGACCGCGCCGGCGGAGAAGCCGCAGACAGAACATGCGCCCGCGGAGCAGGTTCCGGCAGAAAACGGCCCAACTGTGCCCGGCAATCCGCAGACGCCGGATGCGGAGAAGACAGCGCCGAAGAGCGTGGCGAAGGAAAAGACGGATGCTGGTTCGGCGAGCGGAGCCGGAAGACGCCGCAAGCGCGCCGCGCCAGCGCCGAATGGTGCTCCCCACAAGATTGTGGTGCGCGAGGGCGGCGCGCGCGAGCCCGCGGCGCAGATTGCCCCCGGCATGACTCCCGCGGAAGCCACTCGCCAGCGCCACAACGCGGAACAGTTGCTGGGCGCTACCGACGACAAACTGAAACGGTTGGCGGGAACCACCCTGGACCCCAAACAGAGGGAGACGGTGGGACAGATTCGCAACTATATGGAAGGTGCTCGTTCGGCGTTGAAGGAAGGCGATGTGCGGAGAGCCAACACGCTGGCGCAGAAGGCACATTTGCTCTCGGAGGATTTGGTGAAGCAGTGAGGGCTGCCGAGACAGTTTGTGATGCCAGGATGTTTCACATGAAGAAGACGAAAAGATCAAAATCAACAAGCGCCGACGTGTCACCGCTCCCTGGGCGCCGAAAGCCGCGAAAAACAATCCCTGATTTCCTGGCGCGGATGCGCAAGACTTACGGCGACAAGGTGCCGGCCGTCAGCGGCGCCGAACTGATATCTGCAGATCGGGATCGGTACTGAATATCCGCGTCGATCCAAAAAAGGCGATACCCTAATACGAACCCCGAAAATTCACCGTAGAGACCCGGCTTGCCGCGTCTCCGCCCGCGCCACTGGCTCTCGGGCTGGCAGCAGGAGACGTGGCAAGCCGGGTCTCTACCTCCGCCCTGCGCGCTTCTGCGCCACGACCAGCCCGCGCGGCGTCGGTAAGAGTATGGCCGAGATCAGGCCGTCCTGTTCAAGCTTGAGGGCCGCCTCGCGTACCATCTTCAAATGCGAACTGGCGTCATGCATCAGGATCAGGCCATAGGGGCTGATCTGCGGCAGGAAGCGGCGAATTTCCTGCTCGCGGATGGGCATATCGCTGTCGCTGAAGAACAGATCGATGGTGCCCTCGACTTTCATTTCGAGGCTTGATTCATTCCGCAGTTCAATCCACTCCGCGAGTCCGGAAGCTTGGATTCGCGCCTTTGCGTTCTCGTATATCTTGTAGTCGAACTCGCAGGTGATGACGCGCCCGCGTCCGTTGGCTTTCAGTCCCTCGGCGATCCAGAGAGTGCTGATACCGCTGAAGGTTCCGGTCTCCACCACCAGTTCGGGCTTGATGGTGGTGACGACGGTGCGCAGGAATTCGAGCACCTCGGCCTCGGCGGTCATGGAATCGAACATGCGCCAGCGCTCCGGGTGCGGACACTCGGGCGTCGGGCGATGATATTCGGGCTCCAGCCGATCGCCGGTGCGCTCGATCTGTCGCAGGATGCGGCGCTCCTGCTTTTCTTTTTTAAAAAGGCGGCGAAGGCTCATAGAAAGGTCGCAGGTCTCAGGTGCCAGGTCTCGGGAGAAACGCAAAAATCCGATGCCCCTCGATTTTCCTGACACCTGACACCTGGTACCTGATACCTTTGCCCTACTCACTCGTGAAGTAATCCACGGTCACGGGGTTCTCAAACAGGGAGTAATCGCGGGTCACGACCGTGATGCCGCTGTCGGTGACGAAGTAGCGTTCGCGGTCGGCTTCGGCATCGTAGCCGATAGTGGTTCCTTCGGGAATGTGCACGTCCCGCTCGACGATGGCTTTGCGGATGCGGCAACTGCGTCCCACGTTTGCGTGCGAAAACAAAATGCTGCTCTCGATTTCGGTGAAGGAGTTCACGCGCACATCCGGAGACACTACGCAATTCTGGACCAAGCCGCCGGAAATGATGGAGCCGGAAGAAATCAGCGAATCGACCGCGTGGCCCATGCGCCCGCTTTCGGCAAATACGAATTTTGCCGGCGGATACTGCCGCTGGTGAGTGCGGATGGGCCATTGATCGTCGTAAAGATTGAATACCGGCGAGACCGAAACCAGGTCCATGTTGGCTTCGTAATAAGCTTCAAGCGTGCCCACGTCGCGCCAGTAGAGGGCTTCTTTTTTGTTTTCGTCGACAAAATTGAAAGAGTAGACGCGGTAATCCCCCAGCATCTTGGGCAGAATATTCTTGCCGAAGTCGTGACTGGAATCGGGATCCTCGGCGTCTTTGAGCAGCACGGGAATGAGCACGTCGGTATTGAAGATATAGATGCCCATCGATGCTGAAATTTTCGTTGGATCGTACGGCGATCGGATATCGGTCTGTTTCGGTTTTTCCAGGAAGCCAATGATGCGATGGTCGTGGTCGATGTCGACGACGCCAAAATGGCGGCATTCGGCCGGGTCGGTCGTCAGGGTGGCGACGGTGACATCGGCGGCGGCGTCCTTGTGCTGCTTGAGCATGCGGCCGTAATTCATTTTGTAGATGTGGTCGCCGGAGAGGATGAGCACGTATTTGGGCTGCTCGGAGCCGATGGAATAGATGTTCTGATAGACCGCGTCGGCCGTCCCCATGTACCAGTTCTCGCTGACCCGCTTCATGGGCGGCAGGATTTCGATGAACTCGCCGATTTCACGGCCAAAAATATTCCAGCCCTCGCGGATCTGACGATTCAGCGAAAGCGCCTTGTATTGAGTGAGGATATAGACGCGCCGCAGGCCGGAGTTGACGCAGTTGGAAAGCGTGATGTCGATGATGCGGTAGATGCCGCCGAACGTCACGGCCGGTTTGGCGCGGTCGCGGGTGAGCGGATACAGGCGCTCGCCTGCGCCTCCGGCGAGCAAGATTCCGAGCGTATCATTCATTGCCACACCGTCATCGGCACACCGTATGGACGCAACGTGCAACTCGAACGCTGCCCCGGCTCAACGCGAAATACTAGCACACGCGGCGATTTAACTGACGGCTGAAAGCTGACAGCTGCCATTAGCAGTGCACGATCTTGTCGCTCTTAATGCCGCGCGTGGCGTTGCGCGAATCCACTACCAGTTTCGCCTCGTTGACGATCCTCTTGTAGTCGTAGTCGGAGTGATCGGTCACGATGAGCACGCAATCGTACTGGCCAAGATTGTCGAGCGAGGAGCACTTCATCTGCAGGTCATACTTCCGGCCACGGCCAACGAAAGGGAAGTAGGGGTCGTTATAGCCGACCACGGCGCCCTCTTTTTGCAGCAACTCGATAATGGTAAGAGCGGGCGACTCGCGCAGGTCGTCAATATCTTTTTTGTAGGCAACGCCCAGAACCAGAATCTTCGATCCGTTGATCGGTTTTTTCTGCTGGTTGAGCGCGGAGATCGTGGACGCGATTACGTTGTAGGGCATGGCCACGTTGATTTCCCCGGCCAATTCGATGAAACGTGTGCGGAAGTCGAACTCTTTCGCTTTCCAGGAAAGATAAAACGGGTCGACCGGAATGCAGTGTCCGCCGAGACCCGGCCCGGGATAAAACGGATGGAAGCCGAAAGGCTTGGTGGCGGCGGCGTCAATGATCTCCCAGATGTCGAGGTCCATGCGCAGGCAGAGCATCTTCAGTTCGTTGACCAGCGCGATGTTTACGCAGCGGTAGATATTTTCGAGCAGCTTGGTCATTTCCGCGGCCGCGGGCGACGAGACGGGAACGGTGCGGCGGAAGATGGCGCCATAGAGCGCGGCCGCGATTTCGCTGGCCTGCGGATCGAGTCCGCCAATCACCTTCGGAATATCGTGACGAGCCACCTGGGTGTTGCCGGGATCCTCGCGCTCGGGCGAAAATGCGACCCAGATATCATTGTCGCCGGCTGCACCCTTGCGGGAAGCTTTCAAGCCGGCCTTGTTTTCCTGTTCGAGAATCGGAATCAGGACTTCTTCGGTCGTGCCGGGGTAGGTTGTGCTCTCGAGGATGACGATCTGACCGGCGCGCAGATAGGGCGCGACGGCGTGAGCGGTATTGGTGATGTAGCTGAGGTCGGGCTCGTGATACTCGTTGAGCGGCGTGGGGACGCAGATGATGATCGCGTCCATGGCGGTGATCTGCGAATAGTCAGCCGTCGCTTTAAAGCCGCTCGATTTGGCAGCCGCAATCTCTTCGGGCGTGATGCGGAAAATATAAGTGCCGCCGCTGGCGAGCGTGTCGATTTTTCGCTGATCGATATCGAAGCCGGTGACGGGAAATTTCTGCTCGCTGTAGAGCAGGGCCAGCGGTAATCCGACGTAGCCGAGGCCAATGATTCCGACCCGAGCTTTGCGCGTCTCGATGCGGCTTTTCAAGTCGGTAAACAGGGAAGTAGCGGTGAGTTGAGTGTCCATATATGGCAAAAATAATTCTAGCATTGGACGATGTGCTTCGGCCCCGGAAGCTGCGGTTGTCATACGATTTTCATGCGATTTTTGCAGGTGCATTGCGATCTTGATTACTCCGGTAATCAAATTCGCCCGCGTGGCGGTTTCCTTAGTAATATGCGGATACAGTACATGCACCTCACATGCGATTCTTCCGACCAATGATCGTGTTGTTCCTGGTCGTTATCTTTGCCGCGCTCGCGAGCCAGGCGGCGCGCTTTCTGGTGGTGGACGAACCTGAAAAGTCCGATGCCATCGTGGTGCTGGCAGGGGAGACTAATGTCCGTCCGGCCCGCGCTCTGGACCTGTTGCGCCAGGGAGTGGCGCCGCACGTGTTTTTGGATGCTGAGACCCGAGATGTAATCTACAATCAGCAACTCGTCGAGATTGCGCAGAAATACGTGAACGCTCTAGCGGAAGCAAACCGCGTCTCGGTATGCCCAATCACCGGATATTCGACCATCGCTGAGGTCGACGATGTAAGCCGATGCCTGCAGCCGCTGGGCGTGCATCGGGTGCTGATCGTGACCTCCGAATATCACACCCGCCGTGCCTTAATGATCTTCCGCCATCGCCTGCCGCAATATAAGTTCAGTGCAGCCGCGGCTCGCAATCCAGCGCAATTTGGCGAAGCCTGGTGGACTCACCGCGAATGGGCAAAAGTTACTTTTGATGAATGGGCGAAGATGTTGTGGTGGGAAGCCGTGGACCGTTGGCGGTAGTCAGTACCCATTGAGACATTGAATCATTTAACTATTGACTTCTTTGGGATGACTCAATACCTCAATGATTCAATGACCCACTGGCAACTTTTTCTCTTGTGCGATAGTTTGAAAGCTATTCATCTTCACCGGAGGTTTCATGTCGCAAGTCACGATTACGGTGCGCAAAAACGGTCCTTTACGCATAGAAGATCCCAACGGCGTTGTCGAGATGGTGGACGCCGATGGCAACAAATACGACCTGACGGGCAAGACGGCGTTTTCCCTCTGTCGCTGCGGCGCTTCCGCCAACAAGCCTTTCTGCGACGGCACTCACAAGGTTGCCTTCCAGGTGCCCGATACGGCGATCAAGATCGTATAGAGGCCGGATTCGCACACCTTCCAAGGATTGTCATCCCTCGCTTCGCTCGGGATGACAATTCACTGAGGGTGTTGCTGGTGGACTCCCTCCGGGGTCCGACTCTTCGCACGCAATGGCTAGTGTCTAACTGTAAACGGGGGCGGCGAAATTACGTGCCCGGGGCTTTCTCCTGATCTAGCATGGTCCGTGGACAATTGTTGCCGGCGTCGACGGCACTAGTTTTCAAACCGACGTTTTGAGGCCGAAGAACCTTTTGCCTGCTAACCCTATGGGCCCTTCGGAAAAAACACAACACGCCATTCGCCGCAGCACGCGGCTGCCGCTGGAAGTTCCGGTGCTTGTGACCAGCCTCAACCCCACTGTGCCATATTCTGAGCAGTGCAACACCACCCTGGTGAACGCGCACGGATGTGGGCTGATCGTTCCACGCGTGCTCGCGCAGGGCATTCAGGTCCGTCTGGAAATCGTTTCGGCGAAGCGGCACACTACGGCGCGAGTGGCGGAGGTGGTTCCACTGGGCGGCGATCCCGAGACCTGGCTGGTCGGCCTGGAACTAGAGGTCCCCGGCAACTTCTGGGGAATCGAGTATGCCCCTGCGGATTGGAAGATCGAAGAGAGTCCATCGCCGGCCGCAAAGCAGCCACAGTCAGATCAAGAGCCCGGCGCGGCGGCAAAGCCGGCTCGATCGCGACGCTGGCGCCTGACCGACATCAGCGCGGGCGCCTGCTACCTGGAGACAGCTGCGCCATTTCCCGCCGACACTCCGGTGGTGCTAAGTATTAGGGAGTCAAACAGGGAGTGTCTGCTAGAGGGAGTGGTGCGGGTGTCACATGCGCAAACGGGAATGGGAGTCGAGTTCACGCCGGTGCAAGCGAACGATCAAGCCTACGATCAGCGGGCGCGGGTGGGGGAACTGATCGGCCGGCTGGTGAGCAATCGCGAGGTTCCGCGAATTTTCGTGGGGCGAAAGGAAGGCCGGAAAGAAGACCGGAAAGCAGGCGAGCACGCCGCGCCTAATCCCGCGCCCGACGCTGTGCGGGATGCCGAATCGCCCGACCCGCTCCTGGAGCTGGTTCGATCTGGAGCGTTGCTGACCGCGGAGCAGTTTCTGAACGATTTGCGCGCGCAGCGGCTCGGCAAGCGCCGCGACCCACGGATCGATCTGGCATTGCCGGTGCTGCTTACCGGGACCGACGTCAGCGGTCGTCCTCTGGATCAAAGAGTGATGACGGTCAATATCAGCCGGCGGGGAGCGCTGTTGGAGGGCATCCACGGAATCCTTGGGCCGGGCAACAAAATTTTTCTCGAACGCTTGCACAAAAAGGAACAGTTTCGAGTCGCATGGGTAGGAAGAGAAGACACTCCGGCGGCAGGTCAGATCGGGGTGGCCGCGGTCGATCCGAATACCTCGTTTTGGGATGAGGTGCTCGAAGCGACGGCGCAGTCTGGGCTGGAGGCAGCCAGCCTTCGCGGGAACGACGCCGGGACTGGGCATGAGCGGGGTCCCTGAAAAACCCGATCGCGCTCTTGATTTTGGTTGGCGCAGCGGTTCACCGCTGCGATAAACAGACTCTTTCAGTGCCGGCTTCGGCCGCTGAGGGTGACGGCTGCGCGATGCCCCGCGTTTTTCATCAATCTGTCGGCGGCGCCGGAAATGTTACACTGCCTCGCCGGAGGGTTTTGTGTCAGACGAATTTGGGCCATCTGCAAAAAGCGCACGGGACCGAGCACTAGGGATGGGCGCGAAGATCACGCGCCGGGATTTTCTAAACGGAGTCGCACTCGCGGCGGGCGCTTCTCTGATCCCGGCTGAAATGTGGGCCGCCGCAGCCGCCGATCTGCAATCAGAAGCGCAGGACGTCCCAGGTTACTACCCGCCCCTTAAAACCGGCCTGCGCGGAAGTCACCCCGGATCATTCGAAACCATGCACAGAGTCCGCGACGGCGCCTTCTGGGACGACGCTCCCAAGGCCGTGGACACCGGCGAATCCTACGATCTGGTGATCGTGGGCGGAGGCATCAGCGGACTCGCCGCGGCGCACTATTTCCGCAAGGCCGCGGGCGACAAGGCGCGCATCCTGATTCTTGAGAACCACGATGACTTTGGCGGACACGCCAAGCGCAACGAATTCCGCGCGGGCAGCCGCACCGGCGTCCGCACGGTTTTGGGATTCGGCGGCACGTATTCCATTGAAAGCCCGTGGCCTTATAGCGCGGTCGCGAAGTCTCTGATCGAAGAGCTCGGCATCGATGTGCCTTCCTATCCCAAGTACGTCAGCAAAGATCTCTACCGTTCGTTGAGTCTGAAGCCGCGCATTTTCTTCGATAAGGAAACCTTTGGGACCGACAATCTAGTCCCGAACGCGGTTCATACCGGATGGGATGAGAGCGGCGTCAACGATGTGGGCGGCGAAGCGAGTTTGCAGGAATTTCTGAAAGAAGCTCCGCTGTCGCCGAAAGCCAAGGAAGATTTTCAGCGTCTGCGTACAGAGGAGAAAGATTATTTCCCCGGGCTGACCTCTGATGAAAAGAAAGCGCGCCTGGCCCGCATGAGCTATGCGAAATACCTGACCGACACGGCCGGCGTGAGCGACGAGATCGTGAAATTGTTCCAGGCCTTCCCGCATCCGCTGTTCGGCGTGGGCATTGATGCGGTTCCCGCACAAGACGCCTGGGGCCTCGAATTGCCAGGATTCAAGGGCCTCAAACTCGATCCCGCACCGGGCAAGGGGATGAACCGCGACGCCATTCACAATGACGAAGCGGAAAAGTACTTCTTTCACTTTCCCGACGGCAACGCTTCGATCGCCCGGTTGCTGGTGCGCAAACTGATCCCGGCAGCGATTCCCGGAACCTCTGCCGCCAGCGTGGTGCTGGCGAAGGCCGATTACTCAAAACTCGATGATCCGTCTTCTTCGACGCGCATCCGGTTGAACAGTACGGTGGTCAAGGTGAATCACCGGGGTGATTCGGCCTCAGCGAAGGAAGTGGAAGTCAGCTACTCTACCGAGGGGAAGCTCAAGACGGTGCGCGCCGCGAACTGCATTCTGGCGTGTTGGCATGTGGTGATTCCGTACATCGCGCAGGAATTGCCGGACGCGCAGAAAGAAGCGCTTGCCTCGGCGCAGAAAGTTCCGCTGCTCTACAACAATGTGCTGGTGCGCAACTGGAGCGCCTTCCAGAAGCTGGGCGCGAGTACGATTTATTCGCCCGGCATGTACCACACCAGCGTGAGCCTGGATCTTCCGGTCAGCATCGGCGGCTATGAGTGCACGAAGAAGCCGGACGAGCCGATCGTGGTGCACATGATGAAGGCGGCCTGCAAGCCGGGACGTCCGGCGCGCGAGCAGCATAAGCTGGGGCGCATCCAGCTCTATAGCACGACGTTCGAAACTTACGAGCGCAACATTCGCGAGCAACTGGCGCGGATATTGGGTCCGGGCGGATTTGATCCCGCGCGTGACATCCTGGAGATCACGGTCAATCGCTGGCCGCACGGCTACGCCTATGAATACAATTCTCTGGCCGACCGGTTCTGGCTGGAAGGCGGGGAGACGCCATGCGAGGTGGCGCGCAAACCATTCGGGCGGCTGGCAATCGCGAACTCGGACGCAGGCGCGTACGCATACACCGACAGCGCAATCGATCAAGCCTACCGCGCGGTGCAGGAATTGAAGAGATAGTACAGAGGCTCAGGGCTTTATGGCGAAGCGTCCTGCGAAGCGATCATCGTCGCGATCATCGATCACTGCGAAGACACCCGCAAAGTCGCAACCCACGGCGGACCGTCCATTTGCACCGGGCTACGGCATTGTCGGAGCGGAAGACGGCAGGGGCCTGCTCTCGTGGGCTTGGGTTGCCAGGAAAATGAACAACTGCCGGACGTTCTGGCTGGCTACGATTCACGCGGGTCGCGCGCGTCCGCATGTGATGCCGGTCTGGGGAGTGTGGCTCGACGACGCTTTCTTTTTTTCGACCGGACGCAAATCCCGCAAGGGTCAAAATCTCGCCGCCAATCCCGCATGCACGATTGCGAACGACGATGGCCAAGAAGCTGTGATCATTGAGGGACTTGCGACTCAAGCCGAGGATGCAGCGGAGCAGGAGCGCGTTGCGATTGCCTACAAGAAGAAATACAAGATGGATCCGCGGAGCATGGGAGAACCGATCTTCCGCGTCCAGCCGAGCCGAGTCTTCGGTTTTGTGGAGAAAACTTTTCCGCAGTCCGCAACTCGATGGAGATTGTGACGAATATTTGATCTCCAGTAGAGACGCGGCTTGCCGCGTCTCCCGCTTAGCCCAGCAAATGTTTGCGCGCCGACAAATGAGCTCCAGTCAGCAGCAACAGCCCTGACAGGAATGCCCAGAACATCAGGCTGACCGAGATGGCGAACGGGCCATACACTTCCGCGAAATTCAATCGGGGCAGGGCATAGATATAGGCGTACTTCAGCGCTTCGGAGAGTAATCCCATGAGCAGCGCTGCGGGCAGGACTCCTAGAGCTGGCACTTTGCCGTTTGGCAACAGCCAGTAGATGAGGAAGAAGATCGCAATGCTGGCTAGGATCGAAAAGATCTTCATGATCAGAAAGTCCATCGCTTGCACATACCAGCCGTCATAGCCATGTAGCACATTCTTCAAGATGGCTACGTTTTTGGCGGTCAATCCTATCGAGAGCAGGGCAAGCGATCCGCAGGCGAAGACCAGACCGAGCGACATCAACTGATTTCGCAGGTAAGAGCGGTTGTTGCGAAATCTCCAGACACGGTTCAGCGCAACTTCTAGCGGCAGAAAAATTCCGGTGGAGGTAATCAGCAGCATGGCCAGCGAGAACACTTCCGCCCGATGATGCGTCCCGACGAGCGCGTTCAGGTTCCGGATCACGAATTCCTGGCCAGTCGGAAGATAATCGCGCAACAGACTCTCGACAACACCATACATCACCTGGGAACGAATGACGTATCGGATCAGCGTCATCAGCAAGAGCAGGAACGGGAAGAAGGACAGAATGAAGTTGGCCGCGACGGAAAAGGCAAAGGTGTGCACTTCGGTCCGGAGCAGATAGCGCGCGGTGGAGCGCAGAATGCCTTCGGCTGGAGCGGCACGATGCTCGGCTGCGCCTTTCTTGTCGCGAAGCTCAATGGGAGTGATCGAGGACACTAGTTTCTCAATATTATCAAACACTTACGGGTTTCCGTCGAGGCACTCTGGGCTTGGGTCTAAGGTGCTTGGCGATGGATTGAAGCTCGGGGTCATATTCGTTTCCGTGCGTTCTAAGAAATGTCTCAGCATGTCTCAGCAATCTCTCAACAATTTCGTTCTTGCCAATCGGAATCTTCCTGCTATTATCTGGTGCTTCGTCAACCGGACCGGTTGGCGATGAGCAAGCAGGATTGACGTTTCCGGGTCAGCAGTGGGATATCGCGCCTTCGTTTTCGCGGCTTCACGGCATTTCGTTGCGGGCAACCGTTCGACGGAATGCAGAGGAGCCGTTTTTGTTGGTGTGTCATTGCTCGCGCGCGGCGACGTCAGCGAGATTCTTACCGTCACTTCGAGAGAGTGCCTTGTATCGGATGTCCGGTAAAGCGGGGCAAACAGAAAAGAGACGGAAGAATAATTCTTAGACCAGGTGAAAGGAGTTTCTTTGTGAGAGAGAAGGGTACTGTGAAGTGGTTCAACGGGGCGAAGGGATACGGATTCATCCAACGCTCCACCGGCGAGGATGTGTTCGTGCATTTCTCGGCCATCCAGGAGAACGGCTACCGCTCGCTGAATGAAGGTGAGACCGTCGAGTTCGATCTGCTGAAAGGCCCGAAGGGCTTCCAGGCGGGCAACGTCGTGCGCGCCGCATAAATTTCTCCAACCAGTTCGCAAACCCTCTCAGATGTGTGGAGAGGGTTTTTTATTGGGCGGAGAAGGTTGTTTCCGGAGGGTCTCCGAATTTAGGCTGTTGTTACTCCATTTTTGGATGTTTACTGGATGGGTATTATACGGTATATAACTTTATGTACCCTCCCCCCTCCCCCCTCAATTTCCCGCAACGCTATGACTTTAAAGGACTTACTCCTAACAACTACATGGATAAGGACTTAAGCTCGATTTTCGGCCTAAATTCCCATTTTGGGGCGGTTTTGGGACGGATTTCGTGCGTTTCCGCACTGCGTTTTGCTCACATTTGCTCAACAGCTTAGTTTATCAAAGAGTACTGGGCCGCTGCTTCTCGAACTTTCTTTAAGACAGCGCTCCGGCTTTGCCGGCAGAGGTCATTGTCGCATTGGCTGAGTTGCGTGTCTGTAATAGTAATCACTGTTGATTGTGATGAAAAATACCAGAGTGGACTTGTCTGGGAATCCCGCTTCTTCCTTGAGGAGAAGTGGCCTACGGACAACCCGTGGGATGGCGCCGGCCACATCGGGCCCCTTCTCAAAGAGCGCGGGAAGGGGCGCACCGCCAGTTGTTTCACTTCAGCGATTCAAGAAACCCGCGTTACACTTCGCGCGTTAATCGGCCCACCCGCCTATAGGTTGCGCAGTGCGAACGTAATAAGAAGCCCGAAGCCCAAGAGCATAGCGCTTCCGGCGACCCATTCCGCAGCGTGAACGATTCCCCAATGACGGGTCGCCGTGCGCTGCTGGGTTTCAAGCGTCTTCTTCCAAATCTCGCGGTTCGACCGATTCAGAGTTATTTCTCGATTTTGGTCGAATGGCTCCGTCGAATCGCTGTACATGATATTTTCCGTGCTAATCACTTCATGGTCCGCATCAATATACGCGACTTCAGATTCTGCCATGTTGGCTAGCGCATCAGCCATTTGATAGTGCTGATGTGAAAGATTACGCACCAAACAAGCCCCCGCCGCAAGCAGGAGGAAACCCCAAGCGCCAAAGAGAGTTTTCGGAAAGTGTGCGTTACTTTCCATCCGGCCCGCCAGTGTGACACTGAATGTCAATGCGCCAGCGTTCATCAGCGCAAGCCTGTCAAAGAAAGCCTCGCGCCGCGCCACGATTTGCTTAGATGTATCCGATGCACTTTGCCTACGACGGTTTAACTTGGCCGCCGTATTTTTTACCTTCTCGAATAGCGGGTTTTGAACTGTAGACATGTCGTGTCGCTAACCAAAGGTGGGCCGGCCGCCACCCGGCAGATTCTTCATCCGGATTTGTCTGTCACCAGTTATTTAGAATCGAGCCACTTCCCGAGGAGCGCCCGTACAAAATCCCATGCCTCGCCAAAACCCATCGCTCCTCCAGACGGCGACCCCCGCAGAGGAGAGTGAGTTCCGACGCTCTTGCCATCGCCGAAGTTTGCAGCCTCCCAAAATCTCGCGCATTCTGTCGGCGTCACCCAGCCGACCGCCACGATGGCTTTCACTCCTCTCAGTACGTCCCCCTGTCCCACGTCCAAAAGTATCGTTTCACCTATCCGCCGTGCCGTTGCAAAATCACGTTCTCCGGATAAGTCCTGTACAACAGCACGAACCGCCTTATCGGACTCGGCAAGCCGCAGTATTGACTCCGTCAACTTGAGCGGTACTTCAACTGAGGAGAGCACATTGATCTTTACGGTCGCGTAGAGGTACCGCGTTCGGCTCCAATTGCCATGTTCATCCGTGCCTTGGATGTACGTGCCTTTCACCTGAGCTGCGTCAACCCGAGAAACTCGCGCGAGCGCGTTCATTTGGGACAGCAACTCTTCGGCTCTTACACGCACCTTGTCGACTATGGATATTTCGTCCAATTCTTTCCCCTGCAACCAATATTCACCGTCTGCCGATGTAACGCTGAACGAGCCGCTCACAGCCCTCATCAGGTGAGTAAGATCGCTTGGTCTTCCGTCGAGACGTACTCGCCAAGGAGGACCCCACGCGAGCGGAGCAGGAAGAGCACTCATGATCACAATTTTATCAAATCCCCAACGAATCGAATTTTGGACGATAATCCGGGGACCGACGCGACGTTTCCTGATTTTCTGTCATGTGGATCGAGAAGATCCCGAGAGGGCGGCGACTGTGGAATCCCACCCTTGCGCAAAAGGCCGCGCAAGGATGGGGCACCCGGCCAACAAGCGCGACCTATTGCGAAACCGCATCGTAGATATGCGACTGTTCTATGAGGGCGGCGGATTTCTGGAGGACTCTCTGTCGTGTAGCTCGGAGGACAGCTGTCGTAACAGCCTTACAGCCGCGTGACCCGCGCAAAATATCAAAGCCGGAGAGTAGTACCTCTCCGGCTTCTAAACGTTGGCCGAGTAACGTTGGTTGTCACGGCTTTTTCTTTATCGTGGAGCGGATACCATTTGGCGCCAGTTTAATGTCATGGTGGGGACCATCAACAACTTTACGTCCCAGATGTCGGACGAGGTACCAGCCGCACGGCGACGATTGCTAGGAGGATTAGACCGACAGACGAGGTACTTCGCCAATCAACCTAAACAGACGGCGCTGCAGCACCGATGAAGTAACCCAAGCCTGAACGTCGCCAAGCCTCTACTCCGGAGTCCTAGGGCTACCTGCTCTCGCTAGCAACAGGACCCATCAAAAGTGCCTTGAACATAGCACCTCCTGACAGGCGGTTCCTGTGTGCGGATATTATTGCAAGTGATCTAAACAAGATCAAGCGAAAATGTTTGAAACAAATTACTTTCGTTACGCCGGGTTCGCCACTTCTCGCTTTTGAGAAGTGGCCTGCGGAGAACCGAAACCGCGCCTTGTGGCGACGGCATCGCGGGCCACTTCTCAAAAAGCGTGAGAAGTGGCGCACCCCCAGTTGGTTAGTCCCAACGATCAAAGGCAACCCGCGTTAGACTCGCCACTTTGATGTGGCCCAGCCACCAAAATCCAAGAAGAGATAACCGATCAGGCTTTGGCAGTGTAATCGACGCTGCCCAGTCGTTCCCTTGCCTTGTCGGCTTCTGAAAGGGGGTAAAGAAACGCGAGGAAGCCAGCTTCCTTCGTCGGGTCCGTCATTATTTCGGGCGGATCAAAGCCGCCATAAAACATGAACACTTCAGGAGCTGGGCCAAGCTTTGGAATTGCTTGGCAGGTGACGGCGAGAACATGCCTGGCATTCGCATGCGGGCTGGCGAAGAGGCAAGCGTTTCTTTGAGCGCCATCTGCATCCAGCGTCAGAAGGGTCGGCCCAATCGTCGGCGTGGGATTGCTGAACCGCATTTTATTCACGTCAAACCAGCGTCCAACGAATTTAACTGCTTCTGGCGGCTCGACCTCAAAATTGACTATGGTTCGCTTGGGCGAAGCACCGACATCTTTTAGGGGATCGGCGGCGTCTAGTGCCTGTAGTCCCTGAATTAGAAGCGAGAAAATATGGCCGTGTTGTTTATCGAGGGCGATGGATTGGCGTTTGATCGCTGTGACTATTTTTCCGGTCTGTGAGAAATGAGCACGGCCGTCAGTGTGATGTGAATACTTAACGAGGTGTGACGTGACCTTTCCGCCGTGTTCAAGGTTTACTTCGGATTGTCGCGTGCCGGTAGCTGGAATCGATGTTGAGGAAAGAATCCCTGTGCGGTGCCTGAAATAAGGGAAAGTAATAAATAGGCTGCCATCCGCTGCAAAGACTATCTGGAAGGCTTTCGCCATCACCTCGCCAGCCTTGACCACGCAGACCACGCGCTCGCTGCGCAACGCATCGATATTAGCGGCCTGAAATCCTGCCATTTCTAAAATTGTAGTACGGGCGCGCAATCGCGCGAAACATGGGATCAGACGGGACGTTTCCTGATTGTCTGTCATGTGGCTCGAGAAAATCCCGAGAGGGCGGCGACTGTGGAATCCCACCCTTGCGCAAAAGGCCGCGCAAGGATGGGGCACCCGGCAACTTCTCAAAGAGCATGAGAAGTGGCGCACCACCCGCCAAGAATATACTGGGAACTCACTATGCTCATCATCCTTGGCGGCCTGCCAGGTACTGGAAAGACGACCATTGCGCGAGAACTTGCCCGCCAGCTCGGTGCAGTTCATGTGCGTATCGATTCCATCGAGGAGGCGATTTTGGATTCAGGGGTGCTGAGCTCACCAATCAACGACGCCGGCTATCGTGTGGGCTACGCAGTCGCCGCGGACAATCTCCGCATCGGCAGGACAGTGATTGCAGACTCAGTGAATCCTATTCCGCTCTCCCGCGATGCGTGGGTCGAAGTCGCGAACCGTGCACAGGTATCTGCCGTTGAAATCGAGGTCACCTGTTCTGACATCAGAGAGCATCAGCATCGGGTGGAAACACGCATCTCCGACATTGCCAGATCGCGTTCCCTAACTTGGCAGGACGTAGTCTCACGAGATTACCGCCCATGGAGCCGCGAGCATATTGTGATTGATACCGCCAGCCGGACCGTCGAGCAGGTCGTCACGAGCCTTCGCGGAGCGATTCCCAAACAGTAGTCAAAATCGCTGCTCCTGCGTGCCCATCCAGATGGTGCACCCCAGTCTGTGTTGTGCAACGTTTTACAAAACCCGAATTATACTTTCCGCGTTAATCCGGCCCACCCGCCTTCCAAGTTTACTCGGTGGTTTGGAGCCGACGCGGTTATCTCATCAGCCACGCTCCCGATGTTGGCGTATACTTTGGGCCGCCTTTAAGGAGGGCGAGATTATGAAGCGTGGACTCGGAATCGTAATGGCTGCTGTGTGCCTCGGTTTGGGTGCCAGCACGTTGTGGCAACAGCCCGTGTTCGCCAGCAGCGAGACAGCGACTTACCAGTTGCACATGGAAGCGCCCCAGATAGCGCAAGCCGCGAATGGGGATAAAGTCAGCATCACAGGAAGCGGCGTGTTCTCCGTTAACCCGAAAACTGTCAGTGCTACAGGTACATTCACCAGCCCAAGCAGCGGCAGCGGAACTTGGGTTGCCACTCAGCTACTCGATTTTCAGCCCTACGGTTGCGGGATCATTTTCGGTACGCCAATTCCCCCAAATCTGTGTGGCGGCAAGCTGATGCTGCGCATCGTGCTCACAGACTCAACCTCTGGCCAACAGTTCGAAGGTGTCCTCTGGGTGTCTTGCGTCATTGGTCCGAACCCGCCCAACAGCGCCCAAGAAGGCGCTCGTCTGGACATTGTCGGCGTCAACAACTTCAACAAGATTGTCAGCGGGGATAACGTCTACGTTAAGACGAGTTAGCGGATTATCCCAAAGCTGGGTGCGCCACTGCTCGCTTTTGAGAAGTGGCCTGCGGAGAACCGAAACCGCGCCTTGTGGCGACAGCATCGCGGGCCACTTCTCAAAAAGCGTGAGAGGTGGCGCACCCCCAGTTGGTTAGTCCCAAGATCAAAGGCAACCCGCGTTAGGCTCTCCACTTTGGTGTGTCCCACCCGCCTCTATGCGGCATCCCGTTCCGGGAAGCAAAGCGGGGGCTGTAGGTCGAGTTTGTCTACTGCCGGCTTCACATTGACATGGAATGACGCTCGGTCTCGTGCGAGCTTCGGAGCAATCACACTGGTCAACCTCTCAACGGTGGTGCTCAATTCTTTGGCGTGCAGCTCCTGCAATTCAACCGTAATTGTGACGTCGAACAAACCACCTTCCAATTCTTGAAAGTGTTGTGCTCTATGCGCGAATAAACTACCCCCGAGCATTCGAGCCAGGCTCACGAGCGAGCGGCCTTTGCAAGCAGCACATTCGTCACCTCGACTGCTGCTGATGACCTCGCAATCCAGACAGAAGACTGCATTCCAGAGAGGGAGGACTCCTGCGTCCAGATGGTTCCTTGTTCTGGCGAACATATACACCAACCCATGTCGCTGAGATGTGGGCAGCGATACTTAAGAATACAGCATCATTCTCAACATGTAAGCTGTCAGAACTCTCAGCACCTGAGCCACCTGGTCCCAGGCACAAGTTCCCAGGAAGGACAACTGAACAGCATGGCGCATCCCTCGTTCCGGGGATCGTTGCCGAAGAATCCCCATTTCACCAACAACCGGGTGGTCGGTAGTTGGTGTAAACGCCTGGTTATGCCAATCATCTGAGGGAACCGAGGCCCAGGCCACATCAGAAGACATATCTAGGCGGCTTGATGTTCTTGACCCGCATGTACACCTCCGCCTGGCCCCGGTGGTGTGCGGTGTCCGTGAAGGCCCAGCAAAGCACTTCGAATCCGTTGGCCTGCCGTCCCTCTCCGATGTTCAACATTCGGTCGAACTGCGCGGGCGTCATGGCAGCAAACTGCTTGGCACACCAGTCAAAGGAATCATTAAGGAACTTGATAACCGTCCTTTTGTCGTAGCCTTCGGGCACAGGCAGCGGTTCGATGTCGGCCACGTTGGCAAAAGCTTCCGAGTTGGACTGGGCGATGTGGCTCATCAATTCGCCAAAGCTCATCTCCTCCGGATTGGGTTTAAAATTGTAGAATTCGCCAGGCATAGCTTCGGCGACCGCTAAGGTAAATTCCTTGCTGATCTGCCAGTGCTTTGCAAAAAGAGCTTTGAAATCGTTCCCGGCGGGACCGTTAGCGGCAGCGGCCATGCCAGCCAGAAATGACACGGTCAGTAAACCTGTCAGAATCGCTTTCATCGAATCCTCCTCGAAGCGCATATGCTCGGAAAAACGAGGAGGATTGTACACCTGGCGCGCATCGACAAGGACACGGCCGTCAGTACTACCGCAAAAGTGGGCGCGGGCGTTGTTGTTGAGACATCCCGATTACACTCATCGGCTCGGGCGGGTGGCGCGGGCCATCGCAATCGTTTGAACTCACGAGGGTGCCCCGTCCAAGCTCTGCTTGGGCGGGCCCGCTGGCGGCCGGATGCTTCCTTACTGTTGGAAAGATACCTGCCTGCTCTCTCCGCCGCGCGGTTCACTGGGACTCGATTTCTACTCGACCCACCTCACCATTTGCATAATGACGGAAGTTGCTCCAGATCCAGTCGTCGGGGAGGGGACGCGCGACTAATCCGCGGGTTACCGGATTCCGGTAAATGTAGCGGAGCTTCTCCACAAACTTGTGCTCGCTCCATACGTTGAGTCATAGACGTTGAAATCATGGTATCGAGCCTGCCAGAACGGGTCTGCTGCTCGCAAAGCTAATGTCCGAGGTACCGACTGCTTCAGCGACTGCATGACTTGCGACAGAGAACCTTGCTCCGGTTCATTTACCAGCATGTGGATGTGCTCGGGCACCACGACATAGCCGTACACGCAGAGTCCGCAACGTTGTCGTGCCTGTTCGAGAGAAGTCTCGAACGTAGTCCGGGACGGAGCGTTTCCGAAGTTTGGCCGTCCCTTGTAACAGCTGAAGGTGAGGAAGTGAAGCTGGCCGGTTTCCTGGAAACGCCGCAATCCCCAGGGCATGGTGACAACATACCCCTGGGACCGTCTCCCGGTCTGTAATGACTGCTTTCTTCGTTTGTGATGAAACGGGCCCGCCCAAGCGGAGCTTGAACGGGGCACCCTCTTGTTTATTTTTCCAGCCGGGTGCGCCTCCTCTCGCGCTTTTTGGAGAAGTGGCCCGCCGCTGCGACGACGGAGTAGGCTTTTTTTTGTAAAGCGGCACGGTGCGGGCCGCGACTGCGCCAGCCTTCTTTGTTCGCGCTGACCGCAGGCGCTAAAGCGCGGCATCTTTTTGGAGCGTTAGCGGCACGACTAAAGTCGCGCCCTTCCCGTTCGTACTCGACCGCATCCAAATCGCAGCGGTGAGCTTCAGCGCTGCGGTAACTGCATGGTCTTTAAGGCGGCTTCACGGGAGAGATGGGACACCACAGCACTCACCGACGTTATCGCTGCGGCACGTGACTAGTTCGCCGGCCGCAGACGCAAGAGTTGCCCATCATCCGTGCCAATATAAATGAAGCCGTCCGGGCTTTGGGCCACCAGGCGGACGCGGCCAATCTGACGGTTCATCAGTCGCTCTTCCACAACGACGCGGCCATCCTGCACCACTAACCGGTTGAGATGGTGCCCAGACATGGCGCCGATGAAGAAGCTGCCGCGCCACTGCGGAAACTTCGTCCCCGTATAAATCATGAACCCACTCGGCGCAATGCCCGGGGTCCAGACCCAAAGCGGTTGCTCCATTCCTTCTTGCGTGGTGATGCCCTTGCCGATGGGGCCGCCGGAATACTGCCATCCATACGAGATCACGGGCCAGCCGTAGTTGGCGCCACGATGAATGATATTGAGTTCGTCCCCGCCCAGAGGACCGTGCTCGTTTTCCCATAGCTCTCTGGTTTCCGGGTGGACCACCAGTCCCTGCGGGTTGCGATGTCCGTAACTCCAGATCTCGGGTCGCGCGTCTTTTGTTCTCACGAACGGATTGTCGGGTGGAACCGTGCCGTCATCGTGCAGGCGAAGGATCTTGCCGGCGTCATTAGTAAGCTCCTGCGCGCGGTCCTGATGATGGCGCTCGCCCACGGTGAGAAACAGATAGCCGTTGAGGAAGGCCATGCGTCCACCGTAATGGAAGCGATCTTCGGAATAGGCGTCGGCAGTGAAGATCCGTTGGCGGTCGACGAACTTGTTTTCGCGCAGGTGGTAGCGATCGACCACCGTGGTGCTGCGCTCGCGCGGTCCTTCGGAATAACTGAGGTAGATCCAGCCATTCTTCGCGTAATCCGGATGCAGTGCGATATCGTGGAATCCCGCATCCTCCCCGGTCAAGGTCGCAGGGCGGTTGGCGTCGTGAATGCCGGTATCGGCGCCGATCAGCGCTTCGGGACCGCCTTCCATCGGAGTCAAGGCGCCGGACTTGAGATCCAGCACATCGACGCCCTTCTGCCGCTCGACCACGAGCGCTCGGCCATCCGGCAAGAAGACCATGGCCGACGGTTGCTTCAAGCCAGTGGCAACAACTTCCGTCTGGAAACGGAGCCGTTGGCTTTCAAAAACATGTTGCGCGCCCGCGATTCGCGACAACAGGGATACAGCGCACACGACAGTCCCCGCTATTAGTCGCTGCGTTCCCATGTCTCTCCTCGCATCGACAGATTGAAAAGCCTTGGAAGTGTGATGGCTTTGTAGACGTGTAGGGCTGCGAATGGTGAGCCGGGCATTCGATATGTTGGGATGACAATTGGGGGATTGCAGAGGCCGGAAGTTCAGAGTGCAGGATGAAAATCCACGCCTCTGCGATAATTGCCGGCATGAAAAAAGCGAAGACCGATGGTCGCAGTTCGGCCGCGAAAGACAACGGTCCCTCCAAGACCAAAGACCGTGGACGAATACCTGGCGGCCGTCCCGGAACCCGCGCGAAGCACCTTGGAGCGGGTGCGCGCCGGGTGCGCCACTTCTCGCTTTTGAGAAGTGGTCTGCCACCGCGAGGGCAGGATAGGCTTTTCGTCACAAATTACCCGTGCATCCGTCACAGACACACCCACCGCTCCGGTGCGACAATAGCCACCTGATTGGAGCAGCGTAGGAGCGTGTCGTCTCCCAAGAGCAGCACTCGACGCCAAAACCGGGCGTGCTGGGGACCCCGGCGCTGCGCCGCCACAAAATCCAGGCGAAAGCCGCCTAAGATTATTTTTCGACCGTCTTAATATCCAGACTCTTCCACAGATACCAGCACGCGATTGAGCGATAAGGTGCCCAAGGTTTCGCGATCTTAATCATCACCGCGGGCTTGGGCCATTTGCGTTTCTTGTAATGCTTTTTGATGGCAGCCTGCACGCCGTAGTCGCCAACCGGCAGAATATCCGGACGTCGCAAGGTGAACATCAGGAACATGTGCGCCGTCCAGACGCCGACTCCCTTGACCTGGGTGAGATGCGCGATCACTTCTTCTTCCGGCAGCTCCGGCATGCGCTCGAACTCCAGCAGGCCGGCCGCAGTCTTCTCGGAGAGATCGCGCAGATACGCCGTCTTCTGCCGTGACAGCCCGACGCCGCGCATTTCGGCATCGGTGAGTTTGAGGATTCCCGCAGGCGTCAGCGGATCGCCGGCAAGAGCGGTGAATCGATTGAAGATGGTCACGGCCGCTTTGCCGTTCAACTGCTGATAGAGGATCGCCTCGGCCAGGGCGTGAAACGTGGGCTCGCCATACTGCATGCGGAATGGCCCGATACGCTCGATGATCGCCGCCATCACGGGGTCGGATTTCTTCAGATGGTTGATTGCTTTGCGCATCGTTATCGTCTCCTCGGTTGGCTCCTCGGCCGCCGCCTCGCTGGATGGGGAGCAAGTTTAGCACATAGGCGAACAAATGGCGAATCAGAAAGATCGGGCCATCGGGTGATCGGGCCATCGGGTCATCTAAGGTCCAGGGTACTCAGATGACCCGATCACCCGATCACCCGATGATCCGATCACCCGATCTTTTACGACGGAAAATGGAAGTGCACGTCGTGCCTGGAGGCCACTGGCGTGCCGTCGAGCGTGGCCGGCTGGTAGTGCCAGCGGCGAAGGGTGGCCTCGATCTTTTCGTCGATCCCGTGGCCTATCGCCTGCACAATTTTGGTTTCGACGACGTTGCCCTGGGAGTCGATTGTAACTTCAATGACTACGTCGCCCTGCAGGTCCCGGGGAAGCTCGGCGCGCGCTACGGGAGGATCTGGATACACGACGGGATACGCAACGTGGACTTCATGGCCGGTAACCGGCCCGTCAATCATAGTTATAGTGCCCAGCGGAGATCCGGCCCGGGAATTGTGGTCGCCCATTTCCGCGTCGGCAATTGCAATGACTTGCTGCGGTTCTGGTGCAGGCTTTGATGGCTGGGACTGCGGGCGCGGCTTGGGCTTGCTTATCCGCGGCGGGAATAACAACTTGGCCGCGTCTGGCGGCTTGTCATCATTATTGGCGCGCGCTGGAAGGTAAACCAGTTTGTAGGTGTGGGTCCCGTCTCCGTAGGGAAGCCAGGCGGGGCTCAGGTCGATCACCCTGGGATTATGGAACGCGAGCACGGCCAACAGCGCCACGTGCGCGGCCACCGACACTTCTACAGCACGATGGCGCCGGAAGCCCGAACGCATGGGCTGGAGACTCGTGGGCTGAAAACTCGTGAGCTGAAGATCAGTGAACACGCACTTACTACCTTACCTGATTGACGCGCCAAGAGAGAAAAGGTTTCGAAGTGATTTCCCGTAGAGACGCGGCTTGCCGCGTCTCCGGCGGCGGAGGAGACGGGGCGAGCCCCGTCTCTACACTAAGGCGTTACCGCAGTCGCGATCATGTTCAAGGCAGCGGATTCGTATGCCGGACAGCCTACGCGCCAGCCTGCTGCTCGGCCATGTCGCCGATCACGGGCAGCTTGAACATCTGTCCCTGATAAGCCTTGAGCACCAGAATCAGCCAGATCACAAACCCGGCTAGACTGAACAGCGGCCACAACAGAACTGTCGCCCATCCGAGGAATGGGATGTGACTAATGAATGCCAGGCCGATCCAGAGCACGGTCCAGGCGATCGCAAAGAAGAGGCATTGAAAAGCGTGAAAGCGGATGAAGCGATTCTTGTTGAACGGCTCCAGCACTAGAAACACAATCGCGGGGATGATGGTCACGTAGGCCAGCGCGCCGGCCACGTTATCGGTGAGCCCGCCGGCCGAAGGTGCGCTGGCAACTTGCCCGACGCCAGCACACTTCGGACAAGTCGCTCCATCCGCGATCTGCGTTCCACAGGTTGGACAAAAAGCCACAGGGGCCTCCTTTGAAAGACGACAGGCAAGTTATCAGAACGCTCGCCGGGGCGCAATGGCGGCGAGGTCAGACACTTTGGAGGCTCACCGATTTCTTCGTCTTTTTGCGGCGTGAAGGCCGCGCGATCAGGCCGATCAGAATTTCTAATCGGTCCGTCACTAGTTGCCGCCGTTATTTGGCCATGAGTGTTGGCCCGCATCGGGAAGCAGATTCAGACCACGTTACGGCAGCGGTGTCCGACCGCCCCAGAGTGTCGCCTTCCCCAAACAGCGCGCCACTCGAAAGCCATCGGACACCTCGCCGCTCCCTGCGCAACTAAACGAGATCCAGGACGTGGCGCTGGGCAACTGATTCATCTTGTCCCACGAGATCTCGTCGCGCGGGATCAAGAGCGTTCCGGCATTGAATCGTTCACTTCGATCGCCTCCAAAACGGATGCAATCGCATACCGCTCCTCGATCGGATCCACAAAACCGCACCCCAGGATCGCGCTGGAAATGAGTTCACTGAGTTCGGTTTTCGGCAATTCTTCCAATCCCGCCACGGATTCGTCGAGTTCGTACAGCATGAGCAGCAATCGGGCCACTCTTTGATCCGTGATGCGAACTTTCAAATCGGCGAAAGCCTGGTTGGCCTCAGGCGTTGGCCACATGTGTTTGGTGGAGGGATACGGAAACAGCTTATTTATTTTGTCCATGGGTGCCTCTCTGCTCTGCGCTCGCATGAATGCAGCGATGATCGCGTCTGTCCACGTTGGGGTTATCGCCTGCTGGCAAACCGCAGCGGATTCGTCGATTTTGCCTGGGAGCGCTTGCCGCGTTCCTGATACTGCGCGCACAGCATCGCGCGATTAATCAATGCCCCTGGATCAATGCGAAGTTGTCAGTCTGGAGTGCGGGCGCTTTTCAGATCAGAAACGTGCAGAGGAGATCCTGGAGAGAATGAGGATCACGTCGCACAAGCGTGTCGGCTGATTTCCGATCGAGTGCTTGAGAGCTGACTCCGCGCCCTGCTTCCCAAATTTGCCTTGGCAGAATGACGGAGGCGATGGCGGGACGGACAAGCCTGACGGCGGGGACAACCGGAGGCGCCTGATTTACGGGAGTGTCAACTTCGTTATAGACAGTCTCAGGGAGGTCAGGTTGCGGGATCGCGGAAACGCATACCATGGCGCTTAGCAGGAACAGAACAAGTGTCCAAACTCCTCCCCTCACCACGGCACCTCCGCGACTGTAACAATAGCCGGGGAACCACGGCTTGTCAAAGGATTGCGATCATGAATTACGATGACCGATAGTAGTGCCGAACGTTGTTGCGAGACATAGCAAAGGAAGTTTCCATGTCCCTGGCGCAAGAAAAGGATTGGTTGTAGCGATCTACTTTGCCCCGGCGGCAACGTTCCAACTATCATTTTAACTACGGGATTCTAAATCCGATGGAGCTTTGGAACCGCCTCCGCTATTTCCATCTCCTGAAAGGCACTAATGATCATTATTGTTTCGGGACTGCCGCGTTCAGGCACATCGCTGATGATGCAGATGCTCGATGCGGGCGGCCTAGCGGTTCTCTCCGACGGCGAGCGCAAATCCGACACCGACAACCCCAAGGGCTACCTTGAGTGGGAGCGCATCAAGCAGCTTCCGAAAGATCCCAGTCTGATTGCGGAGGCCGAAGGCAAGGTGGTGAAGGTCATCTCGCAACTGATTCTGTCGCTGCCATCGGGCCACGAGTACCGCGTCCTCTTCATGCAGCGTCCGCTACCGGAGGTGCTGAAGTCGCAGGAAGAAATGCTGCGACGCCGCGGTAATGCGGATTCGAATGCCGACTCATCCCCGATCGAAGAGGCCTTTCAGCGCCACCTGATCGAAGTGAACAAGTGGCTCGCGGGCAAGAAGAACGTGCAGGTCTCGCGCGTACATTATCATCGCGTGCTGCGCGAACCGAAGGTAGTTGCTGGAGAAATCGCCGCGTTCTTAGGAGTCCCGCTCGACATCGAAGCCATGGTCCGGCAGGTGGATGGAAGCCTGTATCGCAATCGTATGAAGTAGTGGGGGCGGCATGAAGGGGAGCGCCGGCCACCGCGTCCCGTGTTTGAGGTTGCAAATTGCAACCTCAAAGCAGCGCATTCGCAGGGTGCGAAATCTGAAGGAACCCATTCCCGGTTTGCACTGGAATTAAGGTGACAACTAGCCCGTTCGCGCCGGCGGGAGCGCGAACCCGATCTTACTTCTGCGGTTGGCTGGCGGGTTCATCAGTCTCCTGATGATGTTGATGATTTTCTGGATATTGCAGTCGTGGGTCGCCAGGTGTTTTTCCAATTCTTCTATTCTGTTGGCGAAAGCTTTGTTTGCCCCCAGCATCGCTCGCAAGCGCACAAACGCCCGGACCACAAAAACGCTCATTTCTACTGCTTCTTTAGAATTAAGCACCGTCGCGGCCATGATTGCGCCGTGTTCCGTGAAGGCATAGGGGAGAGAGCGCCTGCCGCCGCGCCCCTTGTTTGAGGTTGCAAATTGCAACCGCAAAGCGGAGAACTCCCGGGCTGTGAGCTGGAACATGAAATCAGAAGGAAACCGCTCCCGGTTGCGGTTCACCTGCTGATTGAGGCGCTTTACCGGAACTCCGTAGATCTCGGCCAGCGCAGTATCAAGGATGACTTTCTGATGGTGCAGAATAGCGATGCGGGATTCGATGGGCACCACGGCAGCTCTTTGACGGGTTGCTAATGGTTGCCGTGGTCGTCCGGGATTTGGAGAACGGACTTTCATCCCGCCATCATAGCGATCATCAACAGCCGAGGCTGTGACGAATGAACGCGCCGAATGTGATGAATATCGATTGCCTCTCGCGGCTGTTGAATAGGGTCAGGGGCCAGAAATTGCGGCATCTCCATTTGAGGTTGCAAATTGCAACCTCACGTTGCCAACCAACGCGGTGTCAACCCTGAAGACGAAACCGGAAGCAGGATGCGGCGGAATCGACCAAACATCAAAAGAACATTATGTGACGCTTACTTCCGTATACGTGCCGTACACCTGACGCAACGCTTCGCAGATTTCGCCGACGGTGGCGTAGGCGCGGACAGCGTCGACTATGTAGGGCATGGTGTTGGCGTCAGAAACGTTGCCGTCGGTTCCCGCAGCCGGAGTCTTGGCCGCGGCTTGCTTCAAGGCATCGAGGCGGCGGTGGACTTCTTCGTTCGAGCGGCGCGCGCGCAGGGCTTTGAGTTTCGCTTCCTGAGTGCGGGCTACCGATTCGCCGATGTAGAGAATGTTAGGCGACTCTTCTTCGATGACAAAATCATTTACGCCGACCGTGATTTTCTCGTTGGCTTCAACCGCGCGCTGATACTGGTAGCTAGCTTCGGCAATTTCTTTCTGGGGATATCCGCGCTCGATGGCTTTGACCATACCGCCCATCTGGTCGAGCTTTTGAAAGTAATCGAAGGCGCCGTTTTCCATGTCGAGGGTTTGCTTCTCGACGAAGTAGCTTCCGCCGAGCGGATCGACGGTCTGCGCCGCGCCCGATTCGAAGGCAATGATCTGCTGCGTGCGCAGCGCAATGCGCGCGGCCTCTTCGGTGGGCAAGGCGAGCGCTTCGTCGTAGGCGTCGGTGTGCAACGACTGCGTGCCGCCGAGCACCGCCGCCAGCGCCTGCAGTGCGACGCGCGCGATATTGTTCATCGGTTGCTGCGCTGGTAACGAGACCCCGGCGGTTTGGGTGTGGAAGCGCATCAGACGGGTGCGGTCGTTTTTTGCGCCGAAACGATCTTTCATCAAGCGATACCAGATCTTGCGCGCGGCGCGGTATTTGGCGATCTCTTCGAAAAAATCGTTGTGCGCGTTGAAGAAAAAGCTGAGGCGCGGTCCGAAGTCGTCGACGTCAAGGCCGCGACGTCGCGCCCACTCGACGTATTCTACACCGTCGTAGATGGTGAAAGCGAGTTCCTGAAGCGCGGTCGATCCGGCCTCGCGAATATGGTAGCCGCTGATCGAGATGGTGTTGAAGCGCGGCGTAAATTTCGATCCGAACTCGAAGGTGTCAATCACAAGGCGCATCGAGGGCGCGGGTGGATAGATGTATTCCTTCTGCGCGATGTATTCCTTGAGAATGTCGTTTTGCAGCGTGCCGGAGATCTTCTTCCAGTCGGCGCCTTGTTTCTCGGCCACGACCAGGTACATCGCCCAGAGGACGCTGGCCGGTGAATTGATGGTCATCGATGTGGTGATTTTTTCGAGGGGGATGCCGTTGAAAAGAATCTCCATATCCTCGAGCGAGTCGATGGCCACGCCGCACTTGCCAACTTCGCCTTCGCTGGCAGGGTGGTCGGAGTCGTAGCCCATGAGCGTGGGGAGATCGAAAGCAACCGAGAGTCCGCCGCCGCCGTGTTCGAGAAGATATTTGTAGCGCTGGTTCGTTTCTTCGGGCGAGGCGAAGCCGGAGAACATGCGCATCGTCCAGAGCTTGCCGCGGTAGCCGGTCGCGTGAATGCCGCGCGTGTAGGGCGGTTGGCCGGGATAGCCGAGGTACTGCTCGTAATTCCAATCGGTGGGGAGATCGGCCTGGGTGTAAAGGCGGCGGATCGGGACGTTCGAGATCGTGCTGAAGCGGGCATGGCCGTGCTCGTCGAGGTTGGTGCCGGTGGGAGCGCCGATCGGTCTTTCGGGAGCTTTGTCGAGCGCGGGCGCCAGAGTTTTCTCGGCCCAATTCTTTTCGGACGCGGAGGGATGGCGGCGTTCAAAGACGTCGGAAATCGGGCTTTCGGCGACAACCTTAGACAGATCGGCCTTCGGTTTGCTTTCGGACATTCATGTCCCCTCGTCAGTTCCCACTACGACTTTGATGATAGAAGAGGATCGTCACGCCGCAAAATGGCGCGACCGACCGAGCGGTTGGTAGATTCGTAAAGGTGAAGGAGAAAATCTTCACCACAGGGGACACGGAGGACACAGAGGAGCACAGGGTAAACCCTGCCTTGACGCCGCTTTTCGCGCGCACCTATTCTTGGTCTTAATTTGGTGGAGGGATTCTGAAGGTGTTCCGGCGGTTCTTGCAGCGCACTCCGGTGTATGGCGCGTACAAAACGCTGGGCCATTATCCCGACTACTGGTATTGGATACTGCGTGGGCGGCCGTCGCGATCTCCGCATCTGCTGAAACAGAGAGTCGTGCGCGAATACGGACAAAAATTTGGACTGAAGACCCTGGTCGAGACCGGAACCTATTACGGCGAGATGGTCGCCGCGATGAAGGGCCGTTTCGATCGTATCTATTCCATCGAATACGTCCCAGCGCTCGCGGAGCGGGCTACGCGCAAGTTCGCGCGCGACGAGCACGTCCGAATTTTCTGCGGAGACAGCCGCGTGGTCATGCCCGAAGTGCTCGCGTTATTGAGAGGCCCGGCACTATTCTGGCTGGATGCGGGCTACTACGGCTGGGTGGGCAAGCAGGGCGACCAGCAGCGCCTTTCGGCGGAACTGGAGATGATTCTGACCCACCCGCATCCGCACGTGATTTTGCTCGACGACGCACGTGGACTTACGGGCCGGGACGGAATTCCTTCGGTCGGCGACGTGAAGGCTTATGTGGAGTCGACGTTTCCGCAGCGCGTGGTGGAAGTGAAGTTCGACATCATGCGCATCACGCTGCGGAGGTAGCCGGTCGTGGTCGGAGAGGCGGCAAGCCGCGTCTCTACGATTATTCTTTCTTGTTCGCAAGTTCCCACGCCTTCGCATATTTCCACGACACGTAGACGGCATGGTAAAGATGCAGGAGCAAGCCTTCGCGGCCGTCGAGAAATCCCAGGCGGAAGAAGTAGTTGTAGATGAACGTCGCCACCGGGCGCAGCACGATGTTGAACAAGCTGAAGCCTCGGGGACCTCTGGCGATCGCCACCTCCGCGCCGAGGGACGAGTAGTGGTTCATGTGGTCGATGTAGTCGGCGAGCGTGGGATACGAGTGGTGGAGGAGGGCACCGTATTTAATTCTCCCGGTTCTCCCGTGGACCTTGACGTCCTCGTGTACAGCACGATCTTCGAAACGCCCGGCTCCCCTGCGAAAGAATCGAAGTTTTGGATCCGGCCAGAAACCTCCGTACTTGATCCATCGCCGAAGGAATTCATTCTTTCGAGCGATCCAAAGCCCCGCGAGTTCTGCGTCGAGTTGGGCTCCGATATGGTATTCGACATCTGCTTTGGCATCGGACAATGTCAGTTCATTTGCGCTTGAACCATCGGAATCCCGGAGGAGAATCGACAATCTTCCCAGACCTTCGAGAGTGTCTCGCAGCGCTTGCGCGAGATCGAGGTCAACTTCTTCATCCGCATCCAAACTCAATATCCAGTCTCCCGCCGCCTTGTCGATCGCGGAATTCTTCTGGGCAGCATAGCCCTTCCATTCCTCAATGAAGACTTTCGCGCCGAAGGATTTTGCGATCTCGACGGTGCGGTCGGTCGAGCCCGAGTCAACGAGGATAATCTCGCCTTTGCCGTCGGCAACCAGCGGCTGCACGCTGGCCAGCGTGCGCCCTATGTTGGCCTCTTCGTTGTGAGTGATGATGACGACGGAGAGGATCACGCGGGGCTCCTACCGCTGTCAGCAAGAGCCTGCCGAGCTGCGCTCGGCCTGGACGGGCGAGGGCGCGCGTCCCCACACAAGCGAAGAGGCGTGCCGAGCTGCGCTCGGCCTGGACGGGCGGGGGCGCCCTTCCCCACACAAGCATTGACGATCGAAAGCTTCACGGAGAGAGGATACGCGAGAGGCGACTGGGGGCAAAAGGGAAACGCCGGGCGGGGATGCCCGGCGCTCCATCGCTGATAGTTTCAGACTCTACTGTTGCGGTGCTGGCGGTTGGGCCGGAGGTGGTGCCGGCGCTGCTTGGTTGGCGGGCCGCTCCACCACGTGCGGAATAGTCGGCGCGTGCGTGACCTCGCCTCGCTCCGCGTCGGCGATCTGAATACCGGCGTGATCGAGCAGCAGACCGATTGCCCGATCCAGTTCGACTTCTGCCTTTTCGTACGCAGCTTGGGCGGAGACGAGCGTGACTTCGGCCTGGGTCATGGCCGCCTGGTTCTGCAACACCAGCGTTGAGGTGGATGCGCCGAGCGCGTATTTCTTTTGTTCGGCGTCGAGAGACTGGCGCCCCAGATCCAAGGCGGCCTGGGCGGAAGCGACGCTGGCGCGATTCTGCTGCACTCCGAACTGCGCGTTGCGTACCTCGATGCGAATCTGATTTTCAATCTGCTGGATGCGCAACTGGGCTTGCCGGTATTCGAATTCAGAGCGCACCTGTGTCGCCTGCGCGGCGCGGTTTCGGAGCGGGATATTGATCGTGATGCCCGCGCCTTTGTCGGGAGCGGTGGAATTGACCAGTTGGTCCAAAGTGTCGCTGTAGCCGATTGAGCTGACAGAGGTTTTGGAGCATCCAAACGCGCCCCCGTTGTTCACGCAGAGGTTGGAGGGGTTTTGCGAACCCCCGAGGCCCGCGCCGCCATAATAGGCAAACAAGTCGACGGTGGGGAGCAGAGAACTACGGATCGCTTTATTGCTGATGCCGGTATTGGACAGGTTGATGCGAGCTTCCGCCAGTTCGGGACGATGCCCGAGGGCATCGTTCACCAGGTCCTGCGTAGGGATAACCGCTTCCTGCGCGGGCAATTCCATAGTCGAGGTAGGAATTACTTCGGCGTCGGCCAGTGCCGGGTCGACGAGGGTACGGCTGAGTGCATTCTTCATGAGAAGCTGCTGGAGCTCAAGATTGGTCAGGGCCAGTGTTAGGGTCTGCTGATTTGTGGCGACGGTGCTCTGGGCCCGAACCACTTCGATCGGGGCGAGGGTCCCGATTTGCACCTGCTTCTGGTTGTCAGAGAGGGTCTTCTGGGCGAAAGCCAATTGCTCCTTCTGAACCCTGACATTTTCGTAAGCGAAGACCAGGTCCCAGTACATGTTCTCGATCTGGTCTACCGTGGACGTGATTTGCAGGCGGAAGGCCACATCCGAAATCTCGCGGTTGTTCTTGGCGATCTGAATGAAACGCGTGTTTGGGGCGAATCCGAAGCCCTGTAACAGGTGCTGCGTCAACTGGAAATTGAAACTGGACTTGAGTTGCGGACTCAATTGCTGGAATGGTGCGTTTGCGACTGCCTGGCGGGTGTTGTTAAAGCCTACCAACAGATTGGTTCCCCAGGTAAACCCCTGCAGGTACGAGAAGTTTCCAGTGGTGGTGTTCAGCGGAGAGGTAGGATTGAAAGTACTGGAAGGAAGAATACTGTTGTGATCAATCGAAAACGTGCCCGTAAGAATCGGATCGAAACTGGTGATAAACGGACCGTTGCCCAACGTTGATACGACGAGGCCGCCCGTGCCAGTGCCGGCGCCGCCTGCCGCGACCGAGGTTCCGCCTTGGCCCGAGCCAACTTGTGTGCCAAGCCCGCCTACGCCTCCGCCAGGAGTGTTCTGTACGACTCCGCTGTTGACACCCAGAATGCTGGCGCCGGCTTTGGAGCGCCAGATGTCGGTATCGGCAATGTTCAAGTTGTAGCGGGCAATCGCGATATCGAGATTGTTTTCGAGCGCCAGCGCGACCGCGTCGTTCATTGAGATATAAAGTTTGCCATCGTGCAGGAGTTGTTCGAGGCGCGGGGTGTTGGCCAGGTTCGGCGGCGCTACGTGGCGCGCCGTGTAAGGCGCCAGCAGGTTGGGGAAAGCCGACCGCGGTTGCGAGTACTCTTTCACATCAAACGGCTGCGACTTTGACGGCACGGCCTGCTGGGCCGGCATCTGGGCCGACGGCGCACTGGGCACCTGTGAGGCATTCTGCGCCCATCCCGCAGGTACCATACTGGCGGCAAGAAAAAGGGCGGCGGCCCGCTGAAACGCAGTCAATACTGTGGAACGTTGCATTCGCATCATCTCCATTGCTCAAACTTAAGCGATTAGGCTCGAGACATAGTGGCCCACACTTTTTCTAACTGTCTGCTAGTACGTAGAATGACGGGCAAGAGTTCCTTTAGCAATCTTTAATCCTTGATCCTTGACCTTGCAGTCCTCTTCTTGCAATGCCGGGCAAAGGCAATCTTTTTCATTGGTCGTCAGTAGAATTGATCGTCAGTGAAATTGATCGTAAGTGAAATAGTATAGCTGACGCGCCTCCGCACTTTCCGCGACCGCACCGGTAAAGCTTTGTAAACAGTTACGATGATGCTCGGGCAGCTTAGGACTCGAAAAAGAATGTGCGTAATCTCAGACTGACCCTTTCTTATGACGGCGCGGATCTCGCCGGTTGGCAGGTGCAGCCCGGCCGGACTACCGTGCAAGGCGCGCTGGCCTCAGCCATTGGACGGTTGAGCGGGGAAAATGTACTGCCCCAGGGCTCCGGCCGCACCGATGCGGGCGTGCACGCGCTGGCCCAGGTGGCGAGTTTTGCGACCGCCTCCACTATTCCTGTCGAAAACTGGATGAAGGCTCTGAACGACATTCTGCCGTCTTCGATCCGGGTGCTGGAGGTGACGGAGGCTCCGCCCGAGTTCCACGCACGCAAGTCGGCACGCGCCAAGACTTATCGCTATCGCATTTACCGGGGGGCGGTTTGTCCGCCGTTTCTGGCGCGGTATGTGTGGCATTACCCTTATCCGCTGGAGGAATCGGCGATGGTTGCAGCCGCCCGCGTGGTTGTGGGCGAGCACGATTTCACGTCGTTCGCGGCGGTGGACCCGGAGCGCGTGGAACGGATGGCGGCTGGCGAGAATGTTCACACGACTTATTTTTACCCGACAAATGTCCGGACGATCTTCGCTTCCAGTTGGACGCGCGAAGGCGAAGAACTAATGTATACCGTCCGTGGCAATGGATTTCTTCATCACATGGTGAGGAACCTGGTCGGCACATTCTTGCTGGTGGGGAAGGGAACGGTGAGCTTGGAAGATTTGCGACGCATCCTTGACGCGCGTGAGCGCGCTGCCGCCGGAGCGACTGCGCCGGCCAGCGGACTGTATCTAGTCGAAGTGGAATACTGACGCGGGCATCAGTCAGGTCTTTGTCATCCCGAGCGAAGCGAGGGACCCCTACTTCCGGCACACGTTTTCGGGTGAATAGGGGTCCCTCGCTCCGCTCGGGATGACAATCGTAAATAAGAATGGGCGGTGGCACGCTCGTTCCGTCCCGCGTACACTTCTTCGCAGATGGCTGCCAACGTCGAATTCGCCTTGTCCCGCATCGCTTCCGTGAATCCGGCGACGGGTGAAGTGTTGGGCGAACTGGACAGTGCGGGTCCAACCGAAGTGCGCGCGGCCGTGGCCCGAGCGCGCTCTGCACAGCCGGAATGGGACGCATGGGGAATCCGCAACCGCGTGCGGGTGTTGCGCCGCTTTCAGCAGATTCTTCTCGCGCATAAGACTGACATCGCGCGGCGCATCACGCAGGAAGCAGGCAAGCCTGCCGTCGAAGCGCTCGTCACCGAAGTTCTGGTGGTGCTCGATGCGGCGCGATTTCTCATCGACAACGCATTCGCCATCCTGCGCGAAGAAAAGCTGCCGCACGGAAATCTCGCGCTCAAAACCAAGTCAGGGCGCATTCTGCACGAGCCATACGGAGTGGTCGGAATCATCTCGCCGTGGAATTATCCCTTCTCGATTCCTGCGACTGAGGCCATGGCGGCGCTGGTCGCGGGCAATGCCGTCGTGCTCAAGCCCTCCGAATTGACGCCACTGATTGCACTCGAACTACAATCGCTGCTGCGCGAGGCTGGAGTTCCCGATGACATTTTCCAGGTGCTCCCAGGCGAAGGCTCGACTGGGGCCGCGCTGGTCGGAAGCGAAATCGACAAACTGGTCTTCACGGGGAGCGTCGCGACCGGTCGGCGAATCGCGCAGATCGCCGCTGAACGCCTGCTTCCGGTGGTACTGGAACTGGGCGGCAAGGATCCCATGCTTGTCCTCGAAGACGCCGACGTCGATGTCGCTTCGAGCGGCGCCGTCTGGGGAGCATTCGTCAACGCGGGTCAGACCTGCTTGTCGGTCGAGCGCTGTTACGCGCATCGGAGTTTGTATCCCGCGTTCTTAGACGCCTGCTCCGAGAAGGCGCGCAAGCTGCGCGTCGGCAGTGGCATGGATCCGGCCACGGAAATCGGTCCCATGATTCACGAGCGGCAAGTGCGTGTGGTGGAATCACACGTGGAGGACGCAAGGCAGCGCGGTGCCCGTGTGCTGGCCGGAGGCGCGCGGATGCGCGAACTCGGCCCAACATTTTTTGCGCCCACGGTTTTGGCCGATGTCGATCACAGCATGCGCGTCATGCGGGAAGAGACGTTCGGTCCGGTGCTGCCGATTGCACCTTTCCGCGACGACGCCGAGGCGGTGCGCCTGGCGAACGATTCCGACTTCGGATTGGCCGCCAGCGTTTGGACGCGCGATCGCGCGCGCGGCGAGCGACTGGCTCGTCAGATCGATGCCGGCGCGGTGATGGTGAACGACGCCGTGTCGTGTTTCAGCATCAGCGAAGCTCCACACGGCGGCGTGAAGTCGAGTGGCCTGGGGCGCACTCATGGACGCTGGGGCCTGGAAGAAATGGTGCGCGTGAAGTATCTCGACAGCGACCTGGTTCCGCGGATGAAGAAAATCTGGTGGTTCGGCTACGGTAAAGGATTGACGGGCGAGATGGAGAGCTTCCTCGACCTGCTGTACGCGCGGCCACTGCGAGAGAAGCTCAAAGGCGGTATGCGTGCGGCCGGAGCGCTGTGGCGGCGAAAACTGTAGAACTGAAAAAGACCCCAAAAAAATTTGTCATCCTGAGCGAAGCGAAGGACCTATGCATTCCGGCGCTGCAAAATGCATAGGTCCTTCGCTTCGCTCAGGATGACAAGAGAAAGTAGAAAGACTATGACCGACTCCCGCGCCTTCCTGCGCCACACCCTCGCCACCATCGCCTATCGCGCAGCGAAAGCCATCCGCAACGCCGGGCCGAGCTTTGCCGATTACAGTTGCGGCGAAACTTCGCGCACGCCGGTAAGAATCCTCGCCCACATCGGCGACCTGATGGACTGGGCCCTCACCATGTCCGAAGGCCGCCGCGAGTGGAAGGATTCCTTGCCGCTTCCGTGGGAAAAAGAATGCGAGCGCTTCTTCGCTGGGGTGAAAAAGTTGGATGACTATCTGGCGTCGGACAAGCCGCTCGAAGTCTCCGCCGAAAAATTATTTCAGGGTCCAATCGCCGATGCGCTCACGCACGTCGGTCAGATCGCGATGCTGCGGCGGATGGCCGGTGTCCCGATGAAGGGCGAGAGCTATTTCGTGGCCGAAATCATAGTTGGACGCGTCGGCGCGGATCAGGCGGCCGCGCGTAAGGAATTTTGATATACGAACATCTTGTCAATGACGTGGTGTTAGTCCGGAGTTCGATACTCGGTGGAGTCGCCTGATTGCGACAGTTACGCAGTTCCACTTACCCGCTGATAGATTCGGACAAGTTTTCCTAGCACCTTGGAGGTGAGGTCGTCGGCTCTTGTCCTGCCGAGGATTAATCGCAGAAGCATATAGGCAACGAATAAGCCTGCTGAGACAGCCCATACGACGATTCCGAGGTTACCCCGAGAGGGCACAGGGATGTTGTACCTGATACCGATGAAGGTCCACGCGAAGATGAACATTACAATCGCGACTCCAGTCACGAATAGCCTTAATTGATCTCCGCGAGGTCGCAGGCCAGCTAATCGGATCATTACCGTAATGTAGTGATCTTCTCGTTGAAGAAAGCGGGTTGCGGCCCACCATCTGTCGTAATCGTCGCGGGAACCCTTGCGAATACGCTTTTCGGCTTTCGTAATAAGTCTCGCGATTTTCTGTTCATACTTGTCTTGGTCGTACTCGCGATCAAAGTCCTCCGAGACTTTCATGATGTCAGGGAGCGTCCATCCACTTTCCGTGAAGTACAGCATTTTGCGCTCGATCTCGGAGAGCGGCGCGTTCTCGTGCTGTGCTTCCGCGACAATCTTGGAAATCAAGAACTCTTTGGCTTCCCGTCCGCTGTGGAATGCTTTCATGTGGCGGATTTTACTCCCGTTCTAGACCGAATCGTGAGGATAGTTGACGTAACACCGCGATATCGTTAACGGCCGCTGGGCCAAGCCATTTGCGGTATCAAAAAAACCAGCCCCGGAAAAGAAACTCCGGGGCTGGCAGGTTGTGATCGTCCGATCCAAACCACAGAAACGGGTCTTGACCGCTCTCGTTTCCGCCGAGGTCAGGCGACGTCGAAGCGATCGTGGTCCATCACCTTAGTCCACGCGGCCACGAAATCTTTCACAAACTTCTCCTTGGAGTCCGCGCTCGCATAGACTTCGGCTAGGGCACGCAGCTGCGAGTGGGAGCCGAAGATCAGGTCTACTCGGGTGCCGGTCCACTTGAGCTCATTCGTCTTCCGATCGCGTCCTTCGTACACGGCTCCAGAGCCATTGGACTCCGTGGACGGCTGCCATTGCGTGCTCATGTCGAGCAGGTTGACGAAGAAGTCGTTGGTCAGCGTCTCTGGCCGCTTGGTGAAGACGCCGTGAGTGGACTTCCCGGCGTTTGCGCCGAGCACGCGCAAGCCGCCGACGAGAACCGTCATCTCAGGCGCCGTCAGCCTCAGCAATTGTGCCCGATCCACCAATTGCTCCTCAGCCGATAGACGCTTGCCGCGGACATAGTTGCGGAATCCATCCGCTTTCGGTTCCAGCGGTTCGAAGGATGCGACGTCGGTTTGTTCCTGCGATGCATCCATGCGCCCTGGCGCGAATGGGACTTTCACATCGAACCCGGCCGCCTTCGCGGCTTTTTCGATCGCCGCGTCGCCACCGAGAACGATCAGGTCAGCGAGCGATACCTTCTTCCCGCCAGACTTCCCTCCGGATTTCTTTCCGGACTTCTCTCCAGATTGGGAAGCATAGAACTCCTTTTGGATCGCTTCGAGTTTTTGCAGCACCTTTGCGAGTTCAGCGGGCTGGTTGACTTCCCAGTCCTTTTGCGGCGCGAGGCGAATGCGCGCGCCGTTCGCTCCACCGCGTTTATCAGAGCCGCGGAACGTCGATGCCGATGCCCAAGCCGTCGAGACCAGCTGGGAAACGGACAGGCCGGATGCGAGGATTTTCGCCTTCAGAGCAGCGATGTCCTGTTCCCCAATCAGCGGATGATTCACAGCGGGGATCGGGTCTTGCCACGGCAACTGCTCCTTCGGAACGAGCGGGCCGAGGTAGCGCACGATGGGACCCATGTCACGGTGCGTCAGCTTGAACCATGCGCGGGCGAACGCGTCTGCGAACTGATCCGGGTGCTCGTGGAAGCGCCGCGAAATTTTTTCGTACGCAGGGTCGAATCGCAAAGAGAGGTCCGTGGTCAGCATGGAGGGCGCGTGACGCTTTGAAGAATCGTGGGCATCCGGCACAGTACCGTTGCCTGCGCCGTTCTTCGGCGTCCACTGATGCGCACCGGCCGGGCTCTTGGTCAGTTCCCATTCGTAACTGAACAGGTTAGTGAAGAAATTGTTGCTCCACTTCGTAGGCGTCTGGGTCCAAGTAACTTCGAGGCCGCTGCCGATGGTGTCGGCACCAAAACCTTTACCAAATTTATTCTTCCATCCCAAGCCTTGGTCTTGAATATCGGCAGCTTCCGGTTCCGGGCCGACGTAGTCGGCGGGAACCGCAGCACCGTGGGTTTTGCCGAAGGTATGGCCGCCGGCAATCAGCGCCACCGTTTCTTCGTCGTTCATGGCCATACGGCGGAAGGTTTCGCGAATGTCTCTGGCTGCTGCTACGGGATCGGGCTTCCCATTTGGCCCTTCGGGGTTCACGTAAATCAGGCCCATCTGAACCGCGCCTAGAGGATTCTGAAGATCGCGGTCGCCGCTGTAGCGCTCGTCCCCCAGCCACGTGCCTTCGGGACCCCAGTTGAGCTCTTCGGGCTCCCACACATCGGCGCGTCCGCCGCCGAAGCCAAAGGTCTTGAAGCCCATGGAATCGAGGGCGACGTTGCCGGCGAGAATCATCAAGTCAGCCCAGGAGATTTTGCGGCCGTATTTCTGCTTGATCGGCCACAGCAGCCGGCGCGCCTTGTCGAGGTTCACGTTGTCGGGCCAGCTATTGAGCGGTGCGAAGCGCTGCTGGCCGGCTCCGGCGCCGCCGCGGCCATCGCCGATGCGGTAGGTGCCTGCACTGTGCCAGGCCATGCGGATGAACAGCCCTCCGTAGTGGCCGAAGTCGGCCGGCCACCAATCCTGTGAGTCGGTCATGAGCGCATGAAGGTCTTTGATGACAGCATTCAGGTCGAGGCTCTTGAATTCCTTGGCATAGTCGAACTCTTCGCCCATCGGATTGGAAAGCGTGGAGTGCTGGTGGAGAACCTGCAGGTCCACTTGGTTCGGCCACCAGTCGCGGTTGGTGGGAGCGGAGGCTCCGTGATTGAACGGGCACTTGGATTCGGTCGACTGATCTTTGCCCTGAACTTTGCTCTGAGATTCGGGGGAAACAGTCCCCGAGGAAGAGGCAAGTGTGTTTTCCATATGCGTTGGGTTTTCCATTTGTTTTTCCTTTGAATGAGTTCAAAACTGTGATCATTTACGAACCCGTCAGACTGCGGTTCGCACAAAATTAGTTGTCTACGCGCTTGCTTGATTGGTTGTCCAAAAAGTATCCATACATCTCCGGAGTTAACGGGAAGCGCGCCGCGGAGCGCACTTCGTGCAGAGCCCGCGGAAGATGAGTTCGCATTCGCGAAGAATCCGCTTACCGAGGGAGCCCGAAGCAGGCCTGGGCACGTCATACCATTTAATATCCTCAACATTGCCGCAGCGGTCGCAGATGAAGTGGTGATGCTGCGTGCCTTTCGCATCGAATCGCGCAGCGCGGCCCTCGATGGCCACTTCACGCACCAAGCCGGCCTTCACCAGGTCCCGCAGATTGTTATAAGTCGTGGCCCTGGAAGAGCGCGGATCCACGCGATTTACCGCCTCGGAGATTTCCGCAGCCGTTGGGTGTCGGTTGTGTTCCAGCAAGAACGCCATCACAGCGAAGCGCTGCGGAGTGCAGCGCAACCCGCTGCCATCGAAGGACCGTTTAATCGCCTCGGCGTCCATGAACGTTTTAGACTATGTCTAAGGTGAGATTTTGTCAAGACTTGTGCTTCTCTCCCACGCCCTTGAAGAACGTGTAACAGAAGACGCCGTCTGCCTCAGTCGTTCTGTGAAGATCTCGAACCCCTGCATCAAAGACTTCGCGATCGATGACACCGGCCTCAATCGCGGATTCGCGAACGCCCTCGATCATCGCGGTGAACGTCTTCCTGGTAAAGCCGTCGACGAGGTCGGGTCTGCTCGAATCTACATACACCATGCGCGGAGATACGTGAATTGCTTCCAGACCCGCCTCGACCATGAGTGGATAGAGCTGCCGGCCAATCAGGGCATTGCCTCCCGCCAGCCGCTGCAACTCGACCAGACACTGGATTGCCATACGGGCTGCGCTGCTATCGGGGTGGAAGTAAGTCGATCCGTGGTCACCCTCAATTACGGTCATAGTGCCACCAGGCCTGAGCAACCGGTTGAGAATCGTCAGCGCCTCAACGGGCCGCGACAAGTGCTCCAGGACGAAGCAAATGAAAACGTGGTCGAAGGACTCTGGGGCGAAGGGCAGGGCGAAGATATCCGCCTGCTGGAACTGCACATTGGTGATTCCCGCCGCGGCCGTCGTCCTCTTGGCTTGTGCGAGCGAATCCGCGGAGACATCAATCGACGTGAATCGGGCGTCCGGACTCCGTTGAGCAAGGGTGACCGTCTGGGCTCCAATGCCACACCCGGCTTCGAGGACGACGCTTCCAGATGGATATGAAGTGTCGGAGTGCAGCAGGTCGACCAGCGTTCCAGCTTGATCCTGCAGGCGGTCGTTCTCACGACGGTGGTAACCGTGCACATATGCCCCGCGTCGAACTTGTTGACTCACATAAAGTAAAATAACAAGAAGCGGTCCTTTCACAAAGCCGCGCAGGAGACTCAATGGCTTCGGGCGAAACGGCAACCACTGGCACGAGCACGATTCCGCAGCTTCCTAATCACAAAGTCAAGATCAAGAAACCGGGACAGCGTTCCTGCAACGATAAAAACGATAAGGGCAAGTTCTGCGGCGGACATCTGAAGCGCTGGTTCTACGCCGCCGACGTCCTCGAACAGGAATGTGGTGATGTGGAGAAAGCCTGGGGACCGGACGCCGAAGTCTATCGCTGCGAATTTTGTCAGACACTCTACCTGCCCAACCCCGAAGATGCGCGTGGGATGAACGTCGCGGGTCCCGGGCAATATTCGATTTTCGGTTTTGTTGTTCCCCCGAAGGACGAAAAGAAAACGTAGAAAGGCTAGGTGACGGGTGGCAGGTCTCAGGTGGCAGGAAAATCGTGCTCTGACGCCTAAGACCTGACACCTGACACACGGTGAATATTTCCGACCTCATCTACGACTGGAATGCTCTGTATCCGAAGTCGCTGCATCCGCCGGGACCGGTGCGCCTGACCGATGAGACTCTGCGCGACGGCTTGCAATCGCCTTCTGTCCGCGATCCGTCTATTGATCAGAAGCTGGAAATCCTGCACCTGATGGAGGCGCTCGGCATTAACACGCTCGACCTCGGGCTTCCCGGAGCTGGTCCGCGCGCGGTCGAGCACGTCACCGCGCTGGCGCGCGAAATCGTTGCCCGCAAATTAAAAATCACGGCGTACTGCGCCGCTCGCACCGTCGAGAACGACATTCTTCCCATCGCCGAGATCGTCGAGAAGACCGGCCTTCCCATCGCGGTCGCCGCATTTCTCGGATCGAGTCCGCTCCGCCGCTACACCGAGGGCTGGGACGGCGACTTCCTTCTGCAAACCACCGAAAAGGCCGTCAAATACGCCGTCTCGCTTGGCCTGGAAGTAATGTACGTCACCGAAGACACGACCCGCTGCGATCCGGAAACGGTGAAGCAGCTCAACTCGGCAGCCATCAATTTCGGCGCGCGCTGTCTCGTGCTCTGCGATACCGCCGGACACGCCACGCCGATGGGCGCGACCGCGCTGGTCAAATTTGTTCTTGAAGAAGTGGTGAAACCGTCCGGCCAAAAAATTCGTGTGGAATGGCACGGCCACTGCGACCGTGGATTCGCCACCGCCAACTCGATGGCTGCTTTAGTCGCCGGCGCGGATTGCGTTCACGCCACGGCTCTTGGCATCGGAGAGCGCGTCGGCAACACGCAAATGGATCAGATGCTCGTCAACCTGAAGCTCATGGGCATTGCGCCTTGGGATCGGCAAGACCTGACTAAACTCAAGCGATACTGTGAGGCCGTCTCTGCCGCTACCGGCGTTCCGATTCCGGCGAACTATCCTGTGGTTGGAGAGGACGCGTTCCGCACTGCGACCGGCGTACACGCCGCCGCCGTCATCAAAGCGTTTAAGAAAAAAGACATCGAACTCGCCAACGCCGTGTATTCCGGAGTGCCGTCGCACTACTTCGGTCTGGAGCAAGTCATCGATGTGGGGCCGATGAGTGGGAAATCCAATGTTTTGTTCTGGCTGGAGCGCCGTGGACTTGCGGTAAATGACGAGGTAGTCGAGCGTGTCTACAAGCTCGCCAAAGCAAGCGACCACACGCTGAGCGAAGCTGAAATTATGGAGTGCGTAGATAGGTTGTGAGTGCTATGGGGATTTTTCGCCAAATGAGCACTATTTGGCACCAGCGTCTTGCACGGTTATCGACAGCAGCGTGCCGTTATCTTTGACTTGTGACTCAAGCCGGAACCCTCCCTTCTGCCGAGAATACGTGAATTCTGCCCCACTTGAAGGATCAGGAAAAGCGCTCAGAGCGGTTGCACCATCCCGCTCCACCGCGATAGCGGCTCTCAGTAGCATCCACCGCGTTTGACTGTATGCCTCTGCCCACCGCAAGCGGGACAAAGACGGAGTGAATTTGGCTACTATCGGATTGTCACGCGATGCAGTTATGAACGCATTGTCATAGTCGGCTTCAAACCGGGCGGGAGGCTCGCTCCAATGAGAGTTCCACTCAGCATAGAACTCGGATTGTTTTCGAATACAAGTCCGTAGACTTTCGACAGACCCGCCACAGCTATCAATAATCTCCGCGGCTTTCTGCTCATTCGCTTGGAGTATAGGCACGCCAGCAGTCAGGCCTTTAATCGCATCCTCCCGCGAGTTGGCGACCGCCACCACATCCGCCAAGTCGTTGCGATCAAGCTTTTCCCTAGCGATTGCCGATTGCATCGTCATGCCGAGTGGCAATCGCCGAGCACCGTCTGCGAGGAGATCGAGTTCGCTCCGCGAGAACTTTCCCAACTCGGGTTCCAGCACATCGGAGATTTCACGCTCCAGTTTGTAGCTGATCAGCACAGAAGTGATCGTGCCATCGGTTGACAGTTGTCGGGCCGCCGCGTCAGCGGCAAGCCAATCCTGGAGACCTTCCTTGGTGTGCCTATCGCGAAAGCGCAGTCTCGCCCGGATTCCGGCGACAGCAACCAATTCTCGAATCGCACCACGATGGGACGTACTGGCATTAGGCCCATCGCTGACGCTGAGTTCCCAGTCGCACGTCCCCAGCGCAGACGCATGCTGAAACTCCGTCAAGGCTTCAGATGCGGCGGCAATAAGTTTTTCGTCGCTCTGATCCAACGGAGACTGAAGGGCTTTTTCTAACGCGGGGGCTGCATCCGGTTCCAGAGCATATGCTTGCCTCAGTGCAACGTTCGCACGCAAGTACTTGACGGTCGCGTTTTCGTTCGCGGCTCCAAAGGCCTGCGTACAGATCAACAATGTGAAAAACAGCGCAACGCTAGTTGGCCTCATAGTCAGCACTCTATCCCGCTCGTGGAACGTTCACTGCGGACGATCTTGCATGTTAACCCGTCGAAATCAGGCGTTTTGCGCTCACAACCGTACCCGGCTACCCGTCACTTCTACTCCGGCTCCCGCGCCAGTTCCGGACTCGGCACCGTTTCTCCCTCCAACTCCTTATGCCGTGCCGCCCGCTGTTCATTCAGCATCTTCGTCGCCGACGCCAACTCGTCCCGGCCTTCTTTTTCGCGTCCGATGCGCATCAGAACCTGCCCGCGCAGATACCGCGCGCTTGCGTTCCCGCTATCTAGCCGGATGACGTGATCCAGTTCCGAGAGTGCGGCCGTGTAGTGGCGCTGGTGTTCTTCAATCTTCGCGAGGCCCATTCGCGAGTTGATCCGCTGCGGATCGAGCTTCAGCGCGTTGCGATAATTTTTCGCCGCCTCATCCTCATTCCCCGCCGTCGATTCCAGACTTCCCAACTGTTCGTAGCTAAATGGCACATCTGGCTCCAGCGCGATGTCTTTGTGAAATTCGTCGCGCGCCCGCTCATAATCCTGCTTGTGCACATATGCCAGGCCCAGATTGAAGTGCACGAACGGCAGCTTCGGATCGGCCTGCGCCGCGGCTTCCAACTCTTTCACCGCGTCGTCGTACTCTCCGCGATTGATGTGAGCCTTGCCCATCAGCAAATGAAATTCCGGAGAACCCTCTCCAATCTCAACCAGCCGCGCCGCCGCCTTTTCCTCCAGCGCCGGGTTCTTGGCCTTGTCTGCCGCATGCTCCAGCACGTAGAGATAATTCAGCTGGTCCGATGCTCGTCCCCATAAAGGCTGCAGCGCGCCGATCGCATCCGTCCACCGATCGTTGAAGAAGTAGCAAAGGCCCAGCAAATAGCGAGCTTGATAGGAATCCGGCGACTGCTGCACAACCGACTCAAACGGCCGAATCGCACGCGCGAAATCGTTCTGGCGGAAATATGCGAGCCCGATGTTCAGCCGGATTCCAGCAACGTCCGGCGCGAGCTTCTCGGCCTTGTGGAGCATTTCGAGAGCCTGCGGCCACTGCTTGCGGCGCATATGAATCACGCCGAGATTGGCGTAAGCCCCCGCCACGCCGGGGTTGATCGCCAGAACCTGTCGGAACGCGCGCTCGGAATCATCCAGCTTGCTCGCACTTAGCGCGGCTTCTCCGGCCTCAAACACCTTCTGCGGATCGCGCGCCTCCGGCGCTGCTCCGACCGCCTTCTTCGCCGGTGCTGTGCTCTGGACACTTGTCGTATTCGTTACACCACTCGTTATCCCGCTCGAAAGAAAAAGCAGTAAGAGAACAACGAATATCACGCAGATGCTTGACACTCGATTCATCGTCCTGTAGTGTCCGCCAGCAAGAGGCTTAAATTCAAGGAGTCATTGGCCTGCTGAAACATGGAATCCGCCGATTCGAAGCCTACGCGAAGTGCCTCCTCGGCGAAATCTCGCCGGGCATCAATCTCAGACTCCTCCCGCAAACGGACGCAGCCAGCAGTCACCATTCGCGACGTCGCCGAGCGCAGTGGATTTTCTTCTGCCACCGTCTCCATCGTCCTGAACAACGCCCCGCTCGCCCGCTATATTCCCGACACGACCAAAGGACGCATCCACAAAGCCGCCCAGCATCTCGGCTATCGTCCCAACTTATTTGCGCGCTCGCTGCGCGGCCGGCGCAGCCACACTGTCGGCGTCATGGTTTTCGACATGACCGACCCTTACTGCACGCTCGTGTTGCGCGGCATCGAGAATACTCTCTACCAGTCGTCGTTCCTCCCTATCCTCACCGATGTGCACAACGAGCGCAGCCGCTTCGAGCGCTATCTGGAAATGCTGCTCGACCGGCGCATCGAGGGACTAGTCGTCCTCGCGAACTGGCTGTTTGTGGACATCAACGTCCTCGCCGATCTGGAGAAGAACAACATTCCTACCGCGACCGTCGGCCGTGAACTCAAGAACGACAACATCAGCTCGGTGATCGTCGACAATAATCTGGGCGCGCGCGCCGCTCTCGAACACCTGTATTCGCTTGGCCATCGCAAGATCGCGTTCATTCGCGGCCCCCGCCAGTTATCCGATACCGAACCTCGATGGCGTGGCGTGCGGACACTTGCCCGCGAACATAACCTTGAACTCGATTCGCGGCTGATCGTCGACCTACCAGAATCTGGAGACCCGTTTTCAAGTTTTGAACAAGGATACAAATTAACGGAGGAATTGCTGCACCGCCGCCGTCCATTTACCGCGTTGATGGCCTTTGACGATATGACTGCCTTTGGTGCTATTCGTGCATTAGCAAAAGCCGGGATTCGCGTTCCCGATCAATGCTCGGTGGTGGGCTTTGATGATGTCTCGCCTGCCGCCATCTATTCTCCCTCGCTCACCACTGTGCGCCAGCCCATGGAAGCTATGGGAACGGTCGCCGCGACTATTGTGCTCGAGGCCATTAACGCCGGTCTGGAAAAGAAACCGACCCGCACCATTCACCGGAGGATCGTCCCCGAGCTGATCGTGCGCGAATCCACCCGCAGCGTAAAGTAGTGACGCGCCAGGCACAACGGGTTTCAAACTTCGGCTTGTGGAAGGCACGATTTCAAGGGTCGCGGAAAAACTATGAATTCGTGTAGCGACGGGGCTTGCCGCGTTTCGGACTGCCGAAAACCTTTGAGTCGCCTAGGTTTGGGAAGGGCACGACTACGCTGGTTGTCCCCGAGGGTCGCTCTTTTTTCCACCGCGCATTTTCTCTTGACAGAGAGAGGCACCTGAAGCAGTATTGATACGTTTTAATAAAGGCATTTGACCGTTTTTGAGGATATAACGCTGTTGGTGCTGATGAGAAGCGTCTGGCATTTGTTCGACGTCGAATCGGCGAGGAGTCATCAATGAGAAACCGTCTCTTTTGTGGAATCGTGGTGCTGTTGGCAGTGTTCGTGGCAACCAATCTTCACGCCCAAGACACCGGCACGATCACCGGCACGGTCCGTGATAACTCCGGAGCGGTGATTCAAGGAGCCGACGTAAAAATTAGCGGTATCGCGGGCGGTATCGAGCGAGCGACCACCACCAACTCCGACGGAGATTATTTGGCCGCCGGTCTGCCGGGCGGCACTTACAACCTCACCATTACCGCGAAAGGCTTCAAGACCTTCAAAGGCAACGGCATCGTATTGCGCGTCGCCCAGAAGGCTCGCGTGGACGCGACGCTCGCCGTAGGAGACATTGGCACCGAGATAAGCGTGCAGGGCGAGCAACTGAACCAGGTTGAGACCCAGTCCTCGGAACTCGCCGGAACCGTGACTGGAAAGCAGATCACGCAACTCCAATTGAATGGTCGTAACTATACCCAACTACTCGCACTCACGCCGGGTTCCACGAATCAGTCGGGAGCCGATGAGCCCAATACTGGTTTGGCCACCGTTGCCTATAGCGTTAATGGCGGACGCACCGAATACAACAACTGGGAAATCGATGGCGGCAACAACATGGACGATGGCAGCAACACCACTCTGCTGACCTATCCCAGTCTCGATGCCATTGCCGAGGTTCGTGTGATGTCGTCCAACTATGGTGCGCAGTACGGACGCAACAGCTCAGCCACGGTTGAAGTAGAAACGAAGTCCGGCACGAAGAACTTCCACGGCGACGCGTACGAATTCGTCCGCAATGATGCCTTCAACGCTCGTAATTGGTTCCTGCCCAACGTTCCGCCATACAAGAAGAACGATTTTGGATATACCATTGGCGGGCCATTTTTCATCCCCGGCCTCTACAACACCGACCGGAGCAAGACTTTCTTCTTCTTCTCGGAGGAATGGCGTCGCGACCGCATTTCCAGCGTCATCACCGCCCCGGTTCCTTCCTGCCTTGAGCGTGGATTAGGTGCCAATTGCTCCGGACCGCAGGGAGCCTTTGGCGATTTCAGCGAACTCTGCCCGGGTTCGGACTGCCCGATCAATCCTGCGACCGGCAGTGCATTTACCAACAACCTTGTTCCGATCGATTCCGATGCCACGCATGGTGCCGTTGCGCTCCTGCCGATGATTCCGCTGCCCACCGGCGGATCGCCGGGCAATTGGACCTTCGGCCAGGCTGTCCCCAATCCCACGAACTGGCGCGAAGAATTACTCCGCGTAGATCAAAACATCAATTCGAAGTTGCACGCTTCCGTGCGCTACATTCATGACTCCTGGAATTCCACGAACCCGGTTCCGCTTTGGACCAACGCGGCGACTTATCCGACGATTCAGACTCAATATGGACAACCCTCGACGAGTCTGGTGATCCACCTTTCGGCCACCGCCACGCCCACCCTGCTAAATGAATTCGTCGCCAGTTACTCCTCCAATCACATCACCATGCAGAACAAGGGCGCTTGGCAACGGCCTGCTGGCTACAATCTCGGCCTGTTCCAGAACGGCTTCGGCGGGAAACTCCCCGGCTTTTCTCTCAATGGTGGAATCTTCAATGGCTTGGGTGAAGATGCCGGCTACGTTCCGAATGGCCCAGTGAACTCAAACCCGAGCTACATTTTGCGTGACAACGTCTCCAAGATCATTGGCAAACACAATTTGCAATTTGGCGGCTACTATGTTGCCTCCGAGAAAAACGAGTTGCCACAATTTGAGCCCTCAGTGAACGGTTTCGCAACCTTCAGCACCAGCCTTGCAGGAAGCACCGGCAACGCCTTCGCAGACATGCTGACCGGAGGCATTCAGAGCTTTCAACAGGCCAGCGGCCAGCCGAAGTACTATTTGCGATACAAAATCTTTGAACCATATTTCCAGGATGACTGGCGTGCGACGCCTCGCTTGACCCTCAATTTGGGCGTGCGAATTAGCTTGTACGGGACGGTATACGAGAATAAGCATCAGGCCTTCAACTTCGATCCGACAAAATATGTGGCGGGCGCGACTACTCTCAATCCAGATGGTACAGTTGCCAGCGATCCATTTAACGGACTCGTTCAATGTGGAGTCGGAGGAATACCTCGCGGCTGCGCCACCGGCCATCTATTCAATCCCGCACCTCGTATCGGGTTCGCTTATGACGTATTCGGAAATGGCAAAACTGCGGTTCGCGGCGGATACGGCATCTTCTTTGAGCATACGAACGGCAACGAGGCAGTTGCAACCCAGTTGGAAGGGTCACCGCCGCTCGTCCAGAACCCGGTGCAGAGCAACATTCCGACCACGTTCGATACCAGCGGAAATATCGTTACGTCCGGGTACTCTCAAGTTGGTGGAGCGGTGGGAGCTCAGTTCCCGCAAAGTGTGATCTCAATTCCTCAGAAGCAGGTCTGGCCTTACGTGCAGCAGTGGCATTTCGACCTTCAACAGGAATTGCCTGCGCGCATCGTGACGACCGTTTCTTATGTTGGCAGCAAGGGAACACATTTGGGATTGCGCAGAGACCTGAATCAGATTATCCCGCTTCCACTGAGTCAGAATCCGTACGGGGTCGCCCAGATCTTCGGTGGGGGGCCTCTTCAGGCAACCGCGCTGCCCGGCACTACGTACGACTGCAGTTGGGGACCTGGCAGCGATCAGCCGAGTGTTGTTCTTGACTCTAACGGCGTTCCAACGAATGCCCAGACCTCGTACGGAACGCCGGTTCCGTATTCCCCTGGAGTGGCCGGCGGACCACCCTCGGGCGCCGCTGTTAATTTGTTTGTCGCGTGTGGCAACGATCCTGACTTCTTCCGGCCACGCCTCGGCTATGCCGACATTCGCCAACTACAGAACAAAGCTTCGTCGATCTACCACGCCTTCCAACTCTCGGCACGTCGCACAGTTGGTGCGCTGCAATTGAGTGCCACATACACTTACAGCCATTCGATTGACGACGTATCGTCAAGTGCGGACACCAGTTTCGTTAACTCCTATGATCTCGCGTTGAACCGCGCCAGTTCGAACTTCGATCAGCGGCATGTGTTTACGATGAGCTACATCTACGACCTCCCATTCTTTAAACGACTAGGAATTGCCCACACAGTTCTCGGCGGGTGGCAATGGTCCGGCATCGTCGGCAGTCAGACTGGCACTCCGTTCACACCTACCAATGCCGGCGATGGAGTTTCAATCCCAAGCGACAATGCTGGAGTAGCGAACGGTAGTGGAACGGGTTCAAGACCCGACCTCATCGCCAACCCAAACACCAGACTGCCGGGTTCGGGGCCAGCTTTTGGTTTCGGCCCGTTGTACTACAATCCGGCAGCATTTGCCGCACCCCGAGCGCTCACGTTCGGTGACGAGGGCAGAAATATTGTTCGCAATCCTCGTATCACCAATTTCGACATGGCCTTGTTCAAGCATTTCGCAATTGGAGAGAGATACTCGTTCGAATTCCGGGCGGAAGCATTTAACGTCTTTAATCACACAGAATTCGGTTACATCGGGGGCGATGCAGGTTCCGCTGGCAACAACAGCAATGTGAGCAGCTTTAGCAATGGCGTAGGATGTTACGTGGGGCCGAATAACACTGCCAATGATCCCTCATGCCTCTCAAGCGGCCTTTTGCGTCCGGCTGCCGCACACAATGCTCGCATCCTGCAACTTGGTTTGAAGTTCTTGTTCTAGCGTTTGAAAATCGGCGGAAGCGCCGCATGGAATCCTGGCTCCGAACGAGCCAGGATTTTCTTTTGTCAGCGAAATCGGGTTCTAATCCGCCACGCCGAGGTGTTCGCGCGTGCGAGTAAGAACCGCCAGCCCTTTCTCCAAATCGGCAATCAGATCCCCGACATGCTCAACACCGACCGACAGGCGGATCATTTGTTCGGTCACGCCCATTTTTTTCAGCAGCTCCGGATCGATCAGGTAGTGCGAGGTCAGCACCGGGATGGTCACCAGCGAATCCACCCCGCCGAGGCTTGGCGCCAGGGTGAATAGATTCAGCGCTTCGGCCACGCGGCACGCGTCGGCTCCGGTGCCTTCCACCTCGAAGCTCAGGACGCCGCCTGCGCCCGCCATTTGTTTCTTTGCGATCGCGTAGTCAGGATGTTTTTTTAGCAGCGGATAATGCACTCGCGTTACTTTGGGATGCTGGCTCAGGAACTCGGCAATCCGCAGCGCGTTTTCGTTCTGGCGCTCGACCCGGACGGCCAGCGTCTTGATCCCGCGCAGCAACAGAAACGCCGCGTGCGGATCCATGCAGCAGCCGAGCGTCGTGCGCAGGTGGTGGATCTGCTCGATCAAGTCGCGTCGTCCGGTGGCGATGCCGCACATAATGTCGGCATGTCCGCCAAAATATTTCGTACCGGAATGCAGCACCAGATCGATGCCCCACTCCGAAGGACGGCAATTAATCGGCGTAGCAAAAGTCGAATCAATGGTCGTTATCAAGCCGTGCTTGCGGGCCAGCGCCGCAATTTTTTCGAGATCGACGACCCGCACCGTCGGATTTGTCGGCGACTCGATGTGCAGGATCTTTGTGTTCGGCCGGATCGCGCGCTCGTGCTGCTCCATGTCGTTGGTGTCGACGAACGTCGTTTCGATCCCCAACTTCGGCAGCCACTGCGAAAGGAATCTGATCACGCCGCCATAAATATCGCGCTGCGCCACGATATGGTCGCCCGCCTTCACCAGCGCCAGAATCGAAGTCGTGATTGCGGCCATGCCCGAAGAGAACAGCAGCGCCGCATCCGCGGCTTCCAGTTCGGCAATGGCATCTTCGGCGGCGGTATTCGTGGGATTGCCGTAGCGCGTGTAGTAGCGGTCGGTAGGAGTGGCGCGCACCTGCTCCTGCATGTCGGTGACTTCGAAAGTAGAAGTCTGATAGATCGGTGTGGAGAGCGGACCGTTTTTCTTGGCGAGGCTAGTGCCGCCGCGTACCGCTTCGGTTTCCTGACGGAACTCGTGCTTTTTCATTTCGAATCTCCTGTGCAGCCTGGCCGGTCGTGTCGGCGTCTGCGTGCCGTTGTTTGCGGATTGAACAGCCGGTTATTGGAACCAACAAATGTATACGGTCAGGATGGCGAAAATGGCGCCGAAACAGCGCCATCCAGATACCTACTATCCTAGACCGCCAGCTGTGGGCGTCCCATCCGCGAAAAAACCAAGGCGCATAGTGTTCCACATTCGACCAACGAGCCCATCGCGAGTAGGTAGCAGGCCAGAAGGCAATTAGCAGCCCTACCGCCACGAACGCGGCGGACAGAACGATCAGCACGAAAAAAGTGAAGACTACGGAGCGCATGGCCCTCCATAACTTACTTGGAACGAGAATCCGGCGCTTCCGACTGCTGGTCCCGCGAGAGTACCTGCAGATGACACAATCATCTGTCCGCCTAGGCCATAGAACGGAGTATTGACAAAAGCAGACGGGGCAAGCCCCTTCTCTACACTAGCTTCGTATCCCCGCCGCGTTCAGCGCGGGCACGGGCGCCAACCACTCTACCGAGCGAGCGTGCCGGCCGCACACCAGTTTGTCGAACTCCTGCTGCAAGGCGCGGGTTACGGGACCGGCCTTGCCATCGCCGATCACGCGAAAATCAATTTCCCGCAGCCCGATGACTTCCGCCGCCGTGCCGCACACAAAAACTTCGTCGGCAATATAAAGCTGATCGCGCGAGATCGGCTCCTCGACCACGGAGTAGCCCAAATCGCGAGCCAGCGTGATCAGGCTGTCGCGAGTGATGCCTTCCAGAATCCCGGCCCGCGGCGTGGTGTAGATGATCTTATTACGGACGAGGAAAAGATTTTCGCCGGTGCACTCTGCCACGTATCCATCAGGCCCCAGCATGATCGCCTCGTCGAATCCGGCGCGCTGCGACTCGGTCTTGGCCAGAATCGAGCTCACATAATTTCCCGAAACCTTGGCCTTGGTCATCATGATGTTCGGATGCAGCCGTGTGAACGACGCGATATTGGCGCGGATGCCCCGCTCCTTCGCTTCGGCCCCCAGAAAAGTCTTCCACTCCCACACCGCGACCACGAAGCGCGGTTCTCCGGCTTCGACAGTCAGACTCATCGCGCCGTCAAGGTAAATCATCGGACGGATGTAGCACGATGAAAATTCGTTCGCCGCAATCGTCTGGTTGATGGCCGTCTTCACCTGCTCGGCTGTAACCGGCAGATCGCGAAAGCCTACGATGTGAGCGGAATCCAGCAGGCGTTCGACGTGTTCGTCCATCCGGAACACAGCGGGTCCTCGATCGGTCGAGTAGGAGCGGATGCCCTCAAACACGCTAAAGCCGTACTGCACAGCGGCGCTGACGAACGGGACCACGCCTTCGCTGGCGGGCCTCAAAGAATCATGAATCCATATGTAACGAGCGGCTTCCATGTTGTCCATTATAATGACGCGGCTATGGAAACCGGACTTAGAAACCGCGTCGCCATCGTTGCCGCGTCCAGCCAGGGGATCGGGCGAGCCACTGCCGAGGCCTTTGCTGCCGAAGGTTGCCGTCTGGCAATTTGCGCGCGAAACGGGGAAGCGCTCAACGCTGTCGCCGAAAAGATTCGCAGCCAGCATAAGACGGAAGTGCTTGCCGAGCCGTTGGATGTCACCGACGCGGGCGCCGTCCGCGATTTTGTCAACGCCGTGGTTCAGAAATTCGGTAGCGCCGATATCTGCGTGACCAATGCCGGAGGCCCTCCCGCCAAGGGTTTTCTCGCTACTACGATCGACGAGTGGAAGCGCGCCGTCGAAGTGAACTTCATGAGCACCGTCTACTTCGCGCATCAGGTTATCCCGCACATGCAAAAGAAAAAGTGGGGACGGATCATCACCATCACGTCCATCACCACCAAGCAGCCTGTGGGTGACCTTGTCTATTCGAATGCCGTGCGCGCCGCGGTTGTTGGACTTGTCAAGAGTCTCGCCAATGAGTTCGGCAAAGACGGTATCCTTGTCAATAATGTCGGTCCGGGATTTACCGCCACGGACCGCTTGAAGGAACTCGCCCATGTGCGTTCCGCTGCGCTCGGCAAGACCGAGAAAGAAATATTTGAAGGCTGGGCTGCGGACACTGCCGTGAAGCGTCTGGGCGAACCGCGTGAACTTGCCGACACGATTGTCTGGCTCGCCAGCGAGCGTGCTTCCTATATCACGGGCCAGACTATCCTCGTTGACGGTGGCCTGTATAAAGGGTTGTAGTATCGTTCATCTTCATAGAGACTTTCGTATGAAAAAGAAAAAGCTGAGAAGAACCGCAGGGAAGAAATCCGCAACTAGAAAAACGACGAAAACTGCGCGCCCGGCAAGCAAAGTCGCGCTCAAAGGCACCATCCGGAAAAGCAAGCCAGCCAAGGCCGAGTTGCGCCACATTCCGTGGAGTTCGGTCGAAGTCGAAGCCCTGAACCCTTTGCTTGGCCGCCACTTCGTTGTCGGGCAGAACGTAATGCTCGCTCGCGTCCTGCTCAAAAAGGGATGTCTTGTGCCCGAACACAGCCATCACAACGAGCAGATCACTTACGTGCTGGAAGGCGCGCTGAAATTCGGGATCGACGGCAAAGAGATTGTGGTGAATGCCGGCGAGGTCCTGACCATTCCGCCCAACATGCCACACTGGGCCGAAGCGCTCGCGGATACCATCGATCTCGATATCTTCAATCCGCCCCGCGCCGACTGGATCAATAAAACCGACGCTTACTTGCGGTAGGTGTGTATAGGGCTCAGCGTTGGCGTGCCGTATCATGTTTATGAGCGATGCGCTTTTACAGGCTGCGGAAAGAGTCGAATGTCGACAGGCCCCTAAAGGGGCATCTGATTTCGAAGAACTTACGGTATCGCTGAAGCGATACCCTGATACGAAGCGTGAGTTTTTGCGTAGCCTGTTCAGTCGCCGCCTCCACCGGATCATAGCCCTTGTCAATCATCAGAACCGCCGAGACCGTTTCCCGCCTACGCTGCATCGCTTGCGGCGCTACCCCCGATTCCGCCGGCCAGGATTTCCGCTGCACCGCTTGCGGTGACCTGTTGGAATTCTTTTTCCCGGGGTGGCCTCCTGACTCGCCCGCCTTTGACCCGGCGGCACTGAAGTCTCTCTGGCTTGACCGCCGCACCTCACGCGAGGCGCTTGACCAGAGCGGAGTCTGGCGCTTCCGCGAACTTCTCCCGTGCATTCCCAATCCGGAAGAGCATGTCATCACGCTGCGCGAAGGAAACACGCCGCTGTACCGCCTGCCACGGTGCGCGCGCGCTGTCGGTGTCGAGAATCTTCGCGCCAAGCACCAGGGCATGAATCCGACCGCATCGTTCAAAGACACGGGCATGACAGTCGCCGCCTCGTCCGCGCACCAGGGAGGATTCCGCTGGGTTGCCTGCGCCTCCACCGGCAACACTTCAGCCTCCATGGCTGCCTATGCCGCGCGCGGCAACATGCACAGCCTGGTGCTGATTCCGGACGGCCAGATTTCCTGGGGCAAGCTTTCGCAATCGCTCGACTACGGAGCGCTCACCTGCCAGCTCGGCACTGATTTCGACGGATGCGTTCGGATTCTCAACGAGCTCGTTCGCCAGAAGCCGGTGTACCTGCTGAATTCGGTGAATCCGTATCGAATCGAAGGCCAGAAAACTGCCGCCATCGAACTCATGGAGCAACTCGCATGGGAGCCGCCCGACCACATCATCGTTCCTGGAGGGAATCTGGGAAACAGTTCGGCGATCGGCAAGGCGCTGCTCGAAATGCGTGAACTCAAGCTGATCTCGCGCCTGCCGAAGCTTTCCATCATCCAGGCGCACGACGCGAATCCGTTCTACCGCAGCGTGCGCGAGTTTGGCGGCAAGAAACTCGAGCCGATGACTGCCGACACGCTCGCGACCGCCATACGCATCGGCAATCCTGCATCGTGGAAGAAAGCGCTGCGAGTGCTCCAGGCGACTGGCGGCGAGGTCGAAGAGGTAACGGAAGTTGAGATCGCCGCTGCTAAAGCCGAAATCGGCGCCGATGGCATCGGTTGCGAACCTGCCTCCGCCGTCACGCTCGCTGGACTTAAGAAATTGCGCCGGAGCGGATTTGTCAAAGCCGGCGAGCGCGTCGTTCTGATCCTGACCGGGCATCTCCTCAAGGATCCCGACTTCACCATCAAGTTCCATCGCGGAGACTTATTTGCGGGAACTCCCGACGCGGCCGAGACTGTCCAGACAAAACATCTTCAGCGTGCCCCGATTGTGCTCGACGCCGATCTGGGGGCCGTCATTGCTGCCCTCGACGCGGCCGAGAGAAATTCGTAGCAGTTCGCCGTAAATTCGTGTATAAAACACAGTTCAATTGTCGGTGCCGACTGTAAGCGATTCTGCCAAGGCCAGACCGAGCTAAAGTCTTCCATTTCTATTGTTTCGGGTCAGGCTTGATGGACTGTGGGGAAATCGGACATCCACGCCCAGCCCCTAAAGGGGCATTGATTTTGAAAGTCTTGCGGCATCGCTAAAGCGATGCCCTGATATAAAGCTCGAGGTTTCCGCAGCCTTGTCAGGGCTGCCGAAGAGTTTGCTTTTTAACCTATGCCTTCACGTCCTACATCTCAGGATCGCTCGCTGCGCCTCGCGCTGCCTGCGACCTCCGCCAATCTGGGCCCTGCTTTTGACGCCGCTGCCCTTGCCCTGGATTTTCACCTCCGCTTGCGTGCCGAGCGCGCGCCCGACTTCTTCGTCACCGCCGAAGGCCGCGATGCGCAGATCTGTGCTCGGATGGAGAACCACCTCATCGTTACCACCTATTGCGAGGTTCTCGAATCGGAGAATCGCAAGATCGCGCCGCTGCGAATCCACATCGAAAACGAGATTCCCATCGGCCGAGGTTGCGGATCGTCCGCTGCCGCCCGCCTGGCTGGGATCGCGCTGGCGGTACACTTCGGACATCTGCGGTGGAAAAATGACCGCATCGTTGGCGAAGCTTCCATGCGCGAGCACCATCCCGATAACGCTTCCGCTTGCTGGATGGGCGCGCTCACCGTGGCTCGCATGGCCAATCAGGTTCAGGCGCAGGTGGTCGAAGTGAAGCCGAAAGGGAAGTGGCCGCTGCTGTTGGCGGTTCCGGAGGCCTCGGTGTCGACCGAGCAGGCTCGCCGCGTGCTGCCGTTCCAATACTCGCGTGCCGACGCGGTTACGAACATTCAGAACTCAATGCTACTGCTCGCGGCGTTTACGCAAGATCGTCCGGACTTGCTCCCTGCGGCTCTCGAAGACCGCATTCATCAGCCGTATCGGGCGCCGCTGTCTCCGCTGCTTCCTGCGCTCAAGGAACTTACGGGAGACTCTGGCATCCTCGGGGCCGCGCTTAGCGGAGCTGGACCGTCCGTGCTGGTGTTCCTCGATCCGAAGGTTCCAGCGAAAAGGGCCAAGCAGAGAATCGCTGCGCACCTGACCAAACGCCGGCTGACCGCCGAACTCTTCATCACGCAGATCGCGCTCCATGGTGGACGCGATGGAGCCGACTGGCGCAAACATCATCCCGCTGCAAAGAAGTAGTTTTCCTACTTTCGGCTGGCCGGAGGCACGATGCCGTTCATGCGCAGATACTCCACCATTTGTCCGTAGTGATCGTACCCATGCCATGCGAACAGCATCGCCAGGCTAAGTCGCGTGGTCGTTGATTTGCCGTCGGTAGTGGGAATCGGTTCCACAACATTTGCTTCGGTAATGGTTGCGACTGCCTTGTGAGCGTATGCGAAGGAATCTTTCAGATACTTGAGGACTTCGGCCTTCGACTTCACGCTGTCGGGGCCCTTCTCGTCGTTAACATCGACGGGCGGCTTTTCGCCAAGAATCATGGACGCGACCAGGTAGTTGGTGGCGGCATAATGCTTGATCTGTTCAGCGAATGTGCGAACACCCTTGAACTCTCCGTTCGCTGGGGCGAAGCTGTATTTATCCTCGGGCATGGCCTCGGCCGCGGGAACAAAATCGCGTTCGAGCCTTGAGGTCGCACTGTCGACGACCTGGCTGAGGGTTTTCTTTTCGTCTTTGGTTTGCGCTTGCGCTTGCGCTTGCGCCAGGCCAAGACTGCAGAGCATCAACATGGTTGCCAAGGTCGCGGTGATCGTTTTCATCTTGCCTCCATTTAAAGTTAACTATCGAATCAATCTCGAATTACCGCCGGAGCCAACTCCAGTTCACTCGCCGTGATGCGATGCCCGCGCAGGGCCAACACTCCCAGCGCCAGCGCTATCGCTGCCACGCCGAGAGCATCCGGAACCCCAATCCTCTTTGCCAGCGCGCCCCACAGCGTGGCTCCGACAGCCATGCCGCCCTGCAACACCAGCAGGTAAAACGACAGTGCGCGCGCGCGTACATAAGCCGGACACATGGTCTGAGCCGCCACATTCAGGCAAGCAAGAATTCCGATCCAAGCCGCACCCGCAACCAGCATCACCACACACAGCACCGCAAAGTTCTCCGCCCGCCCCGCGGCAAAAGTCATGCCGGCAAAAATCAGGATGGCCGTAACCACCACACCATCCACCGAAAGCTTTTCTCGCAAGCGAGGCAGAGCTAACGCTCCGAGCAGCGCGCCCAGTCCAAAGCAGCCGAGGAGCACGCCGTATCCTCTCGCCCCATACGGACGCGCGATGATTGGCAGCAGCGCCAGCATGGCAACGGCCGCTATGCTGAACGTTCCCGTTCGCAGCAGCACCGACTTCGCCAGTCCGCTCTCGCGCACATAGGAGAAGCCGTCGCCGATCGCGGACCATACGCGCTGCGTATTCGGTCTCGCTTCGATCGGCCGCTTCCAACGGTACAGAAACAGGATCACGCCCAGGAACGAGAACGCATTCAGCAGGAATGTTGTGCCGCATCCGACCGCCGCCACGATCAAGCCTCCCATGGCCGGTCCTACCGCTCTCGCCACGTTGAATCCCGCGGAATTCAGGGCTACGGCCGAAGCATGTTGCTTTGCCGGAACTAACTCCGGAGTAATCGCCTGCCAGGCCGGATCATTCATCACCGCGCCGAGGCCCAACAGGAACGTGAACAACAGAAGCACCCATGGCCCCACGCAACTGGTGAGTGTGAGGATGCCGAGCGTCGCTGAAGCGAGCACCATCCATCCTTGTGTCAGCAACAGGAAACGCCGCCGGTCCACCATATCCGCTAGCGCGCCCGCCGGCAGGATCACCAGAAACACCGGCACCGCTCCAGCCGCCTGCACCAGTCCAACCATCAACGGATTCATCGTCAGCTGCGTCATCAGCCAGCCCGCGCCGACATTCTGCATCCACGTGCCGGTATAAGAGATGACCGATGCGATCCAAAGGGAGCGGAACAGCGGCTCGCCAAGCGGCGCCCAAGCGGACACCGGGCCTTTGCCTGCAATCGGCGCCATGATCGGCATTTTGATCATTTCTCCCATAAGATCAGTCGTTGGTCGTTTGCAATCCAACTGTGTCGCGCATCAGGAATCTTCTGAACGACTACTGACTAGTAACCATCGACTCCTTTCCAAACGGCCACTCGTTGTTGCGCCATGCTCGGACTGCATAGATCAGAATCCCAACTACCAGAATGACCACCGCGTAGCGAATCTGACGTAGTGCATCCTTGCGCATGACCAACATATAAACAAACCCAGCTGCTGCCAGTAGCGCGGGTAGAGGATACAGCCACATCCGGAACGGCCGTGGCAGCTCCGGTTGCCGGATGCGCAGTACGATCAGTCCTACAGCCTGCACCAGGTATTGAAGGACGATACGAATTACCACCAGAGAAGCAATCAAGTCGGCCAGCCGGAGGAAACAAAACAGCGCCGCAACACCGGTCATAGCCAGCAGAGAAACATAGGGAAACTTGTGGACGGGGTGTACGCGCGCAAATGCCCGAAAATAGTTGCCATCGAGCGCTGCAGCGTAGGGCACTCGCGAATATCCCAGGGTCAGAGAAAAAACCGACGCGAAGGCCGTCCACATCACCAGCACCGAAATTAGCGCCGCCGCGCCATTTCCATAAACGCGCTGCATCAAGGTTGCAACCACATACAGCTTACTGTTCGACGCGCCCGCCTGCGCCAGTTCCTGCCATGGAATGACGCCTAGAATGCTGACATTCATTACTACATATAGACACGCCACCGCCAGAATGGATAGCAACAGCGCGCGCGGAATATTTTTCGTCGGCTCCTTGACCTCGTCCCCGAGAAAACAGACGTTGTAGTATCCGCCAATGTCATAGGCAGCGATCAGCATGGCCGAGCCCAGGCCGGCAAAGAAGTTCCACGAAAACGAAAACGCTCCCGCAGGCAGGTCGAATGCCCGGTGCATGTTGAAGTGGGTCAAGCCGGCGAAAATGATCCATCCGATGGTTAGCATCACGCCAGTCCAGAGGACCTTGGTCAGCCGCGCGATCGCCGTGATGCGCCGGTAGAGAAGAAAGGCGGTCAACATGCATACGCCGATCGCGAGAAAAGTAGCCGGCGTGGCAATCCAACTGAGCTGCAGAGTTCCAGCAACGGGAAGCTTCAGCGACCAAGTGCGAGTGGACCACACTGTTTCCAGGCGAGGCCAGAAAAATGCCGCGTACTGCGAAAGGCCAATCGCGCCCGAAGCGATCGAAAGCGGAGCACTGAAGGAGAGTTGCCAGATGAAGAGAAAAGAAACGAGCCGGCCCAGTTTCTGCGGACCATAAATCTGGAGCAGGTAGCGATACGACCCGCCCGATCCCGGCATGGCCGCACCCAGTTCCGCCCAGACTAACCCGTCGCAGACCGCCAGCACCGCGCCCAGCACCCATCCCAGCATGGCTTGCGGGCCGCCCATCGCGCTAATGATGAGCGGGATGGTAATGAACGGCCCGACGCCGATCATGTCGATCATGTTCAGCGCCGTTGCGGAGCCGAGGCCAATGCCGCGGATGAGTTGCGGCTTGCTGTCGGATTCGCGGGCAGTTGGAAGTGTCATGAAATAAGTCGTTGGTCGATGGTCGTTCGTCGTTGGCGAACAAAACCTTTCCGGAGTCGGCAATTTCCTCGCTGGCAATTACTTCCCAAACGACCAACGGCTAGCGACCAACGACCGCCAGCGAGCGACTAACGACTAGCAACCAAATTCACAAACAACCGCACCGCACCCGGCACGCCCGCTGGCAGTTGCCGGAAGAACGCATACCCCGTGTAGATATATATCCCCTTGCCGTAATGCGCGATCAGCAGCCCGCCCTTTTGCTCGTTTTCGCCTGGATCATGCGATTCGAGGAGCGGAGTAAAGTTGCTGTCCCACTGCGACATGAAGTACAGCCCGCGCTCCTGCACCCAGCCCTCGAAATCTTTCTGCGTAATTTCGTTTGGAGAATGAAAGATCGGGTTCGCCGGATCGAGTATCTTCACTGGCGCTTCTTCGACCGAAACGCGGGCCCGGCTTAGTGTTGCCGGATAGGGCGTGTATTTGCCCGAATTAAAATCGATGGGCACCCCAAAAGATCCCATCGTGTTGTATTGCACGACCAAGCGCCCACCATTTTCGACGAAATCGAGCAGCCGCTTGTTGTTATCAATCACGCCTTTCTGGGTATCATAAGCGCGGATGCCCAGCACGATCGTCTGGTACTTGCTCAGGTCCTCGCTGGCCAACTTGTCAGCCGGAATCATCGTGACCTTCATCCCGATCTGCTCGAGCACCGTCGGAATGTTGTCGCCCGCGCCCATGATGTATCCAACCTTCAGGTCATTCGGAACTTTGACGTCCACAACGCTCACGTGCTGCACGGCCGGCTGATAGTAGTAGAAGGTGCCCAGGTCTTCGCGTGTGACGATCGAGTAACCCTCCTCATAATTCCGGTTCCCGGCCTTCAACGACGCGCGAATTTCCTTTCGGCCTTCCGTTCGGTTTCCGGGAAGTACCTTGAAGTCCACGCTTTGCCTCTGGCCGCGTTCATGGAATGCAAGCTGCCGATCCGCTGGTTCGACACGCCAAGTCTCAGGCACATCAACGCGTAGCACTCCTTCATCCTTCTCCGGATCTCCAGTCGAACGCGTTTCTGGCGGCGTCTTCGCATCCAGATTGCCCGATACGTCCACCTTCACCCTCGATTGCGGACCGTCCTCCGTTGGGATTACCTGCTCACCCGGATCCAGCATTACGGAAAATGCGGGCGCCACGGCCAACGGACGCTCGGCAATCGAGCCCGAAGCATCCTTGTATCTCACCATGCACACGGCGGATACCGCTCCCGCCCCATGGTTCCCAATTATGCCCAGCGCTTTCACCGGAGGTGGCGGGAAGGGAAGCCCTTGATACTGCGGGTCGTCAATAATGTTGAGTGCCTCGATCTCCGGATTGTTCCGGTGCCAGTGCGGTCTTGTGGGCTGGGCTGTTGGCGGAACAAAAACTAAGAACCGCGTGTTGATGGCGTTCTTCCCTTCAGTTCCTTTCCCCAGAACCTTGGAAGTCCATCCTTGCGGGAGCAGCAAATCGACGCCGACGTTGATGGTTGAGAGGTCGCTGGCATGAAGTGTGGCTGTGACTTGAAATGTTCGACCGGGCACAGCCATGAAAGCGTCTTCCGGACTCGTTCCGACCGGCGCGTCGACCACCACCTGCAGACTCACGCCCCTTCCGAGTCCGATCGCCTTAGCGATCTCACTTCCCTTCGTTTGCAGCGAAGGCAGGATGCTACTTTTACCCTGAGACGACAGATCCGATTCTTTGATTTGCTTGCTAACTTTCTCCATCAGCAAGCTGGCTTTTGTCAGAGGGCTCACCGCGGCCATCGGATCCTTGTCCACCGTAACCGCTGCCTCGTCGATTTCCTTCTTGATCTCGACTAACTCGCCCCTCAGCCAAGGAACCCTTTTCTCCTCGTCTCCTAGCCTGTTCGCCAACCCTGGGAGCGTTGTGTCAATTCCGTCAAAGAAATCCTGTTCGTGCCCGTCTTTATCCTTTGGAGATTCAACGACCGAATCGACCAGCTTGTAATGGGCAAATCGATCGCCCTTGGGAATCGAGATGCCACCCAGCGCTTGCGATCGCTGATGTCGCAATCCCTCAATCGCAAACTGTACGTACGACTCGCCAAGCAGCGGATCTTCTTTTCCAGTGTTCAGCTTTACCGTGTAATTGGCAGCATCACAGGTCGAGGCTCCGAAGCCGCACACATTCCCGATGTACAACTTCTTCGGCTGCCACGGCTGGAGGCCCTCTGCGATTTGCTCCGGAAAACGCTTCGGATCGCCCGCCGCGCGGAACGCCTCTTTCGTCAAAATCGCCGATGCCTGGTGATGTCCGTGCCCGTCGCGTTCCGTGCCCGAAAATCGCGCGATCAGCACGTCGGGCCGAAACGTCCGGATCACTCGCACGATATCGCCCAGCGGAATGTCGTGTCCCTGCCACTTCTGAAAAGTCTCCTCGGGCGTCTTCGAATATCCGAAATCTGCCACCCGCGAGAATCGTTGCTCCACACCGTAGTAGCGGTCCGCTGCCAACACCTCCAGCGTCCGCACCACGCCCAGCACGTCGAACAGATTGCTGCCCAGTTCGTTCTGCCCACCTTCGCCTCGGGTCAGCGTCATCAGCAACGTCGAAACGCCTTTCCCGCGCGCCTCCAGCGTAAGCATGCCGCCGTCTTCGTCATCGGGATGCGCATCCACCTGCATCAGCCGCCCCGTGGTTTGCAGTCGCCGCAACATCAGCTTCAGCCCCGCCGTACCGGTTTCCTGAGGGAGGGGTTCATAAAAATTATCGACGTGATGATCGACCGCGGCCTTGTCGGTCGTCTGCGCAGCGGCAGGCATCGCGGTTAAAGCCGCCGGCAGAACCAGCAGCATCGCAGTCGCGCGCCGGCTGCGCACAAATCCAGACCCGAACTTCTTTAGCATTGCAGACATGACCATCTGATGGATTTTCCTCAAATAAAGGAGCAAATATATTCCGCTCGTGTGGCCGCGGGCGTCCCGCCCGCGAACTGCCGCCATCGAACTCCCTGTAGCCAGGCCGCTATCCACTAACCATGAATCAGTGCCGCCGACGATCCTACCCATTTCATATTCTTATTGTGATCCACGCCCATCATCAGACCGCGGCCCATGCGCACGATGGTGAGCACCGGGACCAACTCCTGCAACCACACATACATGATTCGCAGTTCGACCTTGGTCGCCCCATGCGGCGTCTCCACCACTGGCGTGAAATTCAACCGCTCCTGCAGGATGTACTCACTGCGTTTCGCGGCGGGAATCGCCTCAATTTCTTTCTGAGACGGCGCAATCACAACGCCCAATCCGGCAAACGAATACAGCGGTTTGAGTACAAAATTCTCCAGATCCGCCGGCACTTCCTTCAGTTGATCCAGAAACCACGTCCGCGGCACCGACGGATGCTTCAAATACGGAATCGAATACTTGCTGATCCGGAAATACCAGTTCGGATGTCCGGCCCACTCCACATCCAGTTCATCCCGAAAATCAAACGGCAAAGCCACGCCCTTGCGTTCCAGTTCATCCACGATGGTGCGGTTATAAATCCGCTTGATCGGAACCTGCTTGCCGCCTTCCTCATAAAACAACCGCCGCCCCTCTTTGCGAATCTTCGTGATGCACACGGTCCGAATTCCGAGCAGCTTCTCCGTCAGCAGAAAATCCGGGCGCGTCTTCTGCTCCTCTGGATGCACCTCCATCAACACCACGTTCGCAGGATCGTGGCCCGCCACAATAGCGTCCTGCAAAAGCTGCCGGTAGGAAGCCGAGTCCAGCCCACTCAAAAAGTAGCGAAGCTTCGGATCGAGTTCGAAGACATCGATGTAAGCCTGCGCCAGAACTGGCTGGTAGGCGTAAAGGGAAGGGAAGGCCTGTAACTCGACGAGCTTGGGCTGTAACTCGCCCGCCGAATCCCGCACCAGCCCGAAGTCAACCTGGATAAACATCGGATGCGGCGATTCATTCGGCGCGCGAAAGTTCGCCGGAATCGACGCCTCCGAGCGCGCCCGATACTCGGAATTCTCTACTAACTGCCGGATCAGCGCTTTCCCATCCTCACCCATGCTCTCGACCAGCGGACGCGGAAAGAAACATGGTGTCTCGCAAAGCGCGAATGGAACTTCCATCCCGCATCGCGCTGTCATCTCGCGCCGCATTAGTTGGTATTTTTCGGGAGTGAAGTTCGAATTGAATTCGTGCCGATAAGAGAGGATCATCGAAGTTTGGGAGCGACGGGCGCCCTCGCCCGTCCACGCTGACGGCAGCCCCTAAAGGGGCGGTATTCACTGAGTCGCTACGGCATCGCTAAAGCGATGCACTGATACGAGGCGCAGGTCTTTCCGCAATCGCCAGATGCCAACAGCGAAGAGCTAAGAGCCAAGAGCCGATCTTACGCCTCAATCAAGAACTGCCCGCCCCGCATGATCTGCTCGCTGTCCACCCAGATATCGAAATTCCGTCCCACCACGTCAATGTGCGTCGACGAATACCATTCGGCTCCCGTGTGCGCTCCATACGGATTTCCAAACGCAATGTGGATGCCCGGATATTTCTCGTCCTGCAATATCTCCCCGATCACATCTTTCAGTTCGATGTTCGTCCCAATAGCGAACTCGCCCACCCGGTTGCTGTTCTCATCCGTATGCGTATAGGCCCAGAAATCGTCTTTCAATTCCTTGTTCGCCGAATGCGCCGCGATCACGCGATTCCCCTTCACCTGGATGGTCAGCGGATTCGCCTTCAAGTCGCCAAACTTCGCGCACAAATAATCGCCGACTACTCCATCAATCACAAATGTGCCGTTAACCACGCCCGGCGTCGTGAACACTTCGCCGCCCGGCAGGTTTCCCCACTTTTCGGGACTGATAATGCCACTCGTCTTCACCCACCGGTAATTCGGATTCAAATCCGCCACGAGGTCGGTCCCCGCCGGCGTCTTTGCCCGAATTTGTTTCGCCTTGCGCACCGTCTCCAGTACCTTCACACTCAGCCGGTCCACCTTCAGGAAATCCGCACGCATACCTTCAATCATGATCCGCTTGTTGATGTTGACCATGTGAGCATGCCGGATCTTGCGCCGATTGACCGTGTCCGTCATCTGCATGCGCGACTTCAGTTCGTTGGTCTGCGCCTGCACCGCAAAAATGCTGACCTGGCTCGACTCCAGATCTTCCGCGATCGGCAGCGGCAAATCTGTTAACGGACGAGTCGCCACATCCTCCAGCACCCACGTCTGATAGCGGCAGCCCACATCTTCGAGTTCGCGCACAAGAGCCGCCGCAATCTCCAGGCTCACTTCATCCGTGATGACGGTGACTCTTTCCGAAGCCTGCACCCGCAGGCACACGCGCACCGCATTCCGCGCCCCCGGCGTCAGTTGCGCGTCGAAAGCCATCTGATTCAGTTGTCGGTTGGATTGTTCCGCAGTATTTATCGAAGTCTTCATCAAGCTCATCAGCCGGTCCGGGCGGTGGGCACACTTTCTACCTCGTCCACGCCCACCTCAGTCTCCTCAATGATGTAGTCCATCACGGCTTTCATGTCGCCGGTTTCGCGGTACACCCGCAACTGCCGGTCCGCGCCCGTGCCCATCTTCATAATCTCGCGGATGTACTCCACCTCTTCCCGGCAATCTAGTTCGTCCAGCACGTCATCAACGAATTCCAGATACTCTTCGATCAGCTCGCGCTCCGAGACTTCCGTCTGCTTGCCGAAGTCGATCAGTTTTCCGTTAATCCCATAGCGCGCCGCTCGCCACTTGTTCTCCATCACGAGCGACCTGCGGTACATCCGGAATCCCTGATTCTGCGAGTACAGTTTATACAACTTCGCGACCGTCGCCTGGATCAGCGCCGCCAAAGCAATCGTCTCGTCAACCCGCATCGGAAGATCGCACACTCGGAACTCCAGCGTGTCAAAGAATGGATGCGGCCGGATATCCCACCAGATTTTCTTGGCGTTATCGATCGAGTTCGTCTTCACCAGCAGCTTGACGTAATTCTCGTACTCGCCCCAACTCGGGAAATAATCCGGCAGGTTGGTCCGCGGAAACTTGTCGAACACCTTGCAGCGATACGATTTCAGCCCCGTATCCATCCCCAGCCAGAACGGCGAATTCGACGACAGCGCCAGCAGATGCGGCACAAAATACCGCGCATGATTCATCATCTGGATCAGGGTCTCGCGATCCTCGATGCCGACGTGCACGTGCAGCCCGAAAATCAGGTTGGCCCGCGCCACCAGTTGCATATCTTCGACAATATTCTTGTAGCGCTCGCCCGGAGTAAGTTCCTGCACGCGCCAATCCGCAAACGGATGCGTTGCTGCCGCCGCCAGACGCAGCCCATTCTCCCGCGACAGTCGGATCATGTGCCGGCGCAGACTCTTCAGTTCTTCCCGGGCTTCCTTAATATTGGAGCAAACCGATGTCCCAACTTCCACCACCGATTGGTGCATCTCCGTCTTGACCCGCTCCTGGAGGACCAATTTGCCCTTCTCGATGATCTCGGCATGAATATGCGACCTAAGATCCCGAGTTTCAGGATCCACTGTCTGATACTCTTCTTCGATTCCAAGCGTGAATGTAGGCTTCATCGCTGTATCCAGAGCTGCCAGTCAAGAAGACCTGGTAGAGCCGAGGCAAGCCGCGTCTCTACAATTTACCCAGTATACCAATGAGAAGTTCGTGTGGGGATGGGGGTCTGCCCCGCCGCGCCACCTACGCTTTCTTGCGCACCTTCGGCGCCCGATTCTCTACCGGCCTCGGCCCGTTCAAAAACGCGGCCCAGCGCAATTCCTCCACCGGATTCTGCCCGCTCAGCGCCTTATTCACTGCCATCTCCGCCACCGCGTCGACTATCCACTCAAAATTCTGCTGCCCCACCGACGTCACCTCCGCATCCGGCGCTGGATTCATGAAGTCAATTGCAAAGGGGATGCCATCCTCCACCGCAAACTCCACTGTGTTCAGGTCGTAGCCGAGCGCCCGGCACAACGCCAGCGCATCTTTCTCGATCCGCTCCTTTAACTTCGGTCCCGGCTGCGGATTCCCCTTCACATAACGCTCGTGATGCGGAGCTCTCGGATCGTACTTCATGATGTGCACTTTCTCCTGCTCTACTACGTAACAGCGGTAGTAGTCCTCAAACTCGACACCATGCTGCAACGTCATGCATAGATCGCCCGTCCGGTTATAGTTATCGAAGAACTCCTCCGGAGAATGTACCTTGTACACGTGCTTCCAGCCGCCGCCCGAGTAAGGCTTCAAGAACGCAGGAAACCGGACATAGGCAAATACCTCCTCCCAATTCAATGGATACATCAAATTCCGCATCGATTTATCGGTAGTATCCGGGGGATGTTCGTGATGCGGCAAAATCACCGTCGGTGGAATCGCCACGCCCATCTTGTGTGCCAGCGCATAATTAAAAAACTTGTCGTCCGCGGTCCACCAGAACGGATTGTTAATCACAATCGTCCCGTGCAGCATCGCGTTCTTCAAATATGCCCGGTAGAAAGGAATGTCCTGAGAAATCCGGTCAATGATGACGTCGTACTTCTTCGGCTCATCCATCCGGATGCCGCCAATCTTCACAAATTCGGCGGTAACGCCCTCGGCCTTGATGGAGTTGATTTTCTCGGCCAATGCCGGCGGAAACGCATTCTCCATTCCGAAAAGAATTCCGATTTTCTTGTTTGCCATAAGTCAGATCCTCTTCCAAAATCTTGAGGGTGAGGCGCCTCCACACTAAAAATACTTTCCCGCCATCCGCTGCCACAATGGCCAATCATGCTTGCTGTTATCGCCGTAGATGTCCAGCCAATGGGGAATCCTCTTGCCCTGCAGAACCTCAGCCATCTTTACATTCGCGTCGAGGCACATATCCCAATCCGCTGTTCCCAGCACAATCTTTACGTGCCGCAACCGGTTCAGCTGCCACTCATCACTCAAGTTCGGCAAATAGTCGGGCGGATTGTTAAAGTAGCAATTGTCGTCGTAATAGCCGTCGAGGAAACTCTTGATGTCGAATGATCCGCTCATGGTCACGCAAGCAGTAACCGTATTCGGATGCTTCATCGAAAAATTCAACGCGTGATAGCCGCCAAAACTACATCCTGTTACCGTGATCTGCGGAGCCCAGTTCTTCCACTTCAAATAAGGAAGAAACTCATTGATCACATAACGCTCGTACTGCACATGCCGCCAAATCCGCGCTCCCGGATGCACGCCCTTGTTGTACCAGCTCTCGCCGTCAACGCTGTCTATGCAGAAGACCTGGATCGCGCCCCGTTCCAGCTTGTCACCCAGCGGGCGGATCATCCCTGCATCTTCATACTCAAAAAAACGTCCCCTGGATGTTGGAAAAACGAGGATCGGTTGCCCGGCGTGCCCGAACACCAACGACTCCATGTCGCGCCCCAATTCCTGGCTATATTGTTTGTTATATTCGCGGTTCATGCGCGCGAGGATTGTAACCGAACCGCCCGACCTTCGGCATCTACCCGCTTATCAAGGTCCAGTATAAAAGTAATAAAATTCAGAGACGCATGGCAGCAGTCGATCTGGGATGAACTAATTCCCCAGCGGTTTTTTCCGCGGATTGATTCCAAAATGCTTCATCTTCGATTGCAGCGTTGTCCGCTTCAACCCCAACCGCATCGCTGCCCCTTTCGGGCCGCCAATCTGTCCGTGGCTCGCCCGCAAAGCGCGAAGAATGTGCTCGCGCTCCTTCGCCTCCAGCGTTTCATCTACGCTTTTCTCCTCCCCGCCAATCGGGGCCAGTTCGCTTAACGGCGCCACCAGCACCGAACCTTGGGTCAGAATCACCGACCGCTCGATAAAATTCTCCAACTCGCGCACGTTCCCCGGCCACTCCCATTGAATCAGCGCGTCCATGGTTTTCTTCGGAATGCTCGTGATGGACTTGTTCATCCGCCGGGCGCACTTCTGCACAAAATGCTCCACCAGCAACTGGATATCCTCCCGCCGTTCCCGTAACGGTGGCAAGCGGATCGGAAACACGTTTAACCGGTAATATAAGTCGCTCCGAAACTCATTCTGCCGCACGACATCGGCCAAATCGCGGTTCGTCGCAGCAATCAAACGAAAGTCTACTTTCAGCGTTTGCATTCCACCCAACCGCTCGAACTCCTGATCCTGCAAAACGCGCAGCAGTTTCGGCTGCAACGCCAACGAAATTTCCCCGATCTCGTCGAGAAAGAGCGTACCCTTGTCGGCCAGTTCGAGTCGTCCTATTTTCCTGCTTACCGCTCCGGTGAATGCGCCCTTCTCATTACCAAATAACTCGCTCTCCAGCAGCCCCGACGGAATCGCCGCGCAATTCAATTTGATGAAACTATTGTCGACGCGCTGGCTCAACCGGTGGATTGCCCGCGCCACCAGTTCCTTACCTGTTCCCGTTTCACCCAGCAGCAGGACGGTGGCATCGCTGGCCGCCACTTTCACCACCTGCTTCATGACGGCCTGCAGGGCCTTACTCTGCCCGATGATTTCCCCAAACCCCAGCTCTGTATCGATTTCCTGCTCGAGATAAAGCTTTTCTTCGGTAAGCTTTTTCTTGGCTTCGCGTAACGCTTCACTGGCCTCCCGGAACTCGGTGACGTCCATGCTGGCGCCGGTCAGTCCAATCACCGCGCCTGCAGAGTCCAAAAGCGGTTCGATCGTCGTATCGAAGTAGCGCTTCCTGCCGCCGTCAGCGACCTCTACTTGATGACGCATTCCCACTCCGGTTTCCAGCACCCGCCGCCGGATCTCCGCGACTCGCTCACCTTCCTCGCGGCCGACGAATTCGCTCAGCGTCTTTCCCAGATAAGAGCTCGGCTCCGGAAACTCAGAGTTATGCATCCAGGTGTAACGCAGATCCCGGTCCTGGTTGAACACCGTAATCGGAGAATTCTTTAGTGCTACCCGGAACCGTTCCTCGCTTTCCCGCAACGCTTTCTCCGCCTGCTTCAGTTCTGTTAAGTCGATCGATGCCCCCACCACTCCCCGCGTTTTGCCCTCCTCGTCCAGCAACGGAACCGCGTTCGTCACCGTCTCCCGTTCCGTGCCATCCTCAAATACGATCGTCAGCGCGCGTCCATACACCGGCTCTCCCGTGGCTGCCGCTTGCTGCATCGGCAGGACGTCTGGTGGAATCTCCACCCCATTTTGAATCAGCCGGAATGCGGGTCGCTCCCCAGGCCCAGCGCTCTGCGAGATATTCTTGCCGGCCGGCACACGCATCTGTTCATATGCCGCGCGGTTGCCGGTCATCAGCCGGCACTCGGCGTCGTGTGCGATACACACCGGCACCGGCACCGCTTCCAGCACCGTCTCCAACTCCTTCGCTCGCGCCCGCTCCCGCGCTTCACTTTCCCGTAACGCCTCCTCCGCTCGCTTCCGCTCTGTGATGTCGCTCAGAACGCACACCGCGTGACTGATCCCTGTCGAACCTTCTAACGGAAAATACGTGGCCGATATGTCCCTCTCTCCTATCTCCGGATAGCGATACCTGATCTCGTAGCTGACGACCTTCCCCCGCAAACACTCATCCAGTTTGTGTTTTACCACTGACTCAAACACCTCTGGGTTCAATGCCTCCGGTACCAAGCGTCCTACAACCTGTTCTTTCGTCACGCCTCGATAGGTCAGGTATGCCCGGTTCGCGATTATGTACCGATATTCCCGATCCACCACGGCGATCTGTTCTTCAAGATTCTCTACGACTCTTCCGAACTCTCGCAGCCTCTCCTCTGCTCGCTTCCCTGCTTTGATTTCGCGCGACACGGCCACGATATACTCCCGGTCCAGTTGTACGTGTCGTAAGTTCACCTCCACCTGGAGCGTCGTTCCATCTTTCCGCCGATGCGATCTTTCCATGATTGCGAATCCCGGTTCCCTCGACTGCCGTCGCAACCACGCGCGCAAACTTTCGTCGTATCCCGGATCGACGTCAAAAGCCTTCATCGACAAAAGCTCTTCCCGGCTGTACCCCAGTTGCACACACGCCTTCTCATTCACATCGAGGAAACGCAGGGTTTCCTTATCGATTACCTCAATGGCATCGTTCGATTGGTCGAGCAGCGTCCGGAGCAGCGTCATCTCGCGGAGCATCCGCTCCCGCTCCCGCTCCGCCTTCGCCAGCTCTTCGTTGGTCGCACGCTGCGCGTTCTCCGCTCGCACTCGTTCCGTGACGTCGTGCGCGATCCCTCGCACAATCGGCGCTGCCGCTCCCTCGGTTCGCAGCGTGTTGTGATACTCCCAGATCCGCTGCTCTCCTGATCGCGTTACCATCGCCATCAGCCCGCGAGACTCTCCCGTGCGCTCGATCTCACGCAGGTAGTCATCAAACTGACCGCGGAATTGTGGATCGATAAAATCCCGCATCGTTTTCTGCAGCATTTCTTCTACGCTGTAACCCAGCAGACGCGCTGGACCGGGATTGACCAAGAAGAATCGGCCTTGAAGGTCGTGGACCCACAGCAGGTCTTGGCTGTGCTCAATTAGATCGCGATACCAGTCTTCGTTTTCTTCCAGGGCCCGCCGGATTGGGTCCCACGCGACTGGCGTTTCTTCCGGAAAGTGGCGCTTCCTCGCAGGGTGCATTGCCATGGCCCACCATGGGCGAGCCGCTTGGATCGTATACCCGTAATCGGCCAGATCGAATTCCAGCGACCGCCCCGATATTAATTCTCAGAGGTCTTTCGGACGGCTCCCCCTAAAATTGCCAAGTAACTTGTCCGAGTCAACAGACCGCACTCGGTGTTTCCGCAGAGTCTAGCAGAATATCGTTTTCCTTACACTTTAGTAAGTACTGATTTTTCGCGTGCCAGCAAATTTCTCAGCAGTTGTTAGAACCTTGGGAGCACAACTCCTGGATTCGATCATCCGGGCGGCGGAAGGGCCATAGCTCAATAGTGCCACAGCCGCATACAGTGCTTGCTGTATCACTTACTGCAAAAACGCCGTGCCGCATTGCCCAGACTCGTCGGTACCACCCTAACCGCTTATCGGTGGTTTAAACCTGGTTGCAAGAGACCGTGACGCCTTACGCTCCACATTGAGCTTTCCTTTCCCTCAGTCACAGATGACGGATATGCCACGTGCCCCGATTCCCGTGGTTTGACGGGGATTCCCGTCGCGCCGTAAGGTATGGTTTTGCGCGAATCTAAAGCGCTGTGCCGGTCCGTCAACCGGCAAGGGGGACGCACATGTTCGATAAGATGATCGTAGTCGGACGCGAGGTGTTATCTGTCATTCTCGGCTCCGCTGCATTGCTCAGTGGACAGACGGTCAGTGGACCAACGCCCGGTCAGCCGACGCCCATCGCGCACAGTTCCTCGGGAGCGCGGGAGTTTCCTGTGATCATGCGGCAAAACGTAACTGCCGGCAGTACCCCCGTCGGCGCCAAGGTCCAGGCGAAACTTGCAGTCGCCACCCTGGTCGATGGCGTAGTAGTTCCGCGGGACGCCATCTTGTCCGGAGAAGTTACCGAGTCTGTTGCTAAGTCGGCAACCGACCCGTCCCGCCTTGCCATCCGCATGGACTCCGCGCAATGGAAAAAAGGATCGGCGCCCATCGTGCTTTCGCTCGCGTCAAAAGTTTACTTGACCGCATGGTATTACCCTGTAGCGGCGATGACGACTCAGGATCTCTCGTATGAACCCCCGGACACCCCAACCAGCAAGAAAAATCGGAGTGGGATGGGCACATACCCCGACCCCGCCCAGAACAACCCGGCTTCACGGCAGCCGTTTCCGAGCAGTGACACGGGCACGGACGCAGGCCCTTTGCCGCCCTGGCCGACGTCAACTATTTCGAAACACCGCGCCTTGATGAAAAATGTGGAGTCCACCCGCAATAGTGACGGAGCCGTCACCCTTACTTCGAAAAGTTCTAATATTAAGATTGATAAGCTCACTACCTATGTCCTCGCCACGGGCGACCTGCTACCGACAAATTGACTAATTGAGATGATCTAGTTGGCCGTGGGCTCCCCTGTATCGCGGTTCGGGACGTGGTATGCATGCGCGTCAATCCAGAAGCCCGGTCTACGCGAGCCCGATCCTCAGAAGCGATCGTTCCACCGAAAGAACGCACCTGCATCAAGTCTTGCCACCGAAGCTTCAACGAAACAATCCCTAAGTTGTTCAACCGGCACGACAAATAACCGCGTGCCCGGGCTGCTTTGAAGAGGGTATCTTCGGTAATCTTTCTGACCCGCGACTCTGTGTGTAGTCTCAACGTAGGCCTTAACGTGGCTGAATGTCTCAGACAGCTACCTTCTGAGTTTCTTATCCTGAGTCTCTTGCTAAAGGACGCCACCGCCTCTATGTCTTCTCCTACGAATGGTCTACCGAATATAGCTGCTTCCGCTCCGCGGACGGCGGCTACCACCGCCGCCGCTTCGCCGATGTCGACTCCTGAGCTGCTGGCGGCGATGCTAAGAACTTCGCCGAAGATTAGCGACCTATTTTTTTCGCCCGGGAAGCCACCGCTCGTGGAAATTAGCGGAAAACTGGCCTCGGCCGGAGCTACACGAGTCCTCACGAATGACGATACCCGGCGCATTGGGTCCGATCTCATTGGCAGCAACCAAGAGGCGATTGATAACTTGAAGCAACTCGGTTCATGCGACGTGTCCTATAGCTTGCCGGGGGCACATCGGTTTCGGGTCAACGTATTTATGCAGCGCGGCTCCTGCGCTATCGTGATGCGGGTAATTCCTAGTAAGATCCCAGACTTCGCAACGCTGAACTTGCCCGACGAACTGGGGAAGATTGTAGAGCTGCGCAATGGAATCGTGCTGGTGACGGGACCGACCGGCTCCGGCAAATCATCTACGTTGGCGGCTATCATCGACAAAATTAATAAAGAGCAGTCCTATCACGTGCTCACCATTGAAGATCCCATCGAGTTTCTGCATCCTCACAAGAACTGCATTGTGAATCAGCGTGAGTTGCACAGCGATACTCCGAGCTTTGCCCTCGCTTTAAGGGCGGCACTGCGCCAGGCTCCCAAAGTGATTCTTGTGGGAGAGATGCGGGACAAGGAAACCATCGAAATCGCGATGGAAGCGGCGGAAACCGGTCACCTGGTGCTCTCCACACTGCACACCATCGACGCGTCGAAGACGGTGGAGAGAATCGTGGGAGCCTTCCCGATGGCGGAGCAGCACACCCTTCGGAACCGCCTGGCGAAGAGCTTTCGTTACATCATTTCCCAGAGACTTATTCCTCGCAAGGATGGGACTGGACGGATCGCTGTAATTGAAATATTGAAGTCCACTCTGCGCACTCGTGAGTATGTCGAGAAAGGCGAATCCGACGGCAAGACCTTGCTCGATGCTATGCGCGTTGGCGAACAGGATGGCATGCAGCACTTTGACGGCAACATCGAGAGACTTATCCGCGAGGGGGTCATCGAGATGGACACAGGACTGGCTTATGCTACTAATCCCGGCAATCTTCAGCTGGAGATGTCCGATCTAAAACTTGAGGCAGAGGTAGAGGCCGATCCGCTGCTGGAGACTGACGCTCCTTAGTGAGCACTTGGCGCGTAACTTGGGGCAGCCGCATTTCGAGAGAGCGCTTCGAGAACTGCTTACTAAGCCGGTGACGGAAAACCCCGCCCAAGCGAAGCTTGGACGGGGCACCCGCTAATATTCCCTAACTATTTCAGCGACGCGAGCATAGTCTCTTCTGTGGCGGACGTGTTCTGGGCGCGCAGTTCAACCTCCACTTTGCTTTCTGGCAGGCGGTAGGTGATGTTGCTGCCCTCGAGCTTGATCCCTGACAGGAAGTAACGGTCTCCGTAGTGCTTGAAGACCAGCGCATAATGAGAGGCGTCTTCCTTGCCCTCTGCCAGAGATGACGGAGAAAGCAGGGCCACCTTTGCCTCCGTGTTGCGGATCACCAGAATCCTGCCGCCGTCGTTGGCTGCCTGTACGACGCATTCGCCGGCAGGAACGATCTTGTTTGCGACCATGAACTCAAACGGCACCTGGGCCACGACCCTGGTGCTGCCGATCTTTTGCGCAGCCGCCATGCCAGAGAGCACCACCAACGTCATCACGACTAACCAATTTGCATGTTTCATAAATGCCTCCGAGAGCTAATTAGCTCAGCGGGGAAGTGATGCCATCTTGCCCCGGTTTCGGGAAAACGTCCATGGAGCCAGTCTCAAGCGGTCTGAATTGATATGAAGGCCTCGGGTTGTTCGGCAAATAGGCTAAAAAGCCCAGGATTGTGTTGTATACTCCGGGTTAACTGAGCGGCAGGTTCTGCCAGTCACTCTTGGTCGGGTGTGGCAACCGTGGCTCGCTTCCTTCCCCTTATTTGTGCTTGTGGAGACAGAACCATGGAAAGACGGCATGTGCGCCGTCCTGATGACGAGCCAGCAACCAAGGCGGAAGGCACTGCTGCGGTAAAATCCCCTTCGGACGTTGGCTCATCTCCAGCGTCAGACAGCCTCCCTTCTGATTCGTCCCCGACTCTTTTCGAACCCACTTCGGATGCTCCTACTATTGCGGAAGGAACTTTCGCGGCCAGTGCGGGAACGAGTCACGCTTCGGACTCGAACAACCAAACCCTCTTGCGGCCCGGCACGGTACTAGGGCGCCGATACGAAATCCTGCAGATTCTTGGGGAAGGAGGCATGGGAGCGGTTTACCGCGCGCGCGATCGCGAAGTGAATCGCACAGTTGCGCTTAAAGTGATCCGTCCGGAACTGACTGGAAATTCCGCCATACTTGACCGCTTCAAGCAGGAACTGGTGCTCTCTCACCAGGTTACGCACAAGAACGTGGTTCGCATTTACGACATGGGCGACTCCGATGGAATCAAGTTCATCACCATGGAGTACATCGAGGGCCAGGACCTGCGCAGCCTGATTGCCCAGCAAAAGGTATTTCAGCCAGAGGAAGCGGTGGAAATGATGCGGCAGGTCTGCCGCGCCCTGGAAGCAGCCCATGCGGTGGGCGTCATTCATCGGGATCTCAAGCCGCAAAACATCATGCGCGACAAACAGGGGCGGGTTGTAGTGATGGACTTCGGCCTGGCGCGCTTGCTGGACAGCGACGGCGGCATGACTCAGACCGGTGCCATCGTGGGCACGATGGAGTACATGTCGCCGGAACAAGGACTGGGCAAGCCACTGGACGAACGTTCAGACCTGTTTGCGGTGGGACTGATTTTTTACGAGTTGCTGACCGGCAAGATGCCCTACCAAGCTGACAGTGCGTTGGCAAGTCTGGTCAAGCGCACACACGAACGCGCTGTACCAGTTTCCGAGGAAAGCGCCAGCATTCCACGTGCGCTCAGCGATATTGTCGGCAAGTGCCTGGAACCGAAGGTACAGGACCGCTATCAGCATGTGGGCGAGATTCTGGCGGACCTCGAAGCCTGGCAGGGCGGGCGCGCCGCAGCCACACTGAAGTTCCCCAGCGGCAGCGGCCGGCCCTGGGGACAGACTATACCGTGGCACTGGATCGGCGCAGTTGCAGCGGTGCTTGTGCTGGCCTTTGTGGGCATCACGTTGCGCGGAAGATTTTCGAAAGTCTCTCCGGCAGCAAACAGATCAGTCTCGGTGCTGGTTGCCGATTTCACGAATCACACCGGGGACCCGATTTTTGACGACACGTTGGAACCAATGTTCAACGTCGCACTGGAAGGAGCAAGCTTCATCAACGCTTATAGCCGCGGAACAGCCCGCAACCTGGCGAAACAGCTTCCACATCCCTCGGACAAACTGGACGAGCAATCGGCTCGGCTTATCGGCGTAAGCCAGGGACTGGCCGCGGTCGTAACCGGTTCTCTCAGTCTCCGCGGCGACGGTTACAAGCTTTCGGTGGAAGCGCTCGATGCCAGGACCGGCAACAGCATCGCAACCGCGGAAATCAATGCGCACACCAAAGACCAGCTCTTGCTCGAGATTCCCAAGCTGGCAGCACCTATCCGTAAGGCGCTGGGTGACACCACGCCGGTGGCGGCGCAACTCGCCGTCTCAGGACCGTTCACCGCCGCATCTCTGGAAGTCGTGCACCTGTACAGCATCGCCATGCAACAACAGTTCGCGGGTAAAACCGCGGAGGCTTTTCAGAGTTTCTCCAAGGCCGTTGAGCTCGATCCCAATTTCGCCCGAGCTTACTCCGGAATGGCCGGAACAGCAAATGACCTGGGACGGCAAGCGGACGGAGAGAAGTACATCAAGTTGGCAATGGAACACGTCGATCGCATGACCGAGCGCGAAAGGTACCGCATTCGCGGCTTTTACTACTTAATCCTCGGCAACTATCCGAAATGCGTCGAGGAATACAGCACGCTTGTCAGCCAATACCCGGCCGACAGGGTCGGGCAATCGGATCTGGCCTGGTGCTACGCCTACTTGCGCAACTTTCCCAAAGCAGTTGAAGCCGCGCGAAAGGCGGTGGAGATTGCGCCCAAGGGGGCTTTGGAGCACTTAAATTTGGCGTTCTTCAGCTCATTCACTGGAGATTTTCAAACCGGCGAGCGGGAGGCGCGGACCGCCTTAGAAATTAGTCCGGGCGAGGTCGCACAGCTCAATCTCGGTGAAGCGCAACTCGGCGAGGGCAAGCCGTCCGAGGCTGCCGAAACCTATAACGGGCTGGAGAAATTCGGTGCCAGGGGCGCATCTATGGCCACGACGGCCATGGCGGATTTAGCGCTCTACCAGGGCCGATTCTCGGAGGAGGTGCGGCGGCTCGAGCAAGGTGGGAATGCTGACCTGCAGACGAAGACGCCAGAGGATGCGGCCAACAAGTTTGCTGCCCTGGCCTACGCAGAACTGTTGCGAGGCCAAAGCAAGGCCGCAGTAGCGTCTGCCGAAAAAGCCCTGGCAAATGGGCAAACGCTGCAGGTTAGGTTCCTCGCGGGGCGGGTGTTTGCGGAAGCCGGAGAGACAGCACAGGCGAAAAAAGTGGCTGAGACCCTCGCTAAAGAGACACAAGCTGAACCTCAAGCCTACAGCAAGATCATTGAAGGAAAACTCGCTCTTAAGCGGGGCGACAGCGCGCTCGCCATTAAAGACATCACTAACGCTAACAACCTGCTGGACACGTGGATTGGCAGATTCGAGCTTGGCCGCGCCTACCTGGAAGCTGGCCAATTCGCTGAGGCGGATTCAGAGTTTGACCGTTGCATCAAACGGCGGGGCGAGGCGCTGGAGCTCTTGATGGACAACACGCCTACCTACGGTTACTTTCCCTATGTCTATTACTACCAGGGACGGGTTCGGCAAGGCCTTAAAACTCCTGCCTTCGCGGATTCCTACCGCGCATACTTGGGCATCCGCGGACAGTCCACCGAAGATCCTCTGGTTGCTGAAGTTCGCAAGAGCCTGGGGCAATAAGATCCATCAAAAAATTAACTGCTCCCCCGAATGGGGAGGCGCTAACATCCGATACCCACTAGCTTCCGTCCGTCTCGATCGTACTACGGTATCTGCGAAACAAACTCCAGCCCGTCAACGGTGTCGCCTAAGGGGCCAAATGGAGAGAATCCGGGACCCAAGGGCATTCCGGTTGTGGGATTGTATGGAACGACGGAGCCACCCTGCATGCCTACCCAGAGGATGCCATTTACGGAATCGTACGCCAATCCGCCAGCGTTCGCAGGTGTAGTAAATTTCATCGTGAAGGTGTTTGTACTGGGATCCCAAGTGCCAACCTGCTGGGCACTCCAATGCGTGATCCAAATTGTATTGCCCACAAAAGTCAGCCCGACGACGTCCGGCTGGGAGTAAGTATTTGACGCGGTCCCGTCCGCGGGATTGAGTTGTTCGATTTCCGTGCTCCAATGAGCGTGCCATAGCACATTCCCGACGGGGTCGAAGGCCATGTCCTCGTTGCAGCAAACATTGGGGAATCCGGCTTGTACGCTACTTACTGGCACATTGTTGACGGTGAAGTTGTTCACAGGGTTGCCGTTGAAGTCAATCGTCTGCAGGGTATTGCTGTTCGGATCCCCTGCGTAGAGGAAGTTACCCCCCTGGGCTATCCCGTTGATATGGTATGGCACCGACAAAACTGTGCCCCCGGTCTGATTCGTGCCGTTCATGGTGAACCGGCCTAGCTGATCAGGAGTTACGTTATCAAACGTCCTCTGATCCGTACCGGCAAATAACAACCCGTCAACGTTAAACGGATTTGAGGTCACCGTGGTGGCGGCAGTTCCAGTGAGCGAAGCCACGAGGGTGTACGCGTTCGCCATCTTGTTAATGCTTAGGTCGCTGAAAGTGGCGACGCCGCTTACTGCGTTTTGCGTAGTGGTGCCGGAAAGCGTTCCCGGGCCTGAGCCGATAGCCAGTGTGATGCTGCCCGTGAAAGACGCCAAGGTGGTATTGGTGGCGTCTTGCGCCGCAACCTGGACCGCAGGCGTCATGGTAAGACCGACTCCAGTATTGCTCGCCTGCGTCGTGAATACGAGTTGGTACACGGTGTAGTTGCCGTTGAATCCGCTCGTAACGAAGTTACCGTCACCAGGGTACGTGATTGTGAACGTTACGGGGCCAGCCTTAGTTGGTGCTGGCGAAAGCGTGCACATTCCAGCGCCCTGAAACGCTGCCACCGTGCAGCCGGATCCGTCGCTGGCTAATACTGAGATGTTGCCTGTTGGCGGGATTGGTGAACCTGCTCCGGGCGCGACTACCGAGAAAGTGTAAGGGACGGTGATCGGCTGGCCCACGAACGCCGGAGAAGGGGACACTGAGTTGAAGGCAATCTGGGTGCTGGCCTTGCTTACAGTCTGTGACCAGACTCCTGAAGTGCTGCCATTGAAATTCGCATCGTCGTTGTAAGTTGCGGTGATGGAGTGATTGCCAACCGTCAGAGCGGATGTCATGAACCTTGCCGTACCTCCGCTAATCGGCAAGTTGGAAGCGATTGGAACCCCTGCGTCCAACAGGGTTACGGTTCCCGTCGGCACGCAAGTACTTTGCGGTTGCGATGCGACAGTTACCGTGAATGTAACTGACTGTTGAAACGCAGACGTCTGCACATTCGAGGTTACGCCCGTTGTGGCGGTCCCCTTGTTTACCTGCAACGTGAGCGCTTGCGAACCAGTGTTTTTGGGTGTGCCGGAGTCAGTGACGCTCGCGCTGAGGTTGTTATATGGCCCAGCCACGCACGTCGTGCCGGAGATCGTTGCACTAGAGGCCTGCTGTGAAATGCCAGGCGGGAAGCTGCCAGTGATAGCCCACGTGACCGCACCCGCAGCACCGCTCTGATACACGGTATCGGGGGATGAGACGCCAACAGTCATTGGTGGGAGCTGCGAGTTGGGTGTGAACGGTGGACTGCCCACAGGCGCGGTGGCAGAAACGAAGATGTGCACCACCAACGTGAACGCTTGCGTGCCCTTGTTGCCTTTCGAGTCAGTGGCTTGCACGGTGAAGGTGTAAGTGCCCGCCGTGGTTGTGAATCCGGAAAATGCACCGGTGGCCGAGTTAAGAGTAATGCCAGTTGGCAGCCCGCCCCCAGGTACGCTCCACGTAATCGCGCCAACGCCGCCGTCTTCGCTCAACGCTGGAGGGTTATAGGCTACATCCGCCGTCGCATCGGGAAGACCCAGCGTCGTGATGCGCGGAAAGTCCTGGTCATTTATGTCAATCGTAAGCTGCAAAGGCGAACTGATCACCTTTTGGCCGCTGTCTAGATCTAGCTCGAAGGTATACGAACCAGAGCAGAGGTTGTCGGTGTTCACATGGCTCCACGTGAACGTGTACACGTCCCCACTGTTACCGAGTAGATCGCCCGTCTCCTTTGTGACTGCGACTCCGTTGGTAATGGTGCCTAGGAGAGTGGGGGTGGTAGCGGCGTTGGGGCAGGCATTGACATTGGGCCCGGGACCGTTGACGAACAATTGCGCTGACGAAACCTGACTCACTCCATTCTGCGCAGCATTTTTCCAAATATCGCCCGGGTGGATGATGAAGAAGTCATCAACTAGCGTCCATGATATGGAGACGTCGTTTCCTTGTATGCCGTTGGCGGGCACCGTGAAATTGCTAAGCCCGTTTAAGGGGTCGACGAGGTAGCAGCCCGTCAGCAGGGGCTCACCACTTGCCGGGACAGTGTTCGAAGGTGAACTTTCCTGCGGCTGTCCCTTATCGTTGTTCGTGACCGCGGTGACTCGATAGTGATAGCCTGCCGGGTTACACGTCACCGTGTCCTGGAACGTGGTCCGAGAACCGGGAACGCTGCCCTTGTTCACAAACGCGCCGCCGGGCGCATCCGACCGGTAAATGTTGTATTGCACAACCGTGCCGAAGGTGGGAACGAACCAGCTCAGATCTATGTACCGCGGCGACGCTTCTTCCTGCACTATGACCAAATCCCTGGGAGGACGTGCATACGAATTGGCGGTCTCGTGGGTAATCTCGGCGCTGGAACCTCCGCCCGGCTTCAGACCGCCTCCGCCCGGGTGCAGACCGCCTCCGCCCGGTTTCAGACCGCCTCCGCCACCCAACGGGAATAGACCGCTCGCGCCACCACCCGGTTTCAGACCGCCTGCCCCACCCGACCCAGTTGTAGTGATAGTGCCCAACGCGCTAACCTGCCGCAGATCAAGACCAGGAGCCGGGCCTGCTAAACCGTCAAGTGAAGCCGGCGAACCCTCCCATTCGTTGTATCCGTGCAGGGTATCGGTGGAGTTGCCGTCGAAGTTGATGTCCTCGCCGGTGATGCCTGGAAGAGTGGTATTCGACCAGAAGAAGTTCTTTGTGAGGTCGCTGACGTAGGTATAGGGATATAGGTCGTTTTGCGTAAGGGGCGTACCGTCACAGTGCGGTGACACCGTGGTACTGGCTGTGGCCGGATGTGTTTCTGCAACACCTGAAGCGTTGCTCAATGTCAGAGTTGTAGTTGTTGATGCGGTTGAAACGAACGCGCCGTTGTTTGCTCCGTTTGTAAAGCCAGCGACGATAAAAGTTAATCCAGCAAGAGCGTTGCCTCCGCCTCCGGTGATCGTTCCTGCATAAACAGTGCTTCCACCTGCAGCCTTTGCGGCTGACGACAATGTCAAAGTACTCCCGGCATAGCTTGTAAGTTGGAACCAGGCCGTTCTGTCATAAAAAGTACTGTTCAAGACCCCCGCTGGTTGCGGCGAGCTTTTCGTCAGCGTCGGCAACGTCTCCTCGGAATAGTCGACCACCATCAGAGGCTGGTGCAGCGAATTAAGCTGACCGGGCACTTCCAAAAGGTCAAACTGGAACAGGTAACTCATGACGCTTTGGACGTTAGGCTTGCAGTTAGCCTCGTAGGTGGGCGTGTAGTCGTTGTTCGTCAGGTTGTTGTAAAAGGCTCCGCCATGCGTCCGAGCCATGGTGTGCCCGAGCTCGTGCGCGAACGTGCCCGCCTTCACTTGCCATGTGTTGCCGTCGGATGCGGGATTGCTTGGTGGACCCCAGCCCCCGTAGCCCAGCGCGATAACCGAGTTCTGACCGCCTACATCGGAATATCCGGACATGCTGGTCACCTGCCCGTTCGCAACCGCCAGGTTGGGGTCGGTCATGGAAGTGTAGGTGACGGTTTTTGTGGTTGGACTGCCGCCCACGGTTATCTGGAATGTGGTCGAGGTGACGTTCTGTGCGCAAAAAGTACCGTTCAAGTTGGGATTCGTAACCGCGAATACGATCGTAACGCGGCCGATGTACCCACTTGCAGCCGAGCAAAGCGTGTCGCCCGCGATTGGCGCAAGACCGTGAGGCAACTTCGTCGTAAATGTCACCGTGTTGCCGGATTGCTGCACTTTTGACAACGACCCATCTAACAAATACCAATTCGGCACTCCTACTCCATGGGAAAACAATGCATAGTGATAGCTGTCCTTTTTCCCGTGCTGGAAAACCGGCACGCAGGTGGGATCGGCACCGGGAGTGCAACCAAGGAGCCCCGTCTGCGTGTCAATGGTCTGATTCTTGATGTATACAAGGCCTGCACTGAATCCAACCGTGCCGGGCTCATTCGGGAAGGGGCAGGTAAGATCAGAGGCAAGGCACGATATATTGGGCGGTTGGTTTTCCTCGATCGCGTTGCCGGGAACCGCGTGCAGGACAATAGGCGTATGGTGGCTGTTGCTGCCGTTGAGGTTGGCGTAAGAATTAACTACCTTGTCTATGGCTGTGAGCCCATCAGCTGGATCCGTGGCCAGCCGCGGGTCGAACGAGTAATTACCGCCTCCCGTCGTACATAACCCGCCACTTACCGTACTGCACATGTAGTCGTATTGCAGGAAGACGTCTTGCTGGCCAGTTGCCGCTCCGGAGAGATCTATCCATGCCGGGTCTCCTGGGCCGCTGCACACTCCATTGTTGAGAGCCGCATCGCAGTATCCCGGACCACGCTTGTCCTTTTTCCACGACTCCAGGATGCCGTCGTTGTCGGGGTCCTTGACCGTGGTGCTGACGATAACCGCACCCCACGAGACGCACCCCTGATTACTGGGGAACGGCACCACTTGCGTGGTCGCGGAGCTGGCATCCTCCAGTATCCCCGGATTCGTCGTACTGTTGGCGTTAGTGAATGTCCACGAGCGAGTGTCCCAGGTTCCGTAATAACCGGGGAATGCGGACACCTGATTGCCGTAGGGAGACGGAAGTGGGAGGGGCTTACCCGCCCCGCTTTGCAGGTAAACAGTCTGGAACTTATTGCTCTTGCCATTCCCAACGATGTGAGTCAGTCGAGAGACGGGGTTTTGATCAGCGTCATAAAATCCCTGCAGCGGTTGGGTCATCGTCAGCTGCGAGTTGCTTTGGGCGTAGTCGCCTTCGTAGATGACAATCGAGTTATGCTGAATGTTTGGTCCGCCGGCGCCGGAAAGAATTCGATAAATAACGACAAGAGTTGCGCCCAAGGTAAGAGGGGTTGCATTGCCCACGCTCGGCAGCCGTACTTCGAAGCTTCCGTTCGCTATCGAATTGCCATTGGCATCCACAGGCAGGCCGCTAGCCACATCGGCGCGGTAGGTCCGCAACAGTTTCCCTGTTGAACCACCGGTGCATCCGCCGGAACTCCAGGAAACTGTGGTACTGGCGCTCACGTTTGTTCCTGAAATCGCATAACCCGGCGCCGCCGGGCCGCCACTCAGCAGCGGTCTGAAATACCCATTTTGGCCAGAGCCGGGCGCGCCGGGCTTGACTCCCACTTTTTCGACGGTTTGCCAGTAGAGCAAGGCCGCAACGATCTGCGCGCCCGGGGGAACCTGTTTCTCCCCCTGAACACCTGGCTGAATACCTGGGTTGGTATCTGGAACATTGATGGTCCCAACAGCGTAGGTCACCCCGTTGATCGTCGTGAAGTTCTGGTTCATGTTGTATGCGCCGGCGACGATGTAATCGCCGGTTACGAAAAAATTGTTCCCGAAGTTGAGTGGAGACTGCGCGAAGCCCGGTTGTGTCGCCAGCGAAAGTAGTCCCAGGAGACCAAAAAGGCATATGAATTGGATTTTGCGCGAAATGGCTGCCTCCTTACTGAGCGGCATTCTGCCGAGTCTCCTCGAGGCTGCCCTATGGCCTCTCCGAACACGATGTCGTTGCATTGGAACCTCTCTCTTTTCTCTTATCAGGGTGCGGAGATTTACAGTCATGGCGCGTTCTCTCTTTCTCTCTTGGGGAAGTTTTGCCTGGACTCGAAACGAACGTGGAATCAGGAGGGGAGTCCTGAAATTGACAGAAGTCCTGGCACGAGCCGAAAAGTATGATTGCAACCGCAGCGAGTGGGTCCGAACGCCTTGTCATCCAAGACCCTGCAACCGCAGCCACGAAATTCTGCACTCGAATGGCTCGCCTGTCAATGAAATTGTGGTCTGAATCGTGGGCTACTCTCGTCAAGGTAGGCGCGGGGTACGGGCTATCACGCTCAGCACTATTTACAAGGGGTGCCGCGTCCAAGCTCCGGCTTCGACGGCAGCTTTCTGCTGGGCGGTCAGGTCGCTTGGGTCCCCGATCCGTCTGAAGAATCCTGTACACCGGATAAGTGCAGGGTCCGTCCATCTCCCCTGTCTTTTCAATAACTTACCCCCATAAAATGCCCCAATTCGCCGCTTAACCCCGATTTTCACCCCTTCATTGCCTTTTTCGTGCTTAAAGGTCACGGTTTCAATAGGATCACTGTGACCTATTCCACGCATTGAAACTTCCAGGTTTCTCCGTGGAACATCTGTTTTAGACAGGTTCCCGTACGCGGGACCGCGGGGACAGTTCTAACTCCCGAGTTTAGGAAAGCGAGAGCAGAATGCACAAGCCGATTAAATATGTTGAGAAGGCCGTGACGATTGCCGCCACGGGCGCATGGGCAGTTTTTGAGCGCCTGAACCGCGTTTCTCCGAATGCGTCGCCGACTCCGAAGTGGTCGGATAAGCCGCTGCTCAAATCGTGGGAAAAGTCGAAGCCGCCGCTCGGCTGGCCGCGCTCGACTGATTCGCTTTGTCCCAAGTGCGTGCCGGAAATTCGGCAGCAGATTCTCGACGGCCATCTGCCGGTGGACGTTCTGATGGACGAAAAAGTCGGCGAGATCAAGGCGCAGATCATCGAACGCGATGGCAAGATCTGGATGGTCAAGGACTGCGTCAAGCACGGTCACTTCGAAGACTTGATGTCGATTGACACGGAATTCTCGCAGCACCTCGAAGAAGTTTTTCCCGGCCGCGATATCAAGGCCCACAACGACGAGAAGCTGCATCACCACGGTTCGTCCACGGTGAAGTATGGACGTGGCTCGGTGCTCACCGTCGATCTTACGAATCGCTGCAACATGATGTGCGATCCCTGCTTCATGGACGCGAACCAGGTGGGTTACGTCCACGAACTCACTTGGGAAGAAATCAAGACGGTGCTCGACAACGCGATTACGATTAAGCCGCGGCGTCAGATGTCGGTGCAGTTCTCCGGTGGCGAGCCTACGCTTTCTCCTTACTTCCTGGACGCGGTTCGTTATGCGCGCAAAGTCGGATACAACAGCGTGCAGGCCGCAACCAATGGGATTGAGTTCGCCAAGAGCTATGAATTCTGCCAGCAGGCGGTTGAAGCGGGAATGCGATATGCCTACTTGCAGTTTGACGGGATCGGTAATGCCGCTAACGATCATCGCGCGGTCGGCAACTTGTTCGACGTGAAATTGAAGGCGATCGACAATCTGCATCGCGCGGGCTGTGAAATCGTGCCGGTGGTTACCATCATCAACGGCATTAACAACGAGCAGGTCGGACGCATCATTCAGTTCGCGCTCGACAATCCGAAGAAGATCGGTTTCCTGAGCTTCCAGCCGGTTTCGTTTACGGGTCGCGACGAGGCCATCACTGACGATCGCCGGCAAGCGCAACGTTACACGCTGGCGCACTTGGCGCACGATGTCAAAAATCAGACTGGGTTCGGCGTCCCGGCTCGTGACTGGTATCCGATTAGCTTTATGAGCACGTTCTCCGACTGGGCTGACGTCATGCACGCTCAGGATACAAACAACGACTGGGGCCAACTCTCTTGCGGATGTCATCCCAATTGTGGGACGGGGATGGCGTTGATGATTGATAAGGAGACTAAGGAAGCGGTTCCGGTTACGGCTTTCTTGAAGGGCGATCAGTTGGCTAAGGATATTGCGAAGGTCAACGATGCGGCTCGCAGCAAATTCTGGACTGCGTTTGGGATGGCTTTGTGCCTGATGAAGAACTACGATTCCTTCCAGTCGCCTACGCACTTCAAGCTTACGGACCTGCTCAAGAAGTTCGACAAGAACTTCAATGCTACGGGCAAGAATTATGGCAAGGTTGGTCCGGACCGGACGATTGACGACGTGATGAAGCGGCGGCAGGACCGTTGGAATTTCCTGTTTATCGCGGGCATGTGGTTCCAGGATCTGTTTAACTATGACTTCCGGCGCACTGAGCAGTGCATCATTCCTTACGCTACGCAGGAAGGCGAGATCAGCTTCTGCGCCTACAACACGGGCGTGGGCTGGCGCAACATCATTGAGAAGATGCACATGACTTCTACGCTCACGAAGTGGTACGCAGAGCACGGACGTCACGAGATCTTCGCGGGCGGCAAGAAAGTGAACATGGAAGACAAGGAGCACGCGCTCTATCTGCGCGAAGAGATCGTTACTCACGAAGTGCAGCACGATCTCGACAAGCTGGGCATTGCGAAGACGGCGCGCGAAGAGAAGAAGCGGGCTCGCGACAGCAAGGCCGAGAGCAATAAGGTCAAGAACGACGCGGCCTACGACGCTCGCATGGCGCAGCTCTATCGGGAAGTTGTCCTGAAGGAGAAGCCGGCTACTTCGAATGAAGGCGGATTCATCCCGCTGGGCGCGATCACCGCGGCGATCGCTCCGGCAAACGGAAACGGCGCCGCGAGAAAGAGTGAAGAAGTTGGCGAGCCGGTGGCGGGAGACTAGAGATCGGTTCTTAGCCGTTAGCTCTTCGCCGTTAGTTCTTCGCTTTAGAAACCAAAAGGCTGCTCGAAAAGAGTGGCCTTTTGTATTTGCTGCTCCCCGCGTTTTTTCGCTTGCCCGACTTTATTCATTCCGAAAATTGACTTTGGTAGCTGCGTTTTATTCGATTGCCATGAACTTCAGGCACACTGGCGAGGGGACGTGGAGCGTCTGGCCCGTGGAAGCTAGCCTTCCGGAGTTGGGGTCGATCCGAAAAACTACGATGTTGTTGGTGTCCTGATTGGCCACGAACAGGAGCTTGCCGGTGGGATCTATCTCGAAGTTGCGCGGCGTCTTGCCTTGGGTGGGGAAGTGATCCACCAGAGTTAGAGTGCCGGTATGGCTGTCGATGGAGAAGAGGGCGATGCTGTTGTGTCCGCGATTGGAGGCGAACAGGAACTTGCCGCTCGGATGCACCTTGATTTCGGCGGTGTCGTTGCTCCCGGAGAAGCCTTTCGGAAGTGTCGTGATCGTCTTCATATTAAGGAATTCGCCGCGGCTCGCATTGTAGGAAAACGCGGTGATGCTGGACTGCAATTCATTTACCACGTAAGCGAACTTGCCGTTCGGATGAAAGGCCAGGTGGCGCGGTCCGGCGCCGGGGGCGAGCTTGGCGTAGGGAGGATCGTTCGCGGTTAGGGATCCGGGCTTTGTCTTTGCGTTGGCGTCGAAGCGGTACACCAGCAACTCATCCAGGCCGAGATCGACGGCGATCGCAAAACGATTGTCGGGTGTGGTCTCAATCCAATGCGCGTGCGGGCCTTCCTGGCGTTCTTTGTTGACGCTCGACCCGACGTGCTGAACGAAGGCGGAGGACTCACCTATGTGGCCGTCCGCTCGGGCATCGTCTCGCGCGTCGTTTCGGCCGTCGTTTCGAACTGGGAACACAGCCACGCTTCCTCCGGTATAGTTAGCCACAAGGGCGTACTTAGCGGTCTTGTCGAATGCGATGTAACAAGGGTCGGCGCCGCCCGAGGCGACTTCGTTCAGAAGCGACAACTTGCCGGTCTGTCGATTGATGGCGAAGGCGCTGATTGCTCCGCTGTCGACACCTTTATACTTCCGGACTTCATTCACCGCATACAGGAAGCGGCGGCTCGGGTCGATCGCGAGGAATGATGGATTGGTCGTTTCTGCCGCTACCCCGAGCGGAGTTAGCTCAGAGGTGGTGGCATCGAAGCGGTAGGCGTAAATGCCTTTGCTCTCCTTCTCGGTGTAAGTGCCGACGAAAAGAAGATATTTGTTTGTTGGGGAGTCTTTGGCGGCGCTCACGGTGAGTAGCGAAAGGAGGAGGAAAATCCAGCTCAGGCAGAGGCGGCGAGAAATTCTCATGTGGATTATCAAAGCGTATTCGAGGTGCGAGCGCAAGCGGGGGAGATTGCGGGGAAATCCGTTGAGGGCGAGATGGCCGCTACGGGTGTGCCATGCGGCGGGAGTCGCGGGCGGGGCGCCCGCGCCACACGGGCGATGCGGTATGCTTCCGACATGTCTTCGCGGCGATTGCCGGCTTCTGATGGCGCGCTGATCCAGATCGTGGACGCTGCTCTGGCCGATGCCGCGCGGCGTAGCGGCGAGTGGTTGGTGTGTCGTCCGGGATGCACACAGTGCTGCGTGGGTGTATTTGCCATCAATCAACTGGATGCGGTGCGGCTGCAGCAGGGGCTGGCTGAGCTTGAGCTGACAGACGCGGCTCGGGCGGGGCGAATTCGCACGCGGGCGCGAGATTCGGTTCGGCGATTGTCGGCGGAGTTTCCGGGCAATGCGAGAACGGGCGTGCTCGACGAAGGTCCGGAGGCGGAGGTTCGCGGAATTTGCGAACGATGAGGTCTGTCCGGTGCTCGATCCGGAGACCGGATTGTGCGAACTTTACGATGCCAGGCCGACGACGTGCCGCACGTTTGGTCCTCCCGTGCGGACAGAAGGCGGCCCGGGAGTCTGCGAACTTTGTTTTCACGGCGCGACCGACGAACAGATTGCCGCCTGCGAGATGTTCGTCGACTCGGACGACCTGGAAGCGAAGCTGCTGAAGAAACTGGAGAAGACACGAGGTCCGCGCGGGCAGACGATTGTTGCCTTCTGCGTGAAGTGAAAGGCAGGCTGTGTGGTCCATTCTCATTGCGTGGCGCGATACCAGCGACGTATGGCCACGACCGACCAGATCGCCTCAACCACTCCGAAGGGCCAGGCGCCTTGCAGAAAACCGTAAATAGAGCCGAGCGCGCAGGCAACGGCGAATGCCAGGATGAACCAGGAACTTCGGCTCTCCAACGCGTAAGTGACGAGCATTGCGGTCACTGCGAACAGTCCGAATAGCGTGAGCATATTCACGGGGCTGCTTCCTCCGCTGGCGAGCGCGCCATTTGCACGGTGAATCATCCTACCAATTCTTGCATTGCTAAATTTGCGGTAACCTCGAATTTCCCACTTCGGCGACGAGTTCGCGGGCGGGGGCGGCCGCGCCACACAGGGGATGGATGAGTCCTCGGAAATTCGTGGAGCGCGGTGGGTGACGAGGTAAACGGGAAATTGCGGAGGGATTGGTGAAAGAGTCTACAGCGAAAATACAATCGGGCGGATCGCTGATGTTAGCCGCGGCCTTGATCGTCCTGAGCATGAGCTTACCCCTGTTCGCGGATGCCGTTTCGCTGCAGGCGCTAGTCACACCTTCCACCACGATCGTCAAGGATGGCCGGCCAGTGACATTCGCGCTTTACGGCTTCATCGAGTTCAAGTCGCTGGCCGAGTTATTTCGGTACATCGAGTCGCAAACGCAGCGCTGGAATGTTCCGGGTGGCCTGGATGACGAGCGGAGGCGCCAACTGGCGGGCGAATTGCTGCGGCGCGGGATCGAAAGCCGGGTGATCTCGATGGAAGACGAGCGGCCATTGGAGGCTCTGTTAACGCACACCAGCGAAGAATTGCGGCAAGCGCTCGCGCATGTAAACGACCCGGTTCCGCCCGGATACGGCGAGGCGTTCCTTGCGGTGCAGGAGAAATGGAAGCATTCGCTGAATTGCTGGAGTGCTTCGCCGTCGATTCCCGGACGCGTGCTGTCGAACTGGTACCCGATTGAAGAGGGTATCGAGCTCTATGGCGCGACCTACGATTCGACGGAACATTTCTGGCAGGCTGTGAAGTATCACCCCGACGTTACACTGGCGGACCTGACGGAGTTACTCGGCATGCTGACACAGAAGGACTGGGGCCCCTGGCTGGCGCGCCTTGATAGTGATCCCAAGATCTATTTGCCGAACGCTTATGCGGTGGAGTTCCTTCGGCACAACCTTGCCAGGGAGCGATTGCAATGGTTTCGCGACGAACTGGCGCGCCACGCGCTGAGCGCGAACGATCACGCGCGGGTGGTCCAGCAACGCGGTGCGGCCTCGTTCCGCTTCAGCGCGTTCGAAGAGAAAGCGCTGTGGGGCGATCTGGCGGACGTGCTTCACCTGGTGTATACGTTCTCTCTACCCGACGATCCCATTCGAAAGGCGCTCGGGACTCGGCATTTCGACGCCGTTTATTTGGGAGAGCGAAGGATGGGCTTTATCAGCGAAGAGTTTCGTTCGTTGATGCTCGAGATCTGGCGGGTGAAGTATTTGAAGATGACGCGGTTCCGCGAAGTCATCGGCTCGATTCCCATGGAGATTCGGCTGTCCCATTTTCTGAATGATGGGGACTCGCCGGATATACCGATCCCCGCGTATGTGGGGTACTTGAACCAGATCCGGGAACTGGCGCGGGCACGGTGATGAGGTTCAGTCATCAGCCATCAGCTCTCAGCTTTTAGGGTCTGGATGCTTGGTTCACTACGTCATCATTATGGTTGCCCGAGTCGACGCCGGGAGAACCCGGCGGAAGATGGGCTGGCGGTTATCCTTCGTCCTTTGCAAAGGAGAGGTTAAAATGGATGATTCCGCCCTGTTTCCTGGGGGACACTGTGAGCCGAGAGAAAGATATCTCGCAGCGTTGTCGTGGAACGTCGTCTCGGGACGTTGTGCTGAAACGTAGCGCAGCCAAAAGAAATATTGATTCGTGGATCCTGTAAACAATCTCGAAGATGCCCAGACGTCGGCTGATGTCAGCGCGTCGGCAACCGGCATACCGCCGACTACCCGCATTGCTACGGTCGCTGCTACGGCCCTTGCTCCGAACATTGTTCCTGATGATCCGCTCATCCCCCGTCCGCCTGATCGCTCGCGGCCTTCGTCGCCCGTTTACTGGCGCGTGGAGGGAAGTTTGCTGGAGCTGACCACCGTTCGGCCGATCGCCTTTTTTACCTGGAACAGCCAGACATTTATCGCGCGGGCGGCGCGCCGCAGCCTGGTGCTCTTGATGGCGCTGCTGCGTCCATTTTTGTATGCCGCGAACCGCGTGGCCGCGACTCGAATCGTTCACGCCGTGCTGCGAGGGGTTACGCGCGACCGGCTCGATCTTCTGGGCGAGGAAGAATTCGAATACAAGCTGAAGCCCCTGCTCGAAGAAGAAGGGGTGCGGCACCTGAAAGCATTGCAGGCGACCGGCGCGGACGTGGTGCTAGTGAGCCAGGGCTTGGAGCATGTGATGCGTCCGCTGGCGCGGCATCTGGGAGTGCGGTGGATTATTGCGAACCGCCTCGATTTCCGCAATGGAGTTGCGACCGGACGGCTGCTGAGTCCGGTGATCCGGCCGCGGGGATTGTTTGCGCGGATTCGCGAAGCGGGTCCGGACGGGCAGCAGAGTCCGGCGCGATGGGTGCGCGCTCTTGGGTTACGCGGTCCGAAGGCGTTGGCGTCGGCGATTGTGCCGGCGGTCCGGGTAGAGGCGCCGCGGGTTCGTCCGATTGTGTTTTTCAACGAAACGCGGCATCGGGCGCCGTTTTCGGTTCGCAAGGCACTGGGCGGAAAGCGCGCGATGCTGATCGGCGTCACGGGATTCATTGGCAAGGTGTGGCTGGCGAATACGTTGATGGATCTGCCCGAGATCGGGAAACTCTATCTGTTGATCCGGCGGCAGAAGTCGAGTCCAGCGCAGAAGCGCTTCGAGAAAATGATCGAAGGATCGCCGGTATTTGATCCGTTGTTTGACAAATATGGCGATCGGCTAGGCACGTTGCTCGCGGAAAAGGTTGAGGTGGTGGAGGGCGATGTTTCGCAGCCCGGCATGGGGCTGGATTCTGAGACTGCCGCGCGGCTGCGGAAGGATCTCGATCTGATCATCAACAGCTCGGGGTTAACGGATTTCAATCCAGATTTGCGGGACGCCTTGGCAGTGAATGTGGATTCGACGCATCACCTGATCGAATTCATTCGCGCGTCGGATCACGCGGCGTTGCTGCATCTTTCGACTTGTTATGTGGCCGGACAGCGTGATGGGCGCGTGAGTGAGCGGGTGCGTTTGAATTACACTCCGGCGCACTTAAAGAACTTCGACTCGGAAAAAGAGTGGCATCGCCTGCATGAGTTGGTGGAGTCGGCGGAAGCGCGGGTGGAAGGGCCGGAAGTGACCGAGGAATTAAAGAAGCAGGCGCTGGAGAAAGAGCATGCGGCGAAAGGGCTGAGCGGGCAGGCGCTGGAAAACCAGATCCGCAAGAACCGGGTTCGCTGGTTGAAAAATTATCTTACGGAAGAAGGGACCAGGCGCGCGAAGGAGTTGGGCTGGCCGAATACCTACACGTTCACCAAGAGCCTGGCGGAATCGCTGATTGCGAAGAGTATTGGGAAAGATGGCGCGGGGCTGCCGATTGCAATCGTGCGGCCGTCAATTGTTGAGACTTCGGTGGCGAAGCCGTTTCGCGGATGGAATGAGGGGATCAACACTTCGGCGTCGCTGTCGTATCTGCTGGGGACGGCGTTCCGGCAGCTACCTTCGAACGAACGCAAGCGGCTGGATATTATTCCGGTGGATGCGGTGTGCGCGGGGATGACGCTGATTGGCGCTGCGCTGGTCGAGCGCCGGCACGATCCGATGTATCAACTGGCGACGTCGGTGACTAATCCCTGCGACATGGGGCGGTCGATTGAGTTGACTTCGCTGGGGCATCGGCGGCACTATCGCGCGCAGGAGGGATTGGAGTACTGGCTGCGGTTGCGAATGGATGCGATTCCGGTCTCGAAGGAACGTTATAACCGCATGTCGGCACCGGCACAGAAGATGATTATCCAATCGATTCAGCGGGTGATGGCTCCGCTGCCCGCGGCGATGAAGAAGCCGCTTGCGAAAACCGAGCGCAACCTGGAGCGCGTGGAGAAATTAGTGGGCCTGTTCGAGCCGTTTATTCTGCACAACGAGCATGACTTTGTCGCGGATAATGTAGAGAAGTTGTCGCAGGCTCTGACGCCCGAAGAGAAAGAAATTTTCGGATATGACACGGCGGGGTTGGACTGGTGGGAGTACTGGATCGACATTCATATTCCGGCATTGCGGCGGTGGACGTATCCGCTGATTGAAGGGCGTCCGCTGGAAGCACGCGCGCCGCGGGTGCTGCAGATGCCGCCGGCGACGACAAAGACAACGACGACAGCACAAGAGAATGGCGATGCGGTGAAGACGGGGACGAACGGAGCAACGTGGCGATATTCCTGACCGGTGGAACCGGGTACATCGGCGCACACGTCGCCGCTAATCTGCTCGACCAGCATGACGCCGCCTTGAATCTGCTGGTGCGCGGCCGCGATCCGCGCGACGCGGAGCTGCGACTTTGGAATGCTTTGCAGCTGCACATGCCGTTCCCCAAATTCTATGAATACTTGCAGGCGAAGATCCGGATTTTTCGCGGCGATCTTACGTCACCACAGTTCGGACTCGATCCGGGCGATTACGACCGGCTCGTCCACAGCACCGACTCGGTGATCCACTGCGCGGCCTCGCTCAATCGGAAGTCGGAAAAAAGCTGCTTGAATGTGAATCTGCGCGGCACGCTCGAAGTGGTTCAGTTGGCGCGGCGAGCACAGTATTATCATGGGCTGCAACGGTTTTCGAATGTGAGCACGGTGGCGGTGGCAGGGAAACGCCGCCACGAGGTTGTGTCGGAAGATCAATCGATTGACTGGCAACGCTCCGATTACGATCCATATGCGCGGACCAAAAAATTTTGCGAGCACATGGTGCGCGAATTGCTGCCGGACGTGCCGCTGACGATTTTCCGGCCCAGCATCGTATTGGGGGACAGCCGGTATCCGCAGACGACGCAGTTCGACATGGTGCGGTCGTTCGTGTTCCTAGCGGGATTGCCGGTGCTGCCGTTTCGCCCGCATGACAAAATTGACATTGTGAATGTGGATTTCGTGGCGGACGCGATTTCGACGTTGCATATGAAGGCGAATCCGGCGTACGACACTTATCATCTTTCTTCCGGTAACGAGTCGCAGACATTTCAGGAGTTGACCAACGCGTTGGCGGCGGAGCAGAACAAGCGCGCGCCCGTGTTCTTACCCATCCTTGAGAATCCGTTCGACTCCGTCGTTAAGATGTTGGCAAACCGCAACGGGCCCGTCGGACACGGCGCGGCGCTGATGAAAGTTTTCATGCCGTACCTGACATGGAACACGGTGTTCGACAACACGCGGGTCACAACGGAAATGGGACGCAAGCCAGCGCCGTTTTCGCAATACAGTTTTCCGCTGCTCCGGTTCAGCCGTGAGCACAATTTTGAATACCCGTATCAGGCCTGGCCGGAGAGCGCGAGAGCAGGAGGGTCCGCCGCATGATGGACTTCGTCCTGGAAGCGTGGGTATCGGGCATCATCGAGGGTAAGAAAATTCAGTGGATGATGGGCAAGGGGGAGCCGTGGCAGCCGGGCGAGAAATTGAAACTGCTGTTTGCGGGCTACAACGGGACGCGTAATACGGGATCGGATGTGCGAGTGGAAGAGATGCTGCGGCAGATCCGGCGGATTCTGGGGCCGGAGAATGTTGACCTCAGCATGATGACGTTTAATTTTGACCGTTCGCGCGGATATTTCGAAGGGACGTCGCAGGTGCGGCTGCCGGATATTTTTCCGCCCTTCCTGGCGAATGAAGTACCAAAGCATCACGGTGTGGTGGCGTGTGAAGGTTCGATGTTCAAATCGAAATTCGCGAATGCGCTGGCGACGATGATGATCGGATCGCTGGGCATTGCGGCGGCGGAGAACAAGTTGTCGGTTGGCTATGGCGCCGAGGCAGGACAGATGGATCCGCTGGTCGCGAAAATGTGCGGCCGCTATTGCAGGAATTCATTGGTGATCACCCGCAATGAGGAGTCGCGGAAGATTCTTCGCGAACTGGGCGTCCCAACGGAATTGGGCACGGATACGGCGTGGACGTTTGAGCCGCTGGGCGCGGAGTATGGGCAGAAAGCGCTGCGCGATGTCGGTTGGGACGGGAAGACGCCGGTGCTGGTGGTGTGTCCGATTAATCCGTTTGAGTGGCCGGTGAAGGCGTCGGTCGCGAAGGCCGCGCTACACAGCCTAACCGGCGCATACAAGGAGAGCCACTACCGCGGGCCCTACTTTCATCATGCGGGGCCGGAGGCGGACCGGGCCTACGAGCATTATTTGAATTCAATTGCAAATGCGGTGGCCGCGTTCCGTCAGAAGAAGAATGTGTTCGTGATCATGGCGGCGACCGAGCGCATGGATGCCCGGCCTTGCCGGCGTATCTCGGAGAAGCTGGGTGGCGTTCCGGTGCTGACGTCGGATGATTACAACATGTACCAATTGGTCAGCATTCTGCGGGCTTGCCGCATGATGGTGTCTTCGCGCTATCACGGGATTGTGACTTCGATGCCGGCGCTAGTGGCGTCGGCAGGGATCACGATGGACGAGCGGATCCGGAATCTGATGAACGATCGCGGGCATCAGGAGTTGCTGATGAATGTGGATGATCCGGACCTGGAGGCGCGGACTCTGGCGGCGCTCGAAATTCTGGATCGCGATGGCGAACGAATTGCCGACGGGATCGCGCGGACCGTGATGAGGAATTTGAAATTGATGGCGCGGATGGGCGTGTATTTCGAAGAAGAAGTGCAGCGGCGCTATCCGGAGTTTCCCACCCGGCACGGAGAATGGAGCTGGGAGGATTATCTGCCGCCGATGAGCGAAGGCTTGCGGGCGCTGGTGGTGGCGTACGGATAGAGATCGCGGGGAGAATGCCTTTCTGCGGCGGTGGTGAGTGGAGCGCGTAGGGGTCCTTCGGCTCCGCGAATGATTTGCTTCGCGAATCATCCACTGCGCTCAGGATGACAAATTCGAAAAATACATGACTTTTTTAGAGCAGATTTTTGGGAGTTTGGAGCGCAGCGGCGATGCCATCGTGCTGCAGGAACTCGGCGATGGGCAGGCGGTGCCGCTTACAGCGCGGCAGTTGCTGGCTCAGGTGCTGGTGGCGCGGGCTTATCTGCGGCGACTGCGGCTGAAGAAGGGCGACCGCTGCGCGCTGCTGGCGCATAACTCGATGCAGTGGGTGGCGATGGATCTGGCTGCCATGGCGGAGGGGCTGACGGTGGTCCCGCTGTACGCGCGACAGGCGCCGGCTGAACTGGTCGCGATGATGAAGGATTGCTGGCCAGCGGTGATTGCTTGTGGTGAGCAGTCGCTGGCCGATGCGATCGTGGAAGCGTGGCCTGAGGCGCCGCCGCATTTCTGCTTCGAAAATGTTTTCACGGCAGGGCGCGGGCCGGTGGAGAATCCGGCGCTGGTGGCTGCGGAAGAAGATGTGGTGACGATCATCTACACCTCGGGCACATCGGGCGAGGCGAAGGGTGTGATGCTGAACGGGGGCAACGTCGGGCACATGCTGGGCTGCACTTCGGGGCGGCTGGATCAGCTCATGAAACGGCGTGCGGGGCAGGACGCCGTGTTTCATTACCTGCCGCTTTGCTTCGCGGGCTCGTGGATCATGATGCTGACCTGCCTGCTGCGCGGCAGCAAGCTTACATTGAACACGGATCTTGGGAAGATCGCCAGCGAGATGCGGCAGGCAGCACCGGATTATTTCCTAAATGTTCCCGCGCTTCTTGAACGCATGCGCAAAGCCGTCGACGAGCAGCTTTGGAAGACGGGTGGATTTCCGTTGAAGGTGTACACCAAGGCAAAGGGCGTGTGGGTGCGGCGGCATGAGGGCAAATCGCGTGCTGGGGACGGGTTCTGGCTCGGGCTGGCGAATCGGCTCGTGTTTCCGACGATTCGGAAAAAGATGATCGGCGGCAAGCTGCGCGCGCTGATTTGTGGCTCGGCGCCGCTGAGTATGGAGACGCAGCTGTTTTTCATGATGCTGGGCATCCCGGTATTGCAGGTGTACGGACTGACCGAGACGACGGCGATCTGCACCATGGATGATCCGGATGTGCCGGTAATTCCGGGATACGCCGGGCCGGCGATTTCGGGCGTGGAGGTGAAGATCGCGGAGAATGCGGAGATCGTTGTGCGCGGGCCGAATATTTTTCCGGGATACTGGGATCGTCCGGAGGAGACGGCGAAGGTGCTGCGCGATGGCTGGTTTCATACCGGCGATCAAGGCGAAGTGGACGCGACCGGAAACTGGAAGATTGTCGGCCGCATCAAGAACCTGATTATTCTTGGATCGGGGCACAATATTGCTCCGGAGCCGATTGAAGATAAGATTCTGCAGGAGTTGCCGGGGGCGATTCAGGTGGTGGTCGTGGGCAATGGGCGCGGATATCTGGCGGCGCTGGTCACGGGCAAAGTAAGCGGCGAAAAAACGCAGGCGGCGTTAGACGTTGTGAATCCGGGGCTTCCGCATTACAAGCAGGTGCGAGCTTTCCATCTGGTGGAGGAAGCGTTCACCATCGAGAACGGGCTGCTGACGGCGAACGGAAAGCTGAAGCGCGACTTGATTGCAGAGCGGTTTCGCAACGAAATCGACGCGATGTACGAGTCTGCGAAGAACCAGTCCTCAAAGAATCAGGCCTCGAAGAATCAGGCGGCGACGACGGCATGAACGACTTCAAAGGGCAGACGCTTTCGTGGCAGATCGTGAATGGAGCGATTGAGCTTGTGTTGCATCGCGATCCTTGTAACGAGATAGGGTCGCTCACGCTGCATGAGTTGGAGAAATTTACGGCGGCTCTACCCGAACTGGCGAATGAAGCGCATGCGTTGATTGTCCATTCGACATTGAAGGCTGGTTTTTCGGCGGGCGCGGATTTGCGCGAATTGTTTCAGCGCAGGCAAGAGATGGAAAAAGGTGCTGCCCTCCGCGGGGTACGGGAGTTTCTGGAGCGTATTCATTCTGTGATGAACGCGCTCGACGTGGCTCCGCTAACGACGATCGCGGCGGTGCACGGGGTGACGTTTGGCGGCGGGTTCGAGCTGGCATTGGTTTGTGACATTATTATTGCGGACCGCATGGCGCGATTTTGTTTTCCGGAACTGCGGCTGGGGCTGATTCCGGGATTCGGCGGGATTCCGCGTCTGAAGCGGGATTTGGGCAATGCCGTGGTGCGCGATCTGCTGCTGACCGGGCGCAGCTTCAATGTGATGAAGGCGCAGCAGGTCGGCCTCGTGAGCCAGATTGCCGCCGAAGGCGAGGCGTTCCGGGTAGCGCGCGCCACGGCCAGTCAGGTGGGAAAATTTGACCGGAGGACGGCGGCGACGGCGAAGGAGTTTGTGAAGCCGATCCCGTATGAAGAGTTGAAGCGGGAGATCGATATTTTCTGCGACCTTTATTCGCGTCCAGCTGTCGAAGAAGGGCTGCGTAGATTTGTGGAGAATGAGGGAGTGCAGCCGTACTTGCCGTGAATTTGTAATTGGTGATTTGTAATTTGTGATTTGAGGGACTTCACGCTTATGTCAGCGCCTACTGCCGATCACACACTGGACGAAATTCTGAATCTTGCGGCTTTGCATTTTAAGGTGCCGCGGGAAAGGCTCACGCCCGACGACGACTTTTTCAAGACGCTGGGAATCGACAGCCTGCAGGCGCTCGACTTGCTGACGCGCCTCGAGCATCACTTCCGCATCGAGTTGCCGGACTACGAACTGCAGGGTGTGTCGGATTTCCGCACGCTGGCGAATCGGATCCAAGCGCGGCTTTAGACACACTCCCTTTTCAATTAGTGAGATAAGAATTCCGAATGCTTGATCTCCGCCAATATGCCAGCCTGGGTGCAGCGCTCAAGGATGCGCTGGAGCGCTGGCCGAACGAAACCTGTCTGATTGAAGCCGATCGCGACCGCGAAAAAGTGCGGCTTACCTACTCTGACTTTAAGGAAATGGCGCAGCCGCTTTGCCGCGCGCTTGAGGACGCCGACTTCAAGCCAGGCGACCGAGCATCGATCATCATGACGAATCAGTCGAAGTGGCTGATTTCGGCGTACTCGATTTTTTTCTCCGGCGGCGTGCTAGTTCCACTCGATTACAAATTGACTGCGGCGGAACACCTGCAATTGCTGGCGCATTCGAAGGCGCGGTTTCTGGTGGTTGAATATTACTTGTGGCGGGCGATCACGCAGTCACCGGAGTTCCCAAAGCTCGCGGTGGAAATTGTGCTGGTGACAGAGGCGCCGGCCGGAGCGGACTTGCGGGGCGCTTACCGCTGGGAAGAATTTCGGAGAAAGGGCGAGCCGCGGTTGGTGGCGCGGCAGCGCGAGGATCCGGCCTGCATCGTCTATTCGTCGGGGACGGGCGGGCGTCCGAAGGGATGCGTGCTGACGCACGACAGTTATCTGGAGCAGTGTACTTCGTTGACGGCGTGGTATCCATTCTGGCCGGGCGTGCGCTATTTGAGTATTTTGCCGACCAATCACGCGATTGATTTCATGGTTGGATTTATAGGGCCCTTCATCTGTGGAGCTTGTGTGGTCCATTTGCGGACGCTGCGTCCGGAATTTGTGCGCGATGCGTTTGTGCGTTATCGCATCACCTATGTGAGCCTGGTGCCGATGGTGCTGAAGAATCTGGAACGCGGGTTGCGCGCGAAGTTTGATGAACTGAAGCCCGGAAAGCGGTGGATGCTGGAACGGTTGATCGGGCTGAACAAAATGCTGACGCGACGACGTCCGCGCGTGAGTCTGAGCCGGCGTCTGCTGCCGCAAGTGCACAAGGCGTTTGGCGGAGAACTGCTGGCGTTGATTGTTGGCGGAGCATTTACGGATCCCTCGACATTGCAGTTCTTCTACGATCTGGGAATTCCGGTGACCTGCGGGTACGGGCTGACGGAAGCTTGCACGGCAGTGACGCTCAACGATCTGAAACCATTTCGCTCCGATACGGTGGGTAAGCCGCTTCCCGGGACTGAGGTGCGATTGCTGAATCCGGATGGCGACGGCATTGGGGAAGTGGCGGTGCGGAGCCGCGCGGTCATGTCGCATTATCTCGATGACCCCGAACTGACGGCGCAGACGATCGTCGAAGGCTGGCTGCTGACGGGCGATCAGGGGCGTTTTGAAGCGCGCGGGCACCTGCAGCTTGTCGGACGCAAGAAAAATATGATCGTCACTGACGGCGGGAAAAATATTTATCCCGAGGATATTGAGGCGGTATTTGATGGTTTGCCGGTGAAGGAATACTGCGTGTTTGCTGCGAATTATTTGTGGCCGCAGAAGACGCTGGGGAATGAGGTGCTGGTGCTGGTGGTGCGGCTGGAGCAAAGTCAGCAGTTCGACGATCGATTGCGCGAGGAGATAGTGGCGCAGAACCGGCGACTGGCGGACTTCAAGCGCGTGGTCGGATTCCTGGTGTGGGAGAAAGATTTTCCGAGGACGGCATCGCTGAAGATCAAGCGCGGAGAATTGGCGGCGGAGATTGGGACGGGTGCGATGCTGGCGGGAGTGGTGGAGATTTAGCTGTCAGCTATCAGCTCTCAGTCGTGAGGACGAATCGCTCCGAGCCTCGAGCTAGGCGCTGCGAACCGAGGGCCAAGCGCTAAACATGAACGAAACTTTTCTGGCCATTATTAATCCGGCGGCGGGTGGCGGCAGTTGCCGCGAGCGAGTGGGGGCTGCGCTCGATCGCCTGCGTGCGGCGGGGATTGCGCTGGAGACGGCGGAGACGAGCGCGGCGGGACACGCCACGCAGATTGCGCGCGAGGCTTTTGGGCGCGGCTATCGGAAGTTTCTGGCGGTGGGGGGAGACGGGACTTCCTATGAAATCGTCAATGGCTTATTTCCGGAGAGCGGGTCTCCGCAGAGCAGGTCTCAGGTCTCAGGTTTCGGGTCTCAACAGGTTTCAGGTGGTGCGGAAAATCAGATCGAAGATCAGATTCCTACGCTGGGATTTCTTCCGCTTGGCACTGGCAATTCGTTTCTGCGGGATTTCGAGGATGCGGCTTCCGGCATACGCGGTTTGGAGCACGCGATGCAAGCGCTCGAGGCGCGGCGTTCGCGGCCTTGTGATGTTATGCGTCTGACGCACAAGGATGGAGCGATCTACTACATGAATCTGCTGAGTGTCGGATTTGCGGCGGACGTGGCGGCGCTGCGGCATCGGCGGTTTCTGAGGCTGGGGCAGTTCGGGTATCTGCTGTCTATTTTTTTGTGTCTGGCGCGGCTCGATCGGCGCCCGTTTCCGGTGCGGTTGGAAGATCAGCGAGACTTTGATTCGCGGCGTTGCTTGTTTCTGACGTTTAACAACAGCAAGTTTACGGGTGGCACAATGATGATCGCGCCCGACGCGGTCACCGATGACGGATTGATTGAGTACGTGCGGTGGGGTCCAATTGGGCGAATGGGGCTGATCCGGAATTTGGCGACGCTTTACGATGGCACGCACACGCGGCATTCGCTGGCGGAGCGGCAGGCGGTGAGGAGGGTCGAGTTTGAACTCGACGGGCCGGTGGATGTGATGGTGGACGGCGAGGTGCTGAGGCTGGAGTGCCGGACGATCGAAGTGCTGCCGTTGGCGATTCGAGTCGTGGTCTGAAGAACAGTCACGTAATCGTGATATAAAAATCCATGTCGCAAGAGCGAAGAGAACGGCAAAAAGAAAAACTGGGGATTAAGACGTCGAGCCGGAATTGGGGGCGCATCGCGATCTATGCGGTGCTGATCGTGGCTGCGTTTGGACTGGCGTACTATCTTGGCGACCGCAGCCAGCACAAGCACGATGCGTTTGCGCGCTGTTTGACCGACCGTGGCGTAAAGATGTACGGGGCGTGGTGGTGTCCGCACTGCGTGGAGCAGAAAGAAAAGTTCGGCGCGTCGTTCAAGTACGTTCCTTACGTGGAGTGCGGCATCAAAGGCGACTTGCACGGGAGATCGCAGGCTTGCAGAGATGCGAACATTGAGCATTATCCCACTTGGCAGTTTCCGCCAACCGGCGAACGAGTGGAGCGCATTTTCACTCTGCAGGAACTGGGCGACCGCACGGGGTGCGCGCTGCCGTGACCGGTTTGACGCAGCGTCTGATGAGCACGGTCGCTATTTTGGCGGTGTGCGGAATCGTGGTTTCGTCGTTGTCGTTGCAGCATCATTATGCAACGTCAAAGACGGCGTACTGTGAAATCGGCGAGACGTTCAATTGCGATATCGTGAACCGCAGTGAATACTCGTCAATCTTCGGAATCCCGGTCGCGCTGATTGGGATGCTTGGGTACGCGGGGCTGACGGGACTGGCCACGGTGTATCGCGAGCGGCGCGAGACTCCGGCAATGCTTTTCATCGCTGCCGCCGCGGGCCTGGCGTTTGCTTTGTACCTCACTTACATCGAAGCGCGGGTTCTGGGAGTCTGGTGCATTTTATGTTTGAGTTCGCTGGCGTTGATTGCGACGACGACGGTGTTGGCAGCGGTGATCTGGTGGAAGCGAGAGAGAAGCGAGTAGCCGGCGGCCAGGACCCAGTGTGCACTCCGAAATGTGTTTCCTGAAAGCTGAGAGCTGAAAGATCAATTCACTCCATGTCCGGGCCCACAACTCGAAAACTAGGAATAAGGACGAAGCCTGCCGCCCCGGCTGCGATGCCGGTTCCGGCGGGGAACTTGTGGCTGCATGAGCTGAACAGCCGAATCTTCGGGAACACGCGCCTGGTGCGGGTTTGGCTGCCTCCCGATTATGACGGGTGGGGCGCTACGCGCTATCCGGTCCTTTACTTGAATGACGGACAGAATCTGTTCCATCCGGCAACGGCCTTTGGCGGAGTGCACTGGCAGGCGGGCGAGACCGCGACGCGGTTGATCGCCGAACAGAAAATTCGCCCGCTCATTATCGTCGGCATCGACAACACGAAGAACCGGGCTCAGGAGTACATCCCATACAGGTCAAAAGATCCCAGAGTTTTGAACGCGAAGGGGAAATGCTATCCCGATTTCCTGCAGCGGGAAGTGATGCCCCTGATCGAAGAGCGTTATCCGGTATTGAAGGGGGCGGAGAATACGGGATTGGGCGGGTCCTCTCTCGGAGGCCTGATCGCGTTGTATACGCAACTGGCAGCGCCGGGAGTGTTTGGGCGATTGCTGATCGAGAGCCCGTCTCTATTCGTGGCCAACAGGAAAATTCTGGACGAATGTCGTCGCTTTCGAAACTGGCCGACTCGCCTCTATCTGGGGATGGGGACGCGGGAAACGGGGAATGCGGAGAAAGACGCAAAGATTGTCGGCGACGTCCGCGAACTGGAAACCATTTTGCACTCGGGTGGCTTGGATGAACGACGGATGAGGGTTCGCATCGAGGAAGGCGCTTCACACAATGAAGCGGCGTGGGCGGCCCGGTTTCCGGAGGCGCTGGAGTTTCTTTATTCAGCATGATCGAACGCGTGGGGACAGCCGCCCTCGGCTGTCCAGCGGCCGGGAGCGCCGCCGAGCAACGCTCGGCTTGGACGGACGAATGCGTCCGTCCCTACGCGAGCCTATGCATTTACGCTTGAGTGCGGCGGCGGGCAAACGAAAACCAGGCGAGGGCGGCCGTCCCTACGCGATTGTTTCGCTCAACGATAGTTTATTATTATCGGTCTCCTACTCAGAGTCGTGTATTCGGGGGTCGTCAATGAAGTTTCGCAGTTTGGTGCGGTGGTGTGTTCTGGTCGTGACGCTGGCAATAACGGCGGCGGCGCAGCCGTATAACGAAACGCAGTTCAAGGGAATGAAGTGGCGCGACATCGGGCCGTATCGCGGTGGCCGCGTGCTGGCTGTGACTGGAATTCCCGGTAGTTCGTTCACCTACTACTTTGGCGCCGTTGCCGGAGGCGTGTGGCGCACCACCGATGGTGGCGTGAGTTGGCAGCCGATTTCCGATAAGACCGTGATCTCGTCGATCGGCGCGATTGCTGTGTCGGAATCGAATCCGAACTTGATCTATGTGGGAACAGGCGAGTCCTGTCTGCGCGGCAATATCTCGTATGGCGATGGAGTCTACAAGACGACCGACGGCGGCAAGACATGGCAGCACATCGGATTGAAAGATACGCAGCACATTGCGCGCGTTTGGATTGATCCGCGCAATCCTGACCATGTGCTGATCGCCGCGCTCGGTCACGCGTACGGGCCGAATCCGGATCGCGGTATTTTTCGCACCACCGACGGCGGCAAGACGTGGGAGAAGATTCTTTACAAGGACGACAAGTCGGGCGCGATCGATCTGGCGGTCGATCCCCACAATTCCAACGTGATGTTCGCCGCACTTTACCAGATCCAGCGAACACCGTGGAGTTTGGAAAGCGGTGGTCCGGGCAGCGGATTGTACCGCTCGACCGACGGCGGAAACTCCTGGAAGCACCTGGAAGGGAAGGGCCTTCCGGAGGGCATTCTCGGGCGTATCGGGGTGAGCGTTTCGGGCGCCGACTCGAATCGCGTGTACGCGCTTATCGAGTCGAAGCAGAGCGGGCTGTATCGTTCCGATGATGGCGGCGAAACCTGGTCGCGCGCCAACGACGACCAGCGGCTCACGCAGCGCGCGTGGTACTTCTCGCATATTTTTGCCGATCCCAAGAGCGCGGACACGGTCTACATGCTGAACACCGGCCTGTTCCGCTCGACCGATGGGGGCAAGACGCTGAATCTTCTGCCGGCGCCGCATGGCGATCATCACGGTTTCTGGATCGATCCGCAGAATCCGAATCGCATGATCAATTCGAACGACGGCGGAGCGACAATCTCGGTCGATGGCGGCAAGAACTGGTCTACGCAATACAACCAGCCGACGGCGCAGTTCTACCACGTGGCGGCGGACAACGACTTTCTCTACAAAGTGTATGGTGCGCAGCAGGACAACTCGACCATCGGCATCGCCAGCCGCACGGACGATGGCTATGTCGGGCGGCAGCACTGGTTCGATGCGGGCGGCGGAGAGAGCGGCTACATTGCGCCTGATCCGCGAGACTCGAATGTTATTTACGCGGGGTCGGGCGGCGGCGCGGTCACACGGCTTGATCGCCGCAGCAACCAGGAGCAGGACATTACGGTCTGGCCGGAGGATGGTGCGGGCCACGGCGTTGGCGATCTGAAATACCGGCTGGGATGGACGATGCCCATCATGATCTCACCGCATGATCCGAATGTGATTTACACGACCGCCGAGAGTGTCTTCAAGACAACCGACGAAGGCAAGAGCTGGACGGCGATCAGTCCCGATCTGACGCGCAACGATAAAAGCAAGCAGGTTTCTTCCGGCGGCCCGCTGACCAAGGACAACACCTCGGTCGAGTATTACGACACTGTGTTCACGCTCGCGGAGTCGCCTGTGCAGAAAGACCTGTTGTGGGCGGGAACCGATGATGGCCTGATTCACGTTTCGCGCGATGGCGGCAAGAACTGGACGAAAGTAACGCCCAAGGGAATTCCGGAGTGGAGTCTGGTAAGCCTGATTGAGGCTTCGCCGTCCGATGCAGGCACGGCCTACGCGGCGGTCGACGCGCATAAGCTCGACGATCTGAAGCCTTATATTTTCAAGACCACGGATTTCGGCAAGACGTGGACAAAGATCACCAATGGCATTCCGGATGGCGCGTACACGCACGCCGTGCGCGAAGATCCGGTGCGGAAGAATCTGTTGTACGCGGGCACGGAGACGGGGATTTACGTTTCGTTCGATGGCGGAGCGAATTGGCAATCGTTGCAACTGAATTTGCCGAACGCTCCGATCCACGACTTGATCGTGAAAAACGACGATCTGGTGGTGGCAACGCATGGGCGCGCGTTCTGGATTCTCGACGATCTCACACCGCTTCGTGCAGCAACCGCGCGGGCGGCGACGGAGGCCGTGCTTTACAAGCCGCGGCTGACTTATCGCCTGCGCTGGCCTGATTTTTTTGAGCGGCGGCAGCCGGTGGGCGATAACCCGCCGAGCGGCGCGATTGTTTATTACTACTTCCCAACCGCGCCGAAGGGTGTAGTGGCGCTCGAATTTCTGGATGCGTCGGGGAAGGTTGTGAGACGCTACTCGAACGAAGAGAAGAAAGAAGCGGATACGCCGCCCGAGTGGCCAGACCAGACTCCTCCCGACGAGAAGATTCCCGCTGATGTGGGAGTGAACCGCTTTGCGTGGGATTTGCGTTTGCAGGGGCCAACTCCGCTCGCAGGAGAGCCCGGCGCGGAATTCCGCAATCGTGGACCGATGGTGCCGCCGGGCGCCTATCAGGTGCGGCTGACGGCAGAAGGGAAGTCGTACACGGCGCCGCTGGAGTTGAAAGCGGATCCGCGGACGAAGGTGTCGAACGACGACCTGCAGAAGCAGAGTGAGTTGGGACGCAAGATCGTAGCGCAAGTTTCCCAGATTCACGAGGCGGTTGCGACGATACGCGAAGTGCGCACGCAGACTCGGGGGATGGTGCGGCGTTTCGGGGACGACACGCGTTACGCATCGCTCGTTTCAGCAACCAAAGACTTCGACAAGAAGAGTTTCGATCTCGAGTCGCAGTTGCTCCAGGTGAACTCGAAAAGTTCGGAGTCGAACCTGAACTATCCCGTGCTGATTGATGAGCGGGCGCACTCGCTGCTCTTCAGCGTGGAGTCGGCCGATGCCGCGCCAACTAAGCAGCAATATGAGGTATTCGAAGATCTGGAGAAGCAGGCGCAAGCGCTGCTGGCGCAGTACCACGAGCTCATGTCGAAGGATCTGCCAGCGTTGAATGAGATGGTGAACAAGCAGAGCATCCCAGCGCTGTACGTGCCGGCTGGGAAAATAGGGGCATTCCCGTAGAGACGCGGCTTGCACGTCTCTACGGGCGGAAGATCCCAACAACTACTTCTTAACCATGCCGCAGGCGATGCGGTCGCCGGCGTTGCCGGCGGGATCGGTCTTTTGGTCATCAGCATTGGCGTGCACTATGAGTGCTGTGCCGCCGTTGCTGAAGAGTGAATGGCTGTCTTTGCCGAGTGTGACATCTTTATTCTCAGCTTTGAAATGCGCTTTGCCATCCGCGCCGACGGTGAAATTGGGATTGTCGCCGTTATGGTGGCCTTCGGGATTCTCCAATCCATGCTTCTTGCCATCGGGATTGAAATGGGGTCCCGCGGACTTGAAGTCCGGGGCATCGCACTTCGCGTTCTGATGAAAGTGGATGGCATGTACGCCGGGAGGCAAATTCTCGAGATTGACCTCCATCCCGATTCCGAAGCCGGATTTCCACAGAGTTGCTGTACCTACAGCCTTGCCTTGGGTATCCTTGAGGTGAACCACAGTCTTAGCCGAACTGGCCGATGCGAGTGCGGCCACAAGCAGTGCGAGCGAAAACAAGTGAGTGGTTTTCATAGGTGGATTATAGCGAAATCCGGCGCCCCCCGCTCCTGGCGAACCGCGAAGATGTGAATCCTCTTTCGGATCCTCCGTCGCAAGATTCCACTCTCCGCCCTCCGCGCCTGAAGGCGTTCCCATAACGCTGCACGTACGGCATGCCTGAAGGCATGTCCTGATACGAACCGTCCTTGCACCGCAGGCTCTTAGCGTTCCTTCGCGGTTAATCGACGTTTCCCTGGTCTGGCGCAGAATGCGGACCAATGTGACAATAGATACATGCAAAGATCTCTCACTATGGCCTTACTATTGGCCGCCGGGATGATGCTGGTCGGGGATGGCTATGCCCAGCAGACTCCAGCAGCAGGCACTCCGGCGGCAACGACTCCATCGGCTCCGGCAGCCACAACTCCGAAACAAGCAACAACCGCGAAACCTCCGGTGAAGAAAACGGGAACGGCAGCGAAAAGCGCGGCGGCTCCAGCGCTTACAACGCGAAAACAAAAGTTCAGCTACGCATTGGGAATGAATATCGGATCAGGACTTGGGGCCAACCTGAAAAAACAGTCGGTGGATGTGGACTCGACTCTCGTATCCCAGGGATTGAAAGATGCGATGTCCGGGGGCAAGACCCGCCTGACGCAAGAGGAAGCGCAGACCGTGCTCACCGACGTTCAGAACGAGGTTCGCAAGCAGCAGCAGGAGAAAGCGCAGCAAGCCGGTGCCGCGAACAAGACCGATGGCGAAGCATTTTTGGCCGCCAACAAAAGTAAAGACGGTGTCGTCACATTGCCCAGCGGTTTGCAGTACAAGATATTGACAGCCGGCACCGGACCGAAGCCCACGGCGAGCGACTCGGTCAAGTGCAACTACCGGGGTACTCTGATCAATGGCACGGAATTTGACAGCTCCTACAAACGGGGGCAACCGGCGACATTTGCAGTCGGTCAGGTTATCAAAGGGTGGACGGAAGCGCTGCAGCTCATGCCCGTGGGATCGAAGTGGCAGCTCTTCGTTCCTGCGAGTCTCGCCTATGGTGATCGTGGCGCGGGCGCCGAAATTGGGCCCAATGCGACCCTGATCTTTGAGGTCGAACTGCTATCGATTGAGCCTAAGACGAAAGACGATAAGAGCAAGGACGACAAGAGCGAGGAAAAGAAGTAACCGAATCTTTGGCCGGTGGAGCGACGGGCGTCCCCGCCCGTCTCTCTCCCTCTGGAGAACCGCCTCCCAAAGACTTAGCTCCTCTACGCTCCCAGATACACTGGGATGTAGGTTCCAAGCCTGCGCCGCACAATCAAATACTACAATGAAGCAAATGCCTGTCGCTAACTGGCTCACGGTCTTGAACGGCGAAGTCATCACCTGCACGCGATGTCCCCGTCTGGTCCAGTATCGCGAGCAGATTGCCCGCGAGAAGCGCCGGGCGTACCGCGACTGCGAGTACTGGGGAAAGCCCGTTCCCGGCTTTGGTGATCCCCATGCCCGCGTCCTCATTCTCGGACTCGCTCCCGGCGCCCATGGCTCCAATCGCACCGGCCGTCCGTTCACCGGAGACGCTTCCGGCAACTTCATGTATCCAGTACTGTACGAAACCGGATTCGCCAGTCAGCCCACTGCAACCGCTCGCGGCGACGGCCAGGTGCTGACCGGCCTCTACATCACTGCCGCGGCACGCTGCGCTCCGCCTGACAATAAGCCTCTGCCTGAGGAACTTGCCAACTGCGCTCCGTTTCTGGAACGCGAACTCGAAGGACTGAAAGATCTGCGCGTCGTTGTTGCGCTGGGAAGAATTGGATTCGAGGCTTATCTCAACTATCTCAGGCGAAAGAACCTGATCGCCAGCAAGCGTGAGTATGAATTCCGCCACGGCGCGGAATACGCGATGCCCGATGGACGCGTTCTACTGGCGACCTACCATCCTTCAAATCAAAACACGAACACCGGCAAGCTTACGCGACCGATGTTCGTGAAAATCTTTGAACGTGCGCGGCGCCTGGCAGACCATGTCTAGGAAGGGCTGGTCTATAAGGCCCAGGCCGCGCGTTCGTCTTCGATTTCAGTCCATCTTGGTCGCAGTTACCTCGAGTTGGAAGCGCCGCTTGCTGGCAGGATCCTCCATGCTGCTAACCATGGTCGGAGTACCGGGACGAATCAAAGAGCGGATATCGGATTTCATCTGACCGATAACAGGGCTTTGATCGATGGTCGGGTTCGGTACGCCATGCACGTCCGCGCCTTCAATAACGCTGGAGTCGACCACCGCATTAAGTTCCAGATAGCCGCCCCGCTCCACTACACGGCAGTCAATGCTTACTCCAACATCCAGGTATTGAAACTGGGTTGTGTTTTTTTCGACGGTTTCCGTCGCTATAGGGTATCTCGTGCCCGAGCGCAGCTTGTTCATTTCGTCCTCGCGCGCGGTGACAGAATAGGTCCGGGTGTTGACCTTCTTGCCATCGACGAATTCGCTGAGCGCAAAATCCAGCCGGTATACGTTGAGAGGGTTTTTGACTGCAGCGCTTCCGTTCGAGGCTGCAGACTCTGGGTTTCCCGTTTTCTTGTCACCCTGTGCTGCCGCACCCTGTGACGCAAGGGTCAGCAGTACAAGCATTCCAAGCACAACAATTCGTCTTGCGATTCTCATGATCTTCTCCTTTTTAGTTCGTTTTACTTTCGGAACTTTCAATATCAGGAATCTGGAGGGGGCGAATCTCAAGGCTATCGATGCTCAGGTCACCCTCCGCGCGGGTTGCACCGGCTCCGAGCAATGCCTCCTTGTCGGATGGTTCATTTAGTCGCCGAACCAGCAACAACTCCTCTCCCGACAAACTGCGCCGCGATGGGAACTGATCCAGCTTCGGCGTAGCAGCCCCAGCGAGCTCGTGGCTCGGCTGATTTGCGGGCCTGCGCTGCACCACTTCTTTTGCGGAGTGAGCGGCTTGCGGCACTGGCACTGGCGCTGGCTCGATTGATCTACGAGCCTCTTCGTGATGAGTTGGCGTCGAAGTTTCTGCCACGCGTTCCGGATTCCTTCTGCGACTGTTCTCTCCGATCCACACCACCGCCACAATTGCCGCCGCGGCGGCGACTGCTCCTACTGCCCACCACCAAGGCCTTCGGGATGCCATCCGATTCCGCTCGGCTTGGAGGTTCGCCAAGACTCGACTCTCTAACCCAGTCCGGGGTTCGGCGTTGCCGTATTGGCTGAGCGCCGAATCCAGCCACTGCTCGGCAGCATGCTCTCTCTCAATCGGATCCATGTTCATTTCCTTCGCCCAGTCAAGGCCAAAAGCTTTTCTCGCAAAATCTCCCGTGCGCGAAATGCGCGGGAACGCACGGCAGCCTCGCTGATCCCGAGCATCAATGCGACTTCGCGCGGCGCGATTTCCTCCAGCGTCGAGAGCACCAGCGCGTCCCGCAGTTCGCTGGGCAAAGCCGAAATCAGCCGCTCCAGCACCGCGTTGCGTTCCTGCTCCAGAAGAACGCGATCAGCGCCGTGGCCGGGTGAAACTAAGGTTTCCCCGGCTTCCTCGGTCCCAGCGGTTACCTTAGCCATGTTCTTGCGGCGCTGAACCGCCACACGCCAGGCAATCCTGGCCAGCCACGCTTTCTGGTCGTGGATCCGGGCGATCCTTCTCCCGTACCGCAGCACGCGCAGGAAAATCTCCTGCGTCGCATCCTCCGCATCGGCAGGATTGCGCAAAACGGAGTAAGCAATGCGGTACGCGAGGCGGGCATGTTCGCGCACTGCCGCTTCCAGCAGATCCTCTTCTTGCTGCGCCAATGCTATGGCCTCGCCCGCCATTGCGGATTCTGCAGTCACGCTTGCTCCTATTCATGAAGAACGTTACCAGGTGGAGTTCGTTCGCAATAATTTTGCTAAGGAAAATTGACTGTGTGCCGATTCAAGAATAGGGCGGATTCCGCGGTAGCGGACACCTCTGGGCCGGCATGGGGGATTCGTTGCTACGGGATGCGCCGCCCTTTTTTCTCCTGTAGAGACTAGCCTTGCCCCGTCTCAGTTCGTGCCAGGAGACGTGGCAAGCCGCGTCTCTACGGGAAATTAGCTGCTACCTTAAAATCCTACAAACACCGGCTCCGGCTCGAGCAGAATCCCCCACACTTCCTGTACGCTGCGCTGGATCGAATCTTTCAGGCCGACAATATCGCTCGCCTTCGCGTCTCCCCGGTTGATCAGCGCCAGCGCATGTTTGTGCGAGATACCGGCCGCTCCCAGCTCATACCCCTTGGAAAATCCCGAATGTTCCACCAGCCATGCCGCCGAAACTTTGCGTTGCGCATCGAGAGCGGGGTAGCTGGGAATTTCGAGTCCTTTGGATTCGGCGCGCTCGGCCAGGTCTTTGAACTGCGCCTCGCTGAGCACGGGATTCTTGAAAAACGATCCGGCGCTGCGGCAATCGTCGTCTCCGGGGACAATCAGCATGCCTTTGCTTAGCCGTATTTCGCGCACCGCATTGCGCGTTTCAGCGAGCGACGGCGACGTCTTCCTCTCCGCAAAGTACTTCTGCAAATCGGCATACTTCAAACTCGGAGCGCCGCCCCGCTTCAACCGATAGTTCACTCGCAAGATGATGTACCGCCCGCGTTCCGTGGTGTTAAAAATGCTGGTGCGATAGCGGAATCCGCAGGCCGGTTTGGGCAAATCCACAATGCGGTCATCTTTCAAATCCAGCGCGCGCACCGATTCGATCGTGTCGGCGACCTCCTGGCCATAGGCGCCAACGTTTTGCACGGGCGTCCCCCCAACGCTGCCCGGAATACCGCTGAGGCATTCGACTCCCGCGCAATTTTGCACGACCGCCTTGGCCACAAAGTCATCCCAATTGACGCCCGCGCCCACGCTGAAGAGCACGGCATTGCCCGGGGCGTCATTTGTAGCCGGGTTGCTTGTATTCGGACTGGTGATTCCGCCGATCGCGATTCTCAGGACCAGTCCAGGCCAGCCCGAATCGGCGACCACCAGGTTGCTTCCCCCGCCCAGCACAAAGAGTGGAAGGTCGCGAGCTTTTGCGAACTGTACGGCCTCCCGAACGTCATCTTCCCTTCTCAATTCCGCAAAGTAGCGGGTCAATCCGCCCACCTGCAGGGTGGTCAGTGGCGCCAGCGGAACGTTTTCCTGAATCGTCATAAAGCTAATTTCACTCTATAGTTAGATAAGCATGTTAGTTGAGCATCTCATGGTTGCCGTGTGAAGGCATATTGAGCACGCGGCTACATTTCGAATCGCAATTGAATAAATACAGGAGAGTCCATGTACCCCGAAATTATGGTGATCCCGATGCGCGAAGAACTAACGCGCCTGGGAATTGAAGAGCTGCGCAGCGCCGCCGATGTCGACCGCTTTGTGCAGAACGAACCCGGCACAACCATGGTAGTGGTGAATTCCATTTGCGGATGCGCTGCTGGACGCATGCGTCCCGCGGTGCGCCTGGCGTTGCAGAATGCGACCAAGCCCGGCAAGATCGCAACCGTATTTGCCGGACAGGACACGGAAGCGACCGCGCGCGCCCGCTCCTATTTCACCGGATACCCGCCGTCGTCGCCTTCCATCGCGATTCTGCGCGACGGCAAGCCGGTTTATATGATGCAGCGCCACCAGATCGAAACTCGCGATGCAGCCGCCATCGCCGCCGATCTGAAGGCTGCGTTCGATCAACACTGTGTGGCCACAGCAGTGCGCTAAGTTCGCGTGGGGACAGCCGCCCCCGGCTGTCCGCGCGAGCGCAGCTCGCCCGGGATTTCATTATTTCATTCTTGTGCTCGTGGCGGGGCTTCGCCCCGCGGGACAGCCGTGGGTGCTTGTCCCCACGCGTCCGCTTGGTTCCCCGGGCTGCGTTCGCCGGGCAGTTTGTGGTCTAATGCCGTCACCACAAAACTTTCACGGGAAAAATATGAAACGTATCCCGCTTCTTCTCCTCTCGTTCTCGGCTGCGTCGTTGTCCGTAACATCGTGGGCCGCCGAGCCTTGGCGTGCTGGATCCACTCAGATCGACTCCGTCTATACCCAGGTCGAAGCGCTCTATCTCGACCTGCACCGCAATCCCGAGCTTTCCTATCACGAGGAGAAGACTGCGGCCAAGATCGCCGACCAGCTTCGCAAACTCGGGTACGACGTCACCACCGGATTTGGCGGCACCGGCGTGGTCGGAGTTTTCAAGAACGGCTCCGGCCCTGTGGTCATGTTGCGCGCCGAACTTGACGCCTTGCCGGTCCCGGAGAAAACGGGTCTTCCTTATGCCAGCCACGTCACCACGCATGATGACCGCGGTGTCGAGGTGCCGGTGATGCATGCTTGCGGACACGACCTGCACATGGCGATCGGTATCGGAACCGCCGCGCTGCTGGCGCAGAATAAAGACCGCTGGCACGGAACCTTTATCTATGTCGGCCAGCCCGCCGAGGAGCGCATCGGCGGCGCCAAGGCGATGATGAAAGAGGGACTGTTCACTCGCTTCCCCAAGCCCGACTTCGCCTTCGCCGTACATGACAGCAACGGACTTCCCGCCGGGAAAGTCGGCTACACGCCCGGCTTCAGCGCGTCGAATGCCGATTCCGTGAATGTCACTATTTACGGTGTCGGCGGACACGGTTCGGCCCCGCAGGAGACGGTCGATCCCATCGTGATCGCGGCGCGAACCATCGTTAGCTGGCAGACCATCGTGTCCCGCGAGATCGACCCGCAGGATCCGGCAGTTATTACCGTGGGCACGATCCATGGGGGCACCAAGAACAACATCATTCCCGATGAAGTCGTGATGGGGTTGACCGTACGCTCTTACAAGGACGAGGTACGCAAGCATCTGCTGGCATCGATCGAGCGGATTGCGGTGGCTGAATCGGAAGCAGCGGGCGCGCCGAAGAAGCCGCTTGTCGAGCACGTTGAAGGTGTCGGCGCGGTTTACAACGATCCTCCGACCACCAATCGTCTTGCGGATCGGCTGAAGCACGTCATGGGAGATTCGAACGTCGTGATCGCCCGTCCGATTATGGCGAGTGACGATTTCGCGGAATATCGCTTTGCGGGAATTCCGAGCGTCATGCTCGAATTGGGCGCGGTTAATCCCGCGAAATATGCGGAGGCAAAGAAAAGTGGAGAGGCCCTTCCCGGCCCGCATTCACCCTACTTCGCGCCCGATCGCGAACCCAGCCTCAAGACTGGGATCGAAGTCGAGATGGCGGCGATTCTCGAATTGATGAGCAAACCCTAACGGGGCCTTTGAAGGACAATGGGGTTCGTATCAGGTCATCGCTTTAGCGATGAAGCAACAGGTCTACGAGGAGAGCGCCTTTAGGCGCGGGGTGACTGCGTGGGCGTCGCCGCGGCGCCTAAAGGCGCGTCTAAATTGCTTAGGCATCGGCATCGCTAAAGCGATGCCCTGATACGAATCGCCTTCTATCTGATACGAATTTCCTTCTGATTCGAATTCCTTTTACCTGATACGAATCGCCTTCTATCATGACTGCAGAAGCGGGTTGCCGCGTGTGACTTGCCTTGCCGCGTCTTCGCCCTAAAACCGAAACAGGTACGAAGCCTTCACGAAGAAGTTCCGGCCGTCGTTAAGCAACGGTCCGCCTTCTGCGTGCCGCAGTTGTCCATTGACGTCGGTCCCCAGCGGCAGCAGCACATTCTCCAGATTGCTGTTGTAGCCGACGTAGATCGCGGTGCTTGGGTGCACGAGATAAGTGATCAGGAAATCGGCGTTGAAGTTCTTTATGGTCTGCAGGGAAGTGAAATATGGATTCGACAGCACGGTGTTGTACTGGCCGATGAATCGGAAGGAAAGTTCCCGCGTGAACTGGTAATTCCACTTGGTCCGGATGATGTGGTTGTTCATGGCGCCAAAGGAGCCGTCCAGACTGTGCAGGCGGAACATGATGTAAGTGTTGTCGATCCTCAGCGAACGGGTCGGCCTGACTGTGAGGGTTACGGTCGCGCTGTTTCGCCGCGCCAGAAACGGAGTCACCGGAAACTCGGGCAGCACCTGCACGAGCGGCGCATCGTAGTTCACGCGCGTGCCGAAACGATAGTCGGCGTGCACAGAAAATTTCCGGAAAGCATTTGTATCGAGCGCAAATTCCGTAGTGTGACGAACGTATTTCTGGATGCTGGTGAGCGCCGAGAAGTCCTGCGGCCGCAGCCGTTCCATTTCCTGGGCATACAAAGCGGTCAGGAACGTCTGGCCGATCAGTTCGACATGCATCGAAGGAAAATAACCCGAATTAATGCGATTACCCTCGTGATCGTAAGTCTGGTAGGTTTCAAACTCTGGTCCCCAGGAAATCAAGTGTTTGCCCTCGGGGCGGAAGGTGTACTTCAAGTGCTGATACAGGTTGCGGATATCCGGCTGGGGATCGAAACCCGTAAGCGTCCGAAAATTGGGGCTCCGATCGGTATAGTCCAGAAAGTAGTGCAGCTTGAGCCCATCCCGGTTCAACACAACTTCCGCGGCGTTGCCGGCTTGATAACCTCCCGTGGTATTGAACTGGTTGAAAACGCCCTGGTTCGGATTGATGGTCGCACTGAGCACCCCCTGTGCGTTCAGCGTCCAGTGGTTATTCAGCGTGAATCGTCCGTCGACACTGCCTACACGGTTGTAGAACCCGTTGACCTCGCGATCGGTGTATAGCAGTCCAATCGAAGATTGACTGCCGATATCGCGGCTGACCCGGCCCACGGTATAAAGGGCGTGCCGGTTAAACAGCGTATTGTTCGCATCCACCCGCTCGCCCGGAGACGCGGTGTCGGCTACGAGCATTCCGACGGCCCACGGCCCGTCCTTGCCCGTGATTCGCACGCCCCATTTCGGATCGGCAATGCGGCGCGTGAAGACGAGATTGATGGGTGTCTGGAAATAATTCGAGTTCTCCTGGAAAAAGGGCCGCGTCTCGGGAAAGAAAACCTCGAAGCGCTGGTTGACCGTAACCTGCGGCTGGTCGGATTCGATCTGGCTGAAGTCGGGATTGGCGGTCGCGTCGATGACGAACTTGTCTTTGAGCACCAGCTTGGCGTCCAGGCCCATCTGCCCGAACGCGGATCGACGCGAGTAGAAGACATGGTTGGGATCATTCAGGTCAAGTTCCTTGAACGAGTGCGCAATGCCGTACGGTATGAGCTGAATGTTCCGTCCCGGCGAAATCTTTTCCAGACCGGTAGCCGTGCCCTCCTGATTGAGCCGTCCCTGGATGCGGCTGGAATAGGGCGGCCAGAAGGCGTCTTCACTGGAGCGGGGAATTTCGCGGTTCAGGATGATCCCCCAGGTTTGCGGGTCGCTCGAGGCAAAGCGAAGGCTGCGAAACGGAATCGCGAACCACACCACGAAACCTTGATCAGTCACCTTACCGGTCGAGTTCCAGACCGTATCGAATGACGGGTCGAAATCCTGGCCCTCCGTCCAAAGGGCATCCAACTGCACTCCAAGAGGGTTTGCTATAAAGGCGTAGGCGCGGCGGTGGTCATGGAAAGTGTCGAGCATGATCTCGACCGTGTCGTCGTCGAGGACATCCTCGCGCCGTGAAAGCCTGGCGCGAATTTTCTTGGGCTCGCGGTCGAAGCACACGAAGATAGCGTAAAGATTCTTGTCGTCATATCCCAGGTAGATTTCGGTCCGCTGCGAAATCGGAGCGCCGTCGGTGGGAACCCGTTGCGTGAGACCCGTGACCTTGGCCAGTTTGCCTTGCCATGCGGGCGCCGGCTCCATACTGAGGAAATCTTCGAGATGGGGAGGACTGGGGACGCGAGGGATCCGAACGCTGCGAAATTCGGGTCCGTCGGCGAACAGGCGAGGGGCCGCGCAAAGCAGCAGGAGCAACAGCAATCGGTGGTTTGTTTTGGCGATCAACCCGTTCTTTTGCTATAGACGGTTCTGGGTTCCTCCGGTGAGCAAGACGGAGGACTCCCGGTGGGTCTCACCCTTAACTTGGCCGGTCAATTCCATCACAAATTCAAGTAAGCCGCATCACATCATGGGCCGCAGGGTTGGTGGATCATAGGGCGGTCCTATCAAGTCGGCGATCGCGGCCCGCACTCCGGTTTCGCGAACGATGTGGCCGCAGTGGACCGACAAACTATCATTGTGCAAAAACGTGGAGTATTCGAATGACAACAGAACTGCATCTGATCGCAGCCCTAACCCATAACCTAGCCGAGCCGCTCACCGTCGCGCAGAGAGAAGCGCTGCAGCGCGCGGTCACCAAAATTGTTGCGCTGGGAGCGCAAGTAGGAGTCAACGCAGACCAGATGATTCTGCTGCTGGAGTCGGGTCTGACGGTCGGGGAACTGCTGGAGTACCTGGCGGCTCGATCCGGAGAAGTTGCCTGAAACAGACCCAGGTTTCAAAGTTTCAAGGTTCCGCCAATGCCCGCTGCTAGTTCAAACCTTGGGAGGCTGAAACCTTGAAACTTTGAAGCGCTGAAACGTGGTTTTGAAATTCCAGGCGTTTGCCGCCGGGCTCGCGATTGAGTAATCTCTAGCGATGCCAATTCGCCAAGTCCGATAAAAAGGCTGGCTTTCCTTTTCTGGACGCGCATCTAAGTGACAAAAAGCGGTCGCGGCAGCACTGAGGCTTTACCAGCATGGCTGCATAACCTTGGCTCTACGAAACAGGAGATCGAGATTGAGGAATCGGATACTTTTCTTGCTTGTCTGTTGCGGACTCATCACATCGGCTTCGGCGCAATCAGAGATCAATCGTTTTAACTTTACCGTCGGCGGCGGACTGGGCATTGGCCGCGGCGAGGTCGCCAGCTTTGTCGGCAACTCTTATGAAGGGGTGGTCGGAGGAGGCGTGAACTTCAGCCGCATGTTCGGAGTGGATGCCGAATACATGTACTACGACCTCGGCCTGCGACCCAGCGTGAGCCAGAGTCAGAGCCTGAACGGCGCCAGCGGAAATTTGCAGTCGGTAAGCCTGAATGGCATCGTTAACGTGCCTCGCCATTACGGCAAATTGGGCGCATATGGAATTTTTGGCGTAGGTTTCTATCGGCGCAGCGTTTCGGCAAACAAAGAGTCCCTGCCATTCGGCGCAATCTGCCAGCCCGCGTGGGCCCGCTGGTGGGGCATCAACTGCGTCAACGGCGTCGTAACCACGCCCCAGGGGCAAACGCTGTCCTCGTTTTCCAAAGATGCGGGCGGCTTCAACTTCGGCGGAGGAGTTACCTATCGTCTGAGCCGTCTCTACAATGCCAAGCTTTTTATCGAAGGCCGCTACCATCGCGCTTATCAAAGCGACGGCCAGACCATCGTTTTTCCAATAACGGTTGGGCTGCGCTGGTGAAGACTTTGAGCTTTTTTGACGAGCGAGATTTGCTGCATGAATTTCCCGTAGAGACGAGGCTTGGCTCGTCTCAGACGCGGCAAGCCGCGTCTCTACGGTTGCTTTAAAGCCGGCGAGATTGAGGCGGCGGTCCCGCGCGATGGGAGTCCGAGGAAGCCCAGGGCTGCCAGGCAATACAAGAGTGCGGCTACCAGAAGAAGCGCTTTCATTCCAATGATCAGCGACAAGTTCTCAAGGAGGCCACCGACGACGGCTCCGAGCATGTTGGCGCCGAGGGCCGCGGCTGGGGAGTCAGCAGAGCGGAATTCAGAGGCGAACAATAAGCCGGCAAAGAAAACCGGGATGGCGAAGATGAGGGCGGCGAAGGAGCCGACCAAGGCCGCCGAGCCGGGAATGCGATTGAAAGGGACGAAGTAGGCGCAGGCGATGCCGACGAGGATGCCGGCCACAGTCCAGGAGCGTGGCCACGACGAGCGTTGCCCTCTTCTATCGATGACGAAGTTGGCGAGGAGAAGCGCCGAGAGAATCGCGGCAATCACGATGCCGTTGACTTGCCAGGTGGTCCCAAAATACAGAGCCAACCGGCTGACCACTTGCGTTTCCAGCAGCAGGAATCCGGCGCCCATGCTGAAGAAGAAGAGAGAAGGTACGCGGGTGCGCGCCTCGGGAATCTGAAAATAGAAAACGGCCGCGATCAAAATGACGAGGGCGCTGAGCAGGTAGAAGATCCCGGGAATCCAGTGCCCCTGGTGGTAGAGATAGGGCCAATCGTCGGTAGTCACGGCGACTTCCGGCAGGGCGAGAAAGGCTGGACTCCGGGCAGCGACGAACTCGCGCAGGCGGGAATCGGAGGCGAGGCTCGTGTCCACTTGTCCTGAGGAGGAGACGGCAAAGCACGTGGCGGCCGCGGTGTAGCTAGAAGGTGCGAGGAAAATCACTGGTGCTTTGCCGAAGGTGCGGGTCAGCATTTCCGCCAGGCGTCGTCCAACAAAAGGGTGATTGATCTGGAACTTGAGAAAAAGAACACCGTCGGGTGCGAGCAGCGCGCGCGCTTCGCGGAAGGATTCTTCCGTATAGACGAAGTTGTCGAGGCGCATGTTGGAATAGTCGGAGAGCTGAGTATGGGAGTCGAGCAGTCCGAAAAGAATTAGATCGTAGCGGGCCCTGGTGCGCTTCATGAAGGCGCGGGCATCGGTCAGATGGGCGGAGACGCGCGGGTCGTCGTAGGGATGTTCGGGGTGGCGACGGCGGCCGAGGCTGAGAATTTTCGGGTCGATTTCGACGGCATCGACGGCGCGGCTCTGATGACGCAAAGCGGCGGCAACGTCGTTACCGGTGCCCGAGCCGACGATCAGGACGCTCGGGTTCGGGGGCGCAAAACGGAAAGGTAGATTGTAGGGATTCTCGTCCGGGGCCTCGGTCAGCAGTTGAGGATGATGACCCAGAAAATCGGGCGAGAGGTTCACAATTACCTGGTAGCCGGTGTGGTTGACGCGAATCTCGGTGCGGGAAAGTTCACCACTAGGAAAATTTTCGTCTTCGACTTCGATCTGCTGGTAGGGAGTCCAGAGATTGAAATGGTGCGGAGTGGCAGGATCGACGAGCAGGAGCGCTGCGGGCAAGATGGCGGCGGCGACCCGGATTCTATCGCCACGGTCGGGTTGGAGCAGCGCCATGGCCGCCAGCACGATGGTGAACCATACTGCGGGAGGCAGAGCCATCCAGGACACGGCAAAAAATGCGAGGATGCCGACCAGACTCCCGGCGAGATTCCAGGAGTAACCATAAAGCGGGCGCGGGGCAATTTCGATCTGGCGGCTTACGGTCTGTCCGATGGGAATGAAAATGCAGGTGATGAGCAAGAGCAGGATGGTAGTAACGGCCACAGCCAGGAGAAAGCCGGTGGCATCGTGCATTGTGCCTGTGGCCCATATCTCGACATCTTGCGCCGCGCCGAGGGATTGCGAGAGAGTCTCCATGATCTGCGCGCCGCGCCAAGGCAGACGAACTATGACGATCAATCCGAGCAGCGCGGTGGCAGCGGTCTGCCAGCGGGGGCGTTGGCGAGCTAGAGCGCAGCCCAGTCCGAAGCCGAGAAAACAGAGCAGCAGCGCCAGGTTTTTTACATAGGCAAACACGCGGACTTCGGTCGCGACCCAGCGGATGAGGGCGAGTTCAGCGAAAAGCGTGAGTGCGCTGGCCAGGAACAGGGTGGAGAGATTCCAGCGGTCGGGCACGCTCGAGGCCTGGGTTCGGGGCTTGATCATGCGGTAGCCGACCAGAAGCACGGCGGCCAGGATGAAGCCCGGGATGCGCAGGGACATTAGGGAATCCGTCGAGAAAAGAGCGAAACAGAATAACACGAGGGGTGGGGAGTGTTGCCAGGCGGACGGACTGGGATGTCCGTGCAAAGGTAAAACGCGGGCGAGAGCGCCCGCGCTACACTAAACCTCAGCAGGCTAGCTGGTCGCGGGTTAGTTTCAAGCCGGTCAGGTTGCCAAGGATGGTTACGGCGATCTTTTCGGTGTGGAAAAATTCTTCGGCGGTTTGCTGCAGGTCTTCGACGGTGACGGCTTCGATGCGTTCGATGAGTTCGTCGAGGCCATAGAAATGGTCATAGTACATTTCCTGGCGGGCCAGGTTCGACATGCGCGCGGTCGAGGATTCGAGCGAGAGCATGAGGCTGCCTTTGAGCTGATCTTTGGAGCGCCGCAGTTCCTCTTCGGGGACGGGCGTGGCCTTCAGATTGCGGAATTCCGCGATGACGCACTCGACAACTTTGATAGCTGACTCGCGCGAAGTCCCCGCGTATACACACATGGAACCGGTATCGCGGTAGGGGTTCAGGTCGCTGTAGATGGAATAGGCAAGCCCCTGGCGCTCGCGAATGTTCTGGAACAGGCGCGAGCTCATGCCTCCTCCGAGCAGGGTATTCAGGATGTAAGAAGCGTAGCGTCGCTCGTGGGCCATGGGATGCGAAGGGACGCCGATGCAGATCTGTACCTGCTCGAGCGACTTCTTGTTGCGCAGGTTAATGCGTGAAAAAATCTTGGGCTGGGGCGAGTGCAAGCCGTTTTTCGCCGGCTTCACGTGCTCGAAATGTTTCGCGACGAGTTCGACAAAGTGCTTGTGGTCGAGGTTACCGGCGGCACTGACTATGAGATTGCCGGGAGCGAAGTGGTGTCCATAGAAACGGGAGACGACGGGGCGCTCGAATTTTTTTACGGTGTCGCGCGTGCCCAGGATCGGCAGACCGAGAGCATGGTCCTTCCAGAAACTTTGCGTGAAGATTTCGTGGACGAGGTAGTCGGGATTATCCTGATCCATTTTTATTTCTTCGAGGATGACGCCGCGCTCGCGCGCGATATCGCCGCCATCGAAGACTGGATGAAGGACAAGATCGCTGAGGACATCCATGGCAAGCGGAAGGTGGTCATCGAGGACTTTGATATTGAAGCAAATACATTCCTTTGCCGTGAACGCGTCCATATTGCCGCCGATAGAATCGACCTGGCGGGCAATGGCTTCGGCGGAGCGGGTTTCCGTGCCCTTGAACACCATGTGCTCGATGAAGTGGGAGATGCCGTTCCATTCCGAATCTTCGTCGCGGGAACCGGACTTCAGCCAGATGCCGATGGCGACGGAACGGATGTGGGGCATCTGCTCGGTGATGACGGTCAGGCCGTTCGGCAGAATCTGACGATGAATGTTGCGAGTCTCTTTTACCATTAGTTCCTTACCCTAAGTTCTCTGTAATTTCCTACTATTATGATGTCAGGATCCAAGTATGAATTCCGGGGCGGGTCGCAGATGTTATTGTCCCACAATCCGAGGCGAGACGATCGGGGTCCAAGTTTAATCCTTATTTTGTTTAACTTACGGCGAATCCTTGCATCATAAAGTCAGTATTCCCCTGTGAAACGGGCGAGGACGCCCGTCGTTCCACCGGCAAGCCAGATGCGAAGCCAGCCATCCAACTCGCTCTTAGGACTTAATTTGCAGGAGCTTACGAATCTTGCGCTTCGGTTGGGGCAGCCTGCCTACCGGGGCCAACAATTATTTGATGCGCTATATCGGCAAAAGATTGAGCGGCTGGATCACGTTTCGACGCTGCCGCTCGAGTATCGCTCTCGTCTGGTGGAGGAAGGCTGGGAGGTCGGGCTTCCGAGAATTGCGCGCAAGTTTATTTCGAGCGACGGTACAGTACGGTATCTCGTGGAACTAGCTGATGGCGAGACGGTGGAGACGGTCTGGATGCCGGAGGGAGATGGCGGGGAGAGCGGCGACGGAAGTGAAGCGGGTGATGAGATCGATGCGGGCATCGATACGGAACGCGTGGTGGCGGGGCTTCGCCCCGCTGGACGGGGCGGAGCCCCGTCACCACATATGCCGTTATCACACATGGGTTGGCGCCGGGCCACGATTTGCGTATCAAGCCAGGTAGGATGTGCGGTCAATTGCAAGTTCTGTTTCACGGCGCTACTTGGGGTGAAACGAAATTTGGAGGCGGGAGAAATCGTCGGGCAGATCGCCGCGGTCCTCCGGGAGCAGGGCGTTGAGCCGCCCCTGCAGCGGGTTAACATCGTGTTCATGGGAATGGGTGAACCCTTCTTGAACTACGACAACTTCATGAAATCGGTGCGGCTGCTGGCGGAGGGCGTGGGGATTCCGGAGTCGCGGATGACGGTGTCGACGGCGGGGATCGTGCCAAGGATTCATGATTTCGGGCTGGAGCCGCTGCGGCCGAAGCTGGCGATTTCGTTGAACGGGTCGAATGACGCGTTGCGAACGGAAGTGATGCCGCTGAACCGGAAGTGGAACCTGGTGGAGCTGATGAAAGCGGCGCGGGAGTTTCCGCTGCGGGCGCGAGAGCGGCTCACGTTCGAGTATGTGCTGTTGGCGGACGTGAATGACGCTCCGGAGCATGCGCGCGAAGTGGTGGAGTTGGTGCGGGGCATAAGAGCAAAAATTAATTTGATTGCGCTGAATCCGGGGACAGAGTTGCCCTACCGGACGCCGGAGCAAGAACGGGTAGTGGCGTTCCAGCGAATTCTGGTGGCAGCAGGAATTCCCACATTCGTGAGACGGCCGCGAGGGCGCGACATTTTTGCGGCGTGCGGACAGTTGAAGCGGACGGTGGAAATCGCCCCAGTGTCCCGGTAGAGACGCGGCTTGATGCGTCTCCCGCCGCACAGTGAGACGGGGCAAGGTCCGTCTGTATCCGACAATTTTACGAACTGCTTCTGGCCCCAGCTCGGGTGGCTGCGGCGAACGAGGAGCGGCTTGCAGAATTTGCCGCGATGCGCAGTTCGATACGGAAAGCGGGGTTATCGGGAGTCGAAGGCTGCAAGAGACGTCCGCCATGTTCTTCGACGATGCGGCAGCAGGCGCTTAGCGAGAGGGTAGAAGGTTTGTTCGCGCCTTCGGAGCTGAGCGTCGACAGGTACGAGAGTGGCTGCGACGAAGGATCGTCAGAGGAGAAGTCAACCAGAACGAAGCTGCCCTGACTGTGGGTGCGAACGAACAAGGTGGAGTGTCCGTCGCGATTGAGATAGGCGATGATCTGTCCGGCAAGGTGCATGCAGACGTGGAGAATCTGGTTGGAGTCTGCGAGCACAAACGGAAGCGAAGAAGCGAGTTCGAGGCGGACGGAACGGGCTTCCGTTTCCAGTTGTGGAGCAAGCAGGCGCACGGCGGTTTGCAGCACGGAATTGATGTCGACGGCGGCCAGGCGGGCAGGAGCCTGACGGGCAAAAGTGAGCAGGCTCGCAACCAGTGTGGTTGTGCGGCGGACCTGCTCCCCGATTTGCGCAGCCTGGAGTTGTTCCTGAGGCGGCAAGTTTGAGGCACTGAGCAGGTCGGAGTATCCCAGCATGGCGGTGAGCGGGTTGTTGATCTCGTGGGCCGCTCCGCCCACCAACTGGCCCAACGAGGCTAGCTTCTCGGATTGAATGAGCTTGTTCTGCAAGTCCTTGAGGTCGTCGAAGGAACGGCGGGACCGTTCGAGAAACTGCGAAAGCTCGGCTCGGAGCAGGCGTTGGCGCCAGAAAACCACGATGCCCATTACCACCATGGTAAGTAGACTCACAGTAATGCGGAAGGCTTTGACCGAAGGTGGAATGGCCGGGTCCAGTTCCGATTGCATGGCTGCCCAGAGGAGGCTGAACAGGGCGAGCATGCTCAGGCGTGTGATCCAGACGCCGAGCACAGGCCGCGACGGCTTGGAGTCGGACAGATCGAGGCGGAGAGCGAGCAAAGGGGCTGCTGCCATCCAGGCGATGGAAAGGCTCAGCGGAATGTCGTAGATGCTGCCGCTGTAATAAAGCTTGTGACCGATGGCCCAGTTGGCAACATAGGAGCTGGAGGCATAAAGTGCGCTGGCGCCGAGCAACTGTCCATAAAGCTTCCGCCAGCCACCATCAGCGGTGTAGGCGAGGACGGCAAGCGCGATCAAGAGCACGAGCTTTTCGGTAAGATACGCGAAATTGAAATTGGCGCTGTAAGCCGCTTCGTCGACCTGCACGGTCTGCCATGGGATCACGGCGTAAACATAAATGAAGACCCACCAGGTGAGCAGGAGGGCAAAGTCGAGCATGCGGACGCGTTCATCGCGCTCGTCTTCCCGGAGATGAGGAAGCACGGCGAGAGCGGCGATCATGGGCACCAGATGCAGGAACAGAACGACGTCGCCGGAAAACGGGTTGGGCACGTCCTGACGCTTCAGGACCTCAAAGTAATTCCACATTCCCTGGTACGTGAGCCAGAAAAGCATGCCCACGCTCATGAGGATCCAGAAAAGCCGCATGTGAAGAGTAGGGCAGCGCGAGCGCAAGGTATTGGGCAGGTAGGCTGCGGTGGCAACGAGCAGGAGACTGCCCCCGATGAGGTCGCTGGCAATGGTGAGGGCATCGCCTCTGGGCATGAGAAGAGACGCAGCTGTCTGGGCGAGAACCAGTGCGACCAACAGACAGACCCAGAGTTTGGTGAGTGCGGCCACGGCAAACTACTCCGAGCTCCATTCTAGAGCGTGATGTGGGGGTTAAGGGGTTACTACAGTAAGCCCTGCCGCAGAAGTTTAGAAATGAGAATTGCAGAAGTAAGAAGCTCATTGGAGTTTGGCTGAGATTGCCTTTAGAATTAGGCGCTCGCCTTTGGAGTGAATCGCTCAACAACGAGAATCTCTCTTGTCCTGGATGATCCCTCGATATCGTGATCTATGGCGCTTCCGGGCGCCGCTCAGTGCGAGCGAAATCCGGCGCACGGAGCGCTGGCTGGCGACGGCGCGGGTGGCGCTGACGATTGCGGCGGAGTTTGCTCTTTGGATGGAGCCGGTGCACGGCTTCGTGTATTCGCGCTGGCTGTACTGGCTACTGACGGTGTACCTGGCGCATGCGGTGGTGGTGATGTTGCTGGTACGCTTCCGGCCGCAGTCGACAACGGCTTTTCGCCTGGTGGTGCACGCGGCGGATATCGTATGGCCGGCGCTGATCTCAATGTTCGCGACGGCGCAGAGAGGGCCGTTCTTTCTGTTTTTCGTCTTCGTGATGGCGGCGGCGGCATATCGCTGGGGGTTGTGGGAGACGGTGGGCACGGCGGGAGCGGCAGTGGCACTGCTATGGGCCGAAGCCTTCGCGGTGCGAGCCGGACTGGAACCGGCGGCGGATCAGTGGCTGCGGATGGCGCATCTGCCTCGGCTGGGGATGAGCGTGCGGGAACTGGATCCGCAGCAGCTGTTCATGAGTTCGGTGTATCTGATTGTGCTCGGATTTCTGCTGGGCTATATGTCCGAGAACCAGAAGAAAGTGCGGGCGGAGCGTGCCGTGATCATGCGCGTTCTCAGTTCGACGCGGGTAGAGGCGAGACTGACCGATACCATGCAGCAGATTCTTGGGGAGGTGATGAGCATCTACGGCGCGAATCGGGTGCTGAGCGCCTCGCAGGAAGCAAATAGTTACCGGGTATTTCTGGCCGAGGTGTCTCGTGGCGCCGAAGGCAGCGAAGCGCTGCGCTGGCGCGAGGCTTTGCCGGAAAGCGAAAAGGCGTATCTATTCGAATCGCCGGCGGACGCGATCTACGCATCGCGCAGGGCCAGGGGTTTTCACACGATGCTGCTGGATCGCGACGGGGCGCGGCTGCGCGAAGTAAGCACCGGATTCCTCGATGCGCTGGAAAAAATGGAAAAATTTGACGCGATGGTTTCGGTCGCGTTGGTTTTCGGGACCGAGTGGTCGGGCCGTGTGTTTCTGTTCGATCCGCAGATGATGGGGGAGCCGGAGGAGGAATTGCGGTTTCTGCAGGAATTCGCGCAGCAAGTGGGACCGGCGATCTACAACGTGTACCTTATGCGACGGCTGCGGGAGCGGGCGGGGGCGCTGGAGCGGGCTCGGTTCGCACGCGAACTGCATGATGGGGCAATTCAATCGCTGATCGCAGTGGAGATGCAATTGGACGTGCTGCGGCGCCAGTCGGGAGCGCAGGCGCCGGTGGTGAATGCGGAACTGGGGCGGATCCAGAAACTGCTGCGCGAAGAAGTTCTGAAGTTGCGTGAACTGATGCAGGCGATGAAATCGTTCTCGGTGAATGCAGACAGGCTTCTGGGGTTCATTTCCGACACGGTGGAGCGCTTCCGGCGGGAGACGGGAATCGCAGCGGAGTTCGTCAGCGAACTGGAGCGGGTGGATCTGGCGCAGAAGGTGTGCCGGGAACTGGCGCGCATTGTGCAGGAAAGTCTGGTGAACGTGCGCAAGCACAGTGGAGCGCACCATGTGCTGGTACGGCTGGCGCAGCGGGCGGGTAATCTGCAATTGACGGTGGAGGACGACGGGAAAGGGTTTTCTTTTTCCGGGAGGCTGTCGGATGCTGAACTGGAGACGACAGGTAAGGGCCCGGCAGTGATCCGGGAAAGGGTCCGCCTGCTGGCGGGCGAACTCGCGATAGAATCGACTCCAGGGCATGGCGCACGCCTGGAAGTCCGGATTCCGCCGCCGAGAAAGACGAATCATGGATAGGCCAATCACTGATAGGCAAATTACTGACAGGCAAATTATGGATAAACGAGTTCATCCCATACGCATTGTGATCGCCGACGATCACCCGATTTTCCGCGACGGTCTGCGGCGCCTGCTGGAATCGGAAGGCGATATGAAAGTTGTGGGCGAAGCCTGCGACGGCCGCGAGGCGGTCAAACTGGCGACGGAGATCAAGCCCGACATTCTTCTGCTCGATCTGGCGATGCCGCGCCACACTGGGCTGGAGGCGCTACGCGACCTTAGCACGAGCGGCGGGGCGGCTGGCACGGTTCGAATCATCCTGCTAACGGCGGCGGTCGAAAAGAAGCAGATGGTGGAGGCGTTGCAGTTGGGAGCGCGCGGCGTGGTGTTGAAGGATTCCGCCACCCAACTGTTGCTCAAGAGCATTCACGCGGTGATGGCCGGGGAATACTGGGTGGGACGCGACAGCGTTTCGAACCTGGTGCAGTACCTGCGAAACCTCATGCAGAGTACGAACGAGGAATCGAAACAGAAGAAATTCGGGCTGACGCCGCGGGAATTGGAGATTGTCTCCGCAGTGGTCGCCGGCTATGCCAACCGGGAAATCGCCGAGTACTTCAAAATCAGCGAGGATACGGTGAAGCATCATCTCAGCAATATATTCGACAAACTGGGGGTTTCCACACGTCTGGAGCTGGCGCTGTTTGCGGTGAACCAGGGGCTTCCTCTGAAAACGATTGTTTGATAAAGACTGTGTAATCAATAGGTTGACATGGCCGAATGCAATTTCAACCTTGGCGTTATGGCACGATAGTGCCATTTAAGACCACTCGCGTGCTATTGGGTAGAGAAGGCGGTTCGCGATATTTTACAATCACACGACGGCGAACTACTGTCCGGAGGAGTGAGCGAAGCTAGGGCGTGTCGTCGATTGGGGGCAAACAGTGATCAAAGCAATCCGTAAACTTTGGGTTGAAGAAAACGGTCAAGACGTCGCCGAGTACGCGGTGATGCTCGCAGTAATACTGGTAATCGTGATTGGAACAGTCCGACTGATAGGCGGCAATGCCAACAACGTGTTTTCGCAAGTCGCAAGCAGCGTTGCCACCCCATAACCTGCGCGATCAAGCCCCGCTGCGTTGGCAGCGGGTTTCCCCCTGATTTTTTCTGCCAGTTCTCTCCCGCTACAAACCATCGGCGCGCAATGATTGAGGCTAAGTAGTTCTTGGCTTTTGGCTTGTTTCTTTCAAACTCTGGTGTCGACAAGTTGTTGAGGAACAATGCCAGAAGCGAGTGCCAACCGTACAGTCTATGCGATCCACTCCTGGCAGCCGAAAGCCTAACTTATCGGCCCGTCGGAGCTGCGCCGGGTTTCTCCGGGACCGGAGCCGCCTTTTCTGGACCAGCGGTGCCGAGCCTAGTTAGGAATGGGAAGAAAGGCGTGACTTCGAACGGCATCTTCTCGGCTGCGGCGGTGATGGCGACAGGCTTGGTCTTGATCAGTTCGAGTTGATTGTTCCACGGGTCGACCTTAACCCGGCCACCGAGAGGAAGCGCCGCGACCTGATCGGCTTTCTTCGGGTCGAATTGTGGCGATCCCGTCATCAAAGACGACATTCTGGTGGCATTACCGTTAAGGAGGCTGTCGCCCAAGTGCGCCCGGATCAGGTTTTTCAGTTGCGGAGCGCGGGCCTGGACCGCTTTCAGGAACAAGCCGGCATTGTTGAGCTTGTCCTTGTAGGGCGAGTTGTTGAGCAGTTCGATGGCTTTCTTGTCAGCAGCTTCTTCTTCACTGCGATCGCGAGCGAAATCCATGCGCTCGAAGGTGCGCTCATCGGGAAAGAACATGCGGTCGTTGAAGGCGAGCTTGGTATTTAGGTGATGGCCGAGCACGATGTGCGCCAGTTCGTGGGTCAGAATCATGGCCAGGGCCGCTTCGTCGGGCAGTACGTCAATCATGCCGCGGCTCACGACGATGGTGTGGCCAATGGTGAACGACTCGAGCGGCGTGGTCAGCAGCACGCGACACTTGACCTCGGGTTGAATATCGAGGTTATTGGTGACCAGCATGTTGTTGACGACGGTCTGGAGCACCTTGTCGATTTCGCCTTCCGGCGCGATTAAGCCGATCTGCTGCAGGCGGTCAAGCACGTTGATTTCGGCCTGACGCTCCCATGCGCGCTGGGCTTCGATGGGTGTAGCGTCCTGGGCTTTCTGACTCTGGTCCTGGACCGACTGTGGAGCGTCGACGGTAATCTCGGTAAACTCGGAATTGCGGCGGAGATCTTTCAGATTGTAGCCCCAGAGCCGCGTCTGCGCCTTGTAGTGCAGCGTCTGACCAATACGGTATTTGAGATCGGACTCCTCGGAATAAATAAGCGAAGGCAGCCAGACGCCGGGGCGGAGGTTCTGACGCCAGCTATCAAAGTGCAGGTAATAGCTGGCTCGCGGATGAGGATAGTAAGTGCCATTGAAGCGGACGATGTTGTACTCCTGGTCCTCGATCCAGATCCGGCCGAGGAACCGGCCCTTTCCGGAGTTTTTCTTGGGTGCGACATCCATAACGATGCAGCGTAGTTCGCCGAGAAATTCGCGGCGGACGAAAGTGAAATCGTAATACCTGCGCTGAAAATCCTGATCCATGATCACCATCTGGGCAAAGCCCAAGGGCAGGAACTTCATGGAATATACGTTGCTCAGCTTGCCGAGCATGCGTTTGCCGAGGCCGGCCGTCGTGGGCGAGGTGAAAGCCCGGTCATCGGTACCCTCGCTCATATCCAATCGGCCAAGGAAGTACACGTCGCTCGTGGGGACGGGAGCGTTAATGTCTTTGTCTTCCTTCAGATTCTGGAGATAAGTTTCCACCAGCGGATGAAGTTGCTTCATCTGGGCCATGAAGAAATGTTCGCGCTCAACCGCCCGATCGACAACCTGGTCGAAGCTGCTGGCGGTGGCGCTAGCCTGTTGGGCGGCGGCATCGCGCGTTGAGAGCTGGGGCGCCGGCGCAGCCTGGGCGGGCGGAGCCTGGGTGGGCGCAGCCTGGCTGGGCGAAGTCTGGGCTGGCGTAGTCTCGGTGGGCGGGGTCTGGGCGGGCGAAGTCTGGGCGAAAACAGACGTGGCGCAGCAGACCAGGGAGAGAGCAAAGAGGGCGAATGGGGAGCGCAACATTTTTTTTGGCTTCATTTTACCTATAACGCGAGTTGAATTATCTATGACGCGAGTTGAAACACAATGTGCAATACCGCCTCGAAATCAGCGGGGTGGCCGTCTCTCAAGGCTGGCTTGAACTGAATTTTCTCCGCGGCGCGAACCGCAGATTCGTCCAGCCCGTGACCGAGACCGCGCACCACTTTCACGATGCGAATCTGCCCCGTCGACGAAAAGACAACATCGAGCAGAACCTCGCCTTCAATCTTAAGCTGTCGCCCTTCATCAGTGTAAACCGGACGCGGCTTGAAGGTGATCTCCGCCGGCAAAGTCTTGACCACGGGTTCAGCGGACTTGGGTTTGGGCTGAGAAGCGGCGACGACGTCAGCGTCTCCAAAGCCGCCCTGGCGAACCGCGCCGCGCGAGCCAGAAATCGGGACGGAGCTGTTGCCGGTAGCGACACCGCTGCCAAAACCCGTGCTCGCGATGACCCCGCGGGCGCCGTGCGATCCGCCGGTGCCGTTGCCATAACCGGGGCCGGAGGGCATATTAAACGAGCCCGCCTGTGCGATTGTAATCGGACGACCGTGATTATCCTGAGCGGGCACGCCATTGGGATCGCCAAAGCCACCCGTTTGTACTTTCTGCGGCGCGGCCGCCATGGTCGGGGTGGCCGAGCTGCCAGTGGAGAACACATTTGTCTTCACCGGCGGCCTGGGGATCAGCGGCTTCGTGTCCGGCAGAAGTTCTTTCTTGGCAGCCAGCGTTACCTTGGGCGCCTGATCCTCGATAACGGGTGCTTTTTTCCGGACCAATTCAGCCGGAACGCGCATGGCTTCGGGTCGCGGCACTACCGGCTCGGCAATTTTCGGAACAGGAAAGTGTTTCACCGGCGCTGGAGTCTGCGGAACCGGAGGCGGGGTGTTGACCAGGCTGATGAAATGGTAGTCGTGTATCGGTACATCAAGAACATCGGGCGATAGGATCGCCGCGATCACGATAAATGCCACTACCAACGACTGCACCCCAAAACTGAGCACAAACCTCTGCCAACGGGTGCGTGGCTCGGGTAGAAGGCCTAGCGTCATATGTGAAGCCTGCAATTCCATGTTCGGCACCTCACGTAGCTATCTGCTCAGCGCTTGCCAAAAGAAGTGGTCAATCCCACGAGCCAGCACTTTAAAGAACAAGCACTTTAAAGACCGCTGGCGGGACGGTCCGAAGGACGACACTTCCGATTTACGAAGTGCACGCCAAAGGCCACTTTAGACGAACGCTCTACCCTCTTAAGATGCTGCTAAGCGGCCACTTAGTTGGGAAACAATTTATTTTAACAGACCAAAAGACCTCACCTGCAAGATTTTTCCTATTTGGGGAAGGGGAACATTTTTGTGGGAAATCGGAAGATTTTGCCCTGAACGCCGTTATCGCCGGTGGACCCGAGATTTCACCGCGGAACTCGCAACTCAACCGGTCCGATCAGCCCTAGGGAAGGATATCGCTCTCAGCCGTCGCGCTCAGAGCCGCAATAAGCCGAGACTTTAGCCGCCAAATGGCCGGACCAACGCTAGTCCTCTTCTTCTTCATCCAGTTTGATGCGGAGGGACTTGAGAAACTTCAGATCCTGATCGCTGATCTTGAGTTCGGCATTGGTGCTAAGGGTAGAGACCAGGGAAGTCTTATCGGTTGCGTGTTCGCCCTGTTTGCTGACGCCGATGGTGGCCTCAAGAACGAGGAAAATGTCGTAGCCGCCTTCCTTGATGCGGGCAACGACTTCGGCGATCGATTCAGAATCGGAAAGCGACTCGTTGATCGCTTCTCCGAGTTCTTTCATGAGCTGCTTCAGTTGCTGATCCACGAGTCCCCCTGGAATCGGACGCCGCTGAGAGCGGACATTACACGCAGATGTGATGCCGCCCACTGACATTGTACGCCCGGCCGCTGCTAAAATCGACTATCGACTATTGACGGATGACCGACCAACTGATGACCGACCCACTGATGATCCATGGCCAAGCGGCAAGAAAAATCGCGCGCATTCTCCGTGCGGTCGCCCAGACGCTCGAACGCAGCCGTAGGGGCCGCGCGGTACTAGCGGGGGTGCGCGCGATAACCCGTTCTTTCGGGCGGGTGCTGCACCAGCTCTGGCTGGAAGTGACCGGATTCACCTTCTTAGCAATCGCCGGAATCGGGGCTCTGGCCGGGATGCGCGAATACGGAAAGTACCAGTCTGGCCACGCGACCGGACCGGGGCGGCTGGTGCTTGCGGTGTGTTTCACGGTTTCGTTCATCTGGTTCGGGGTGAGCTCGTTCTGGCGAGTAAAGAAAAAGCTAAGAGCCAAGAGCTAAAAGCTTAAGAGCCAAGAGCCAAGAGCTAAGTGAGCTGACGATGAAGGGCAGCGGAACATGACGGACGTCAAGACTCCCGACTCCTCACCGAAGCGGGAAGCCCTTCTCCCGGACGAAGAGACGTCTTCTCATATCCCCGTACGCCCCCTCTACACGCCCGCCGATCTCGCAGCGCGGGATTGGAACTATGACCGCGATGCAGGCTATCCCGGAGAGTTTCCCTACACGCGCGGCGTGCAAGCCACGATGTACCGGGGCCGCCTCTGGACCATGCGCCAGTACGCGGGCATGGGCGACGCCGATGAATCGAACAAGCGCTACAAATATCTCCTCGTCAACGGGACGACTGGCCTCTCAGTGGCCTTTGATTTGCCGACGCAGATTGGGCTCGATTCAGACAATCCGCTGGCCGCGGGAGAAGTTGGCAAAGTCGGCGTGGCGATTGATTCGATCGAAGACATGCAGCGGCTGTTCGATGGCATCGACCTGACCGCAATTTCAACATCGATGACCATCAATGCTACGGCGTCGATTCTGCTCGCGCTATACGTGGCTGTGGCGCGGCGGCAGGGCAAGAATAAGGACATTCGTAAACTTTCCGGCACGGTACAGAACGATGTGCTGAAAGAGTACATCGCGCGCGGCACGTATATTTACCCGCCGCAGCAGGCGATGCGCATCATTACCGACGTGTTTGCCTGGGCGAACGAGAACATGCCGGAGTGGAATACGATTTCGATCTCGGGCTATCACATGCGCGAGGCGGGATCGACGGCGGTGCAGGAAGTCGCCTTCACGCTGGGCAACGGCATCGCCTATGTGGAAGCGGCGATTCGGGCAGGCCTCGATGTCGACCAGTTCGCGCCGCGGCTCTCGTTTTTCTTTAATGCCCACAGCAATTTTCTGGAGGAGGTTGCGAAGTTCCGCGCCGCGCGGCGCATGTGGGCGAAGATCATGCGCGACCGCTTCAGGGCGAAGAATCCGAAATCGTGGATGCTGCGCTTCCACGCCCAGACGGCCGGCTCCACGCTGACGGCGCAGCAACCAGAGAACAACATTGTGCGGACGGCGATCCAGGCGATGGCGGCGGTGCTCGGCGGAACGCAGTCTCTGCACACCAATTCCTATGACGAGGCGCTGGCATTGCCGACTGAGGCGTCGGCGCGGATCGCGCTACGCACGCAGCAGGTGATCGCGTTTGAGTCGGGCGCGCCGTTGACGGTCGATCCGCTGGCGGGATCGTATTACGTTGAATCGCTGACCAGCGAAATCGAAAAGCGCGCCGTCGACTATCTCGAAAAAATTGAAGCCATGGGTGGCATGCTCAAGGCGATTGAGCGCGGATATGTCCAGCAGGAGATCCAGAACGCGGCCTACGAATACCAGCAGTCTGTCGATCGACAAGAGGCGGTGGTGGTCGGCGTGAATCGCTTCCAGATGCAGGGCGAAGATGAGAAGGCGGTGCCGATCCAGCAAATTGATCCTTCGCTGGAACCGAAACAAGTCGAACGCCTGCAAGCGCTGCGCGCGAAGCGCAATGCCAAGACCTGGCAAGCCGCGATCCGGGCGGTCGAAGACACGGCGCGCTCGGGAGAGAATTTAATGCCTCGGATACTAGCGGCTGTGGAGGCGAATGCCACAGTGGGCGAAATTTCAGACGCGATGCGAAAGGTGTATGGAGAGTATAAGGAAGCCGTGGTGATTTGAACGATCACTTCTGTAGAGACGAGGGCTTGCCCGTTTCCGCCGCGGGAGACGCGGCAACCCGCGTCTCTACGGGAGATCCGATACGCCGTTAGGAGTTGGGTTAGTCCGCCGTTTTGTAGTCGCAGGCGTCGCGGCACGCCCCGCAGTAATAGAGGCCATCGGTGCAGAGTCGCATGTTGAGTTCGGACTGGCAGAACACGCAGTATTTTTCACACCCGCAACCTGCTTCGGGCCTCTCGCATTGGACGCAAACGACGCGGCTTACTGTTGGCTTAGAGGACATGGTTGGAGTTTAGTTCGGGCGAGGCAGGGAAGGAACGTAACGGAAGTCACTCAAAGGCAGGTCTCAGGTGTCAGGTTTCAGCTCTCAGGAAAAGCAACCCCGTGCTTCGGTTACGGGTTTCCTTTTGGTTTCCTTACACCTGAGACCTGAGACCTGACACCTGACACCTGACACCTGCCTTTGATTTGCTAGCTTTTGGATGTTAAGTTAATCAGTTCCAGATACCAGCAGCGCAGCCACTGTTTGAGCAAGGCTTGTCTGAACGATTTCTGACCGAGGTTCTCTTGTCCGTTGTCGAGGCTACTCCGCCCGCCGTCCCAAAAAAGGTCCGGAAGACTGCGTTGAACGCCGTCCATCGCCAGATGGGCGCGAAGATGGTGGAGTTCAACGGCTGGGACATGCCGGTGGAATACCCTGCCTCGATCGGGTGCGGCATTGTTGCCGAGCACATGGCGGTGCGCACCGGCGTCGGAATTTTCGACGTCAGCCACATGGGCGATATCCGCTTGGCCGGCAGGGAAGCGCTGGCCGCCGTGCAGCATATCTCGATGAATGATGCGTCACGCCTCGCGATCGGACAGGCACAGTATTCGGCGTTGCTCTATCCTCAGGGGACGTTTGTTGATGATGTGATTGTCCACCGTCTGGGGGAAGACGAGTATCTCCTCGTGATTAACGCGGGAACGCGGGAGAAGGATTTCAATTGGGTGCGCGACAATACCCTGCGGTTTGACTGCGTGGTTGAGAATCTGTCGGATGACTTCACGCAGATTGCGATTCAGGGACCGAAGGCGGCCGATCTGCTGGAAAAGTTGCACGAATCGGCGATCGATGTTCCGATTCGCGACCCGAACATCCGCGCACCTTTCCAAAAGCTGCAAGTCCAAGCCGACTTCAGATCGGTCAAGTTCTACTGGGTTACTTGGGGCATGATGCTGATTATGACCGGAAACGTGCGCCGGTACGACCAGAACGTGCTTGTCGCGCGGACGGGGTACACCGCCGAGGATGGATTCGAGATCTACGCTCCCGCAGACGAGTTCATCAGCGCGGTCGTTTGGGATGGATTGTTAGCGGCCGGAAAAGAGTTTGGCGCGATCCCCTGCGGTTTGGGTGCGCGCAATACGCTGCGGCTGGAAGGCAAGCTTCCCCTCTACGGACACGAAATCTCGGACACGATCAATGTGTGGGAAGCGGGACTGGATCGTTTCTGCAAGATGGAGAAGCCGGAGTTTATCGGGCGCACGGCACTGGAAAAGGCGAAAGCGGAAGGCGTGAAGAAAACGCTGGTCGGGCTCGAAATGATTGATCGAGGCATCGCTCGCGATGGGTACAAAATTTTGGACGAGGGCGGCCGCGAGATCGGCTACGTTACGAGCGGTTCTCCCGCGCCGTTCTTGAAGAAGAATATTGCGCTCGCCTATGTTCCGCCTGAGCATGCTGCGCTTGGAACGACGGTAAGAGTCGAAGTACGCGGCCAGGGCGTGAAAGCGCAAGTAGTACCAACACCGTTTTATAAGCGTCCGAAAAAAGCTTAACCACCAAGGACACGAAGCTTCAGTAAGGAAAAGCCAAGAGCTAAGAGCCAGGAGCCAAAAGCCCGACATGTCTTACCCAACCGACCGCAAATATACGAAAGAACATGAGTGGATCACTGCCGATGGCACGGTCGGCATCACGCACTATGCCCAGGATTCTCTCGGTGACATCGTGTTCGTGGAACTGCCCAAGGTAGGGACGGAGATCACCGCAGGGAAGCCCTTCGGGACAGTGGAGTCAGTCAAAGCCGTCTCTGATTTGAACGCTCCGGTATCCGGGACAGTCACTGCCGTGAATGAAGATCTGGCCACGTCCCCGGAGAAAGTTAATAAAGATGCGCACGGCGCGTGGATGGTAAAGATTAAGGTGAAGGATCCGGCGGAGATGAATGCGTTGCTTTCGGCGGCAGACTACGAGAAATTTGTGGCCGAAGAAGGCGGACACTGAAAATCATTAACCGCCAAGGACACGAAGGTTCACCAACGAAAAACAAGAGAGAGAGTGATTCTCTTTCGTGTACCTTAGTGCCCTTGGTGGTTTCTGCTCTCGTCGACGCCAAAGCCCCTCGCGACATGCAACAATCAAATCGACCGGTAGTGACATCTAAAGAAAGTTCCTATGAGATATCTGCCTAAATCTCCCGCTGATCGCGCTGCCATGCTGAAAGCGATCGGTATCCGTTCCGTGGATGATCTCTTTGCGCCGATTCCGGCCGAATATCGTCTGACGCGCGATCTCGATGTCCCTCGCCAAATGGCTGAGTCGGAAATCGTCGACTGGTTCAAGCAACGCGCGAAAGAAAACGGCGAAGGCTACACCAGTTTTCTCGGAGCCGGAGCCTACTTCCATTACCGGCCAGTGGTGATTGACGCGCTCGTGCAACGCGGCGAATTCCTGACTTCGTATACGCCTTACCAGGCAGAGTTTGCCCAAGGGACGCTGCAAGCCATCTTCGAGTTCCAGACGATGATTTCGGAACTCACCGGCATGGACCTGGCGAATGCCTCGATGTATGACGGCTCGACGGCCGCCGCCGAGGCTGTGATGATGGCGGTCCGCATCACGGGCAGGGATTCGGCGGTGGTCGCGCGGAACCTCCATCCCGAGTATCGGGAAGTGATTAACACCTACGCGACGCACCAGAAGATTCCGTTGAAGACGGTCCCGTTCAGGGACTCTGGACAGATCAATCTGAAGGAACTGGAGAAGGCTGTCGGAGACGATACCTCGTGCGTCCTGATTCAGTCGCCCAGTTTCTTTGGGACGATTGAAGACGTCGAGGCGATTGCCGAGATCGCCCACAAATGCGGAGCACTGCTGATTGTGTCGATCGCCGAAGCGGTCTCGCTCGGCATCGTGGATCCGCCGCGCATGGCCGACATCGTGGCTATGGAAGCGCAGTCGTTCGGAGTGCCGCTTGGATTCGGTGGTCCTTATTGCGGCGTGCTCGCTACGAAAGAGAAATTTGTAAGGCAGATGCCAGGACGCCTCGCTGGTCAGACCGTCGACAAAAACGGCAAGCGCGGCTTCGTGCTGACGCTGGCCACTCGCGAGCAGCACATCCGGCGCGAGAAAGCGACTTCGAATATTTGCACGAATCAGGCGCTGGTCGCGCTGATGGTCAACATTTTCATGACCGTGTATGGCAAGATCGGCTTGCGCGAACTGGCGAAGCAGAATCTGGCAAAGACTGCATACGCGGCCGATCAGTTCAGCAAACATGCCAAGGTACTGTTCGCGGGTGCGCCGCGCTTCAATGAGTTCGTGGTTCAGACCAGCGAAAGTCCTTATGCCATCAACTCGCGGCTGCTGGGACACAAAATCGTCGGTGGACTTCCGCTGAAGAAGTTTTATCCCGAGCTTGGCAACGCTGCTCTCTGGTGCTGCACGGAATTGACCACGCGGTCGATGATCGATACCGCGGTCGGCCTCGTCGCGGAGAGCGAGCGCTCGGTTCGAAGCATGAAGGAAACCGAAGAACAAGAAGTGACGCGGTGAACCGTCTGCATTGCGAGGTCGACTCTTTGTGAGCGACCGATGTGGAGATTGCGGCGGTAGCGGGAAATGTGCCGAATGCTTCGGAACAGGTACCAATACGCACCTCAACGAAGATGACCCCAAATGTATGAATTGCTCGGGAACCGGAAAATGCCCGAAATGCGAGGGCAGCGGACTATGGTTGAGGCCTTGGTAGTGCACATTGTTAGCAGGGGATTCGTAATTTTATGAAGCGCATGACTCGCAAAGCGACGCGTCACATCAGCCAGAACGAAGGCTTGATTTTCGAAAAGTCGTCTCCCGGCAAGGCCGCCTGGAAGTTGCCGCCGCTCGACGTCCCCGAGGTTGACACGGCGAAGTTGCTCGGCAAGCAGGAGCGCAAGGATCTCGGAGACATGCCCGAAGTCAGCGAGATCGAAATCATCCGCCACTTCACGCGGCTCTCGACGTGGAATTACGCCATCGATCTCGGAATGTATCCGCTGGGCTCTTGCACCATGAAGTACAACCCGCGAGTCAACGAATTTGTGGCGCGCGTCGAGGGGCTCGCCAACGGACATCCCTATCAGGCGGAGAAAATTTCGCAGGGTGCTTTGCGGATCATGCAGACGCTGAGCGACTGTCTGCTTGAAATTACCGGTATGGACGCCATCACCTTGCAACCAGCGGCGGGCGCGCAAGGCGAACTCACCGGATTGCTGATGGTGCGTGCGTATCACGAGTCGAAAGGAAATGCGCGCAAGAAAATTCTGATTCCCGACTCGGCGCATGGCACCAATCCCGCGACGGCGGCTACAGTAGGTTACGCGGTCGAGAATTTGAAATCCAACGATCGCGGTATGGTCGACGTGGCGGCGCTCGCCGCGCAGATGAATGAAGATGTCGCGGCGCTGATGGTGACCAATCCGAATACGCTCGGCGTTTTTGAGCAGGAGATTCACAAGATCGCCGACCTCATGCACGCCAAGGGCGGCCTGCTCTACATGGACGGCGCCAACATGAACGCGCTGGTCGGGAAAGCGCGGCCAGGAGACTTTGGCGTTGATGTCATGCATCTGAACCTGCACAAAACGTTTTCCACTCCGCACGGTGGAGGCGGTCCGGGATCGGGTCCGGTCGCGGTGAAGAAAATTCTTGCGCCGTTCCTGCCGACGCCGGTCGTCATTACCAAGGCGGATGGCACGCTGGGCTTCGAATACAACCGTCCGCAGTCGGTCGGGCGAGTGCGCGCGTTCTATGGTAATTTCGGCATGTTCATCCGGGCGCTCGCCTACATTTTTGCCAACGGACCGGACGGCCTGCGCCAGACGACCGAAGATGCTGTGCTGAACGCGAACTACATCCGCAAGGGACTCGAAGGCGTCTACGATCTGCCCTACTCGACGCCGTCGATGCATGAAGTGGTCTTCAGCGACAAAGTGCAATCGAAGAAGGGCGTGAAGACGATGGACCTCGCAAAACGGCTGATCGATTATGGATTCCATCCTTATACTACGGCGTTCCCGCTGATCGTTCCGGGCGCGCTGATGATCGAGCCGACCGAGAGCGAGCCGAAAGAAGAACTGGATCTGTTCATCGAAGCGATGAAGTCGATCGCGGAAGAGGTAGAAGAAAATCCGCAGTTCGTGCTCGATGCCCCCCACAACACGCGCATTTCCCGTCTGGATGAGACCGCTGCGGCGCGCAAGCCGGTGCTTCGCTGGAGGCCCTAGTTCGTGTGGGGATGGGCGTCCCGCCCGTCCAAGCCGAGCGCAGCTCGGCCCTCGGCTCGGCTGCACGCGCTAACCTTGCTCTTGCTAGAATCACCTAAGTCCATCCCTATGCCTGACGATCCGGCCAGTTTCGCAAGCGCTCGCCGACTGGCCGAACATCACTACTACGCCGCGCTCGATCTGGTTCTCGAAGGCCACCACGAGCAGGCGGTCGAACAGTATCGGCTGGCGGTGGCGGCTGATCCAAAGTTCACCGACGCGCTGCACGGACTGAGCCGCGCGCTGCAGGACCTCAACCGCTTCGACGAAGCCATCGAAGTTGCCCAACAAATCTCGGATATCGATCCCGACGACATTCTGGCGCACACCAGCCTCTCGATCCTGTATCAGAAGAAGGGAATGGTTCCCGAGGCCGAGGCAGAAGGGAACAAGGCGCGTGTGCTGGGGTGGAAGCAGCAGTTGAAGAAGGGCAGTGGGTCGTAACTTAACAGCGCGGTGTAACTTGAGCGGCGTTCTACCCGCGCAGTCGACGCCCTCGGGGAGTTAAAATTAGTCTATGCGTGAAGTCGTTGTAGTTTCCTCCGTCCGCACTCCCGTAGGACGCGCCTTCAAAGGCACGCTGCGGGCTACTCGTCCTGATGAACTGGCTGCCGTCGCGATCAAGGGCGCGCTTGATCGCGTGCCGCAGCTTGATCCCAAGGAAATTGAAGACGTCATCCTGGGCTGCGCTATGCCAGAAGCCGAGCAGGGGATGAACGTGGCTCGCATCGCTTCGTTGCGCGCGGGGCTGCCGGTCGAGGTGTCGGCGGTGACTATCAATCGGTTCTGCTCGTCCGGCTTGCAGGCGATTGCCATGGCGGCCGAGCGCATCATGAGCGGCGGCGCCGAGGTGATGGTCGCGGGTGGGACGGAATCGATGTCGATGATCCCCATGGGCGGGAACAAGATTTCGCCTAATCCCTGGCTGGTGGATCATTATCCGGATGCTTATCTTTCGATGGGGCTGACGGCGGAGCGGTTGGCGTCGCGCTTCGGCATCACGCGTGAGCAGTGCGACGCGTTTTCGCTGCGCAGTCATCAGAAGGCGCTAGCAGCGATCGCGGCGGGTAAGTTTGAGGAGGAAACGGTCGCGGTGCCGGTGAGTTTTACTACTCCGAATGGATCGAAGCCCAAAAAGCAGGAAATTTCTTTCAAAGTAGACGAGGGGCCGCGCGCCGATACTTCGATCGAGGCTCTGGGCGCGCTCAAGGCCGCGTTTCACGCGAAGGGCGTGACTACGGCGGGAAATTCTTCACAGATGTCGGATGGCGCGGCGGCGGCCGTAGTGATGTCGGCGGACCGCGCTAAGGCTCTGGGCATTACTCCGCTGGCGCGCTACGTGGCGTTCGCCACCGCCGGATACAAGCCAGAAGAAATGGGATTGGGGCCGGTGTTTGCCATCCCGAAGGCGCTGAAGCTGGCGGGATTGAAGCTCTCGGATATCGACATGATCGAACTGAACGAGGCGTTTGCGGCGCAGTCGCTGGCGGTGATCCAGGAAGCTGAGCTCGATCTTGAGCGCGTGAATCCGAATGGGGGAGCGATTGCTTTGGGGCATCCGCTCGGATGTACGGGGGCCAAGCTGACGGCTAGCGTTCTTCGCGAATTGAATCGCCGCAAGGGACGCTACGGCATGGTGACCATGTGCGTCGGCGGTGGGATGGGCGCGGCGGGGATTTTTGAAAGGCTTTAACCGCGGCGGCTACAGAGGGCCACAGGGGGACGGCCACGGGGAAACTTTATAAGGCATGGTCTAAATACCGGCAAAGATGAAATAATCCCTCCGTGTTTCCCGGTGTTCCTCTGTGTTCCCTGTGGTGAAAGGTTTTGACTATGGCGACTGCGGCAATCCCGAAGAACAAGATTCTCGGCGGCAGCTTCCTGCTCGAAGAGCGGCAGACTACCGATGTGTTCACCCCGGAAGACTTTTCCGAGCAGCACCAGATGATTGGGCAGACAGCTGAAGAGTTTGCCGTCAACGAGATTCTGCCCCAGGCGGAGAAGATCGAGCACAAGGATTACTCAGTTTCGCGCGGTCTGCTGAAAAAGGCCGGCGACCTCGGCCTCAGCGGAGTTGAGATTCCCGAGATCTATGGCGGCCTAGAGATGGACAAAGTCACCGCCGCCATCATCGCCGACCATATCGCCAAGTACGCCGGGTTCGCTACCACCTGGGGCGCGCATAGTGGCATTGGCCTGTTGCCGATCGTTTATTTCGGCACCGAAGAACAAAAGAAAAAATATTTGCCTCGGCTGGCAGCGGGAGAAATTGTGGGTGCATATGCTTTGTCGGAGGCGACTTCCGGCTCCGACGCCCTCAATTGCCGCGCCCGTGCCGTTCTTTCGCCCGATGGCAAGCACTACATCCTGAACGGCGAGAAAATGTGGATTACCAACGCGGGGTTCGCCGACCTGTTCACTGTGTTCGCGAAAATTGACGGTGAGAAGTTCTCAGCGTTCCTCGTCGAACGAACTTTTCCGGGATTTTCCGTCGGCGGCGAAGAGCACAAAATGGGCATTCGCGGATCGTCAACGTGCCCGATCATCCTGAATGACTGCAAGGTGCCGGTCGAAAGTCTGCTCGGCGAAATTGGCAAGGGGCACGTCATCGCCTTCAACATTCTGAACATTGGACGCTTCAAACTCGGCGCGATGTGCGTGGGTGGGGCCCGGGTTTCGCTTGAGAGCGCTGTGGCTTATGCCAAGCAGCGCAAGGCGTTCGGCAAGACGATTGGTGATTTCGGGCTGGTCCGGGAAAAGATTGCGAACATGGCGACGCTGATCTATGTCGGCGAGTCGCTGGTCTATCGCACGGTCGGGATGATGGACGCGTTGCTCTCGGAGATCGACTCCGCGAGCCCGGACGCCGCAAAAGAACGGCGTAAGGCGATCGAGGAATACGCGGTGGAGTGTTCGATCCTCAAAGTGTGGGGATCGGAGATGATCGATTACGTGGTCGACGAGACGCTGCAGATTTATGCGGGGTATGGCTTTGTGGAAGAGTATCCGGCGGAACGGGCTTACCGCGATGCTCGCATCAACCGCATTTTCGAAGGCACGAACGAAATCAACCGGCTGATCATCACGGGATTCCTGCTGAAGCGGGCGATGAGCGGTCAGTTGCCGCTGATGCCGGCGATCAAGAAGTTGATGGACGAAGTGCTGAGCGGGCCGTCTTCCGGCGAGGAGATCGAGGGGCCGTTGGCGTTATCCGAAGAACGCAAATTAGTTGCGCAGGCCAAGAAGCTTGGCCTGTTCGTTTCCGGAGCGGCCACCCAGAAATATATGCAGGCGATCCAGGACCAGCAAGAAGTGATGGGCGCGATCGCCGACATGACGATCGAGATCTACGCCATGGAATCGGCGGTGCTGCGCGCGCAGAAGATGGTGGAACAAAAAGGAGAAGCTTCAGCTGCGCTGCCCATTGCGATGACGCGAGTGTATCTGACGCAAGCGTTGGAAAAGGTCGAGGCGGCGGCAAAGAAAGTCATCGCCGACGTGGCGGAGGGCGATATGCTGCGGACACAGTTGGCGATCGTGCGGCGGTTGTCCAAGCGTGAACCCTTCAACACAATCGCATTGCGCCAGCAGATTGCGCAGAAGATGATTGAGGCAGGGAAGTATCGACTGGCGTAGGCTTCACTCGAACCTCGCTCACTCGAACCAGCCGCTGCGGTAAGCCAGCCACCACGAGATGTATCCGATCGGAATGGTCGCGCCGAGAGCCCACCAGAGCGGCAGAATGAAATCGGCGGCGAGCCCGAGCACGGTGAACGAGAGCCAGAAGATCTTGCGCTCCATACTATAGATTGTAAGTCTTGGCCGCGGCTTGCGATCTCGGTTGGCAGGCTGAAGAGAAACTTCGGTTTCGTATCACGGCAGCCGCCGTAGAGACGGGCCTGAGACGCGGCAAGCCGCGTCTCTACAGGAAATCAGGCTTTGGGCTTGAGTTCTTCCATTACACTTTGAATCAACTCTTTGGCGTCGGCGAGGTTTTTCATGATGACCTGGACATCCATGACCGGCTTGCCCGGCCAGCGCTGGCTCTGGCAGTAGACGCCATGCTGCCCGACGAGGGCCATCGCATCGGTGACCAGGTCCATGGTGACCGCAAGTCGTCCGCGAGGCACGCCCATGCGGATTTCGTAGTGCTCGAGTTCTTCCTGCTTTTCGTTGAAGACGGCCATGGACAAATTGTAACGGGGATGTAGGTATAATTCTTGGCGAAGCGGCCTTCAGCATTCAGCATTCCGCTAAACCACCCTTGACTCTGAATTGACTGACTGCTGATTGCTGACTGCTGAATGCTCTCAGGAGGAACAGAATAATGAGGAAGTTCGCCTTAATCGCAGTGTCACTTTTCGCGGTCGCAACTCTCGCATCGGCGCAGATGAACATGTCCGATGACAAGTCCAAGAGGCCCAGTCCGCCGGCCAGCGCGACTTGCAAGTTCTCAGACGGCAAGACCATAAAGATCGATTATTCCAGTCCGCGAGCGAAAGGACGGAAGATTTTCGGTGATGCGAGCGAGAAGGCGCTCGTGCCATACGGACAGATTTGGCGCACCGGCGCAAATGACGCAACTACCTTCGTCACCGATACGAATGTGACGGTGGGTGGCAAGGCTGTGCCCGCCGGCAGCTACACCATCTTTACTGTTCCGAAGGCCGATGCATGGTCGTTGGTCATCAGCAAGAAGACGGGCGAGTGGGGAACGGATTATCCTGGCGAAAAGGAAGATTTGGTGCGCGTGCCGATGACTGTTTCGAAAACTTCTGCGCCGGTCGAGAACTTCACCATCGCTTTCGATCAGGCGGGCAGCAAATGCACGCTGCGCACGGAGTGGGAAAACACCCGCGCCAGCGTCGACATCACCAAATGACCGCGTGATCTCTCCTGTTGGTGGAGCGCCGGGCGTCCCCGCCCGGCAGGACGGGCGAGACGCCCGTCCCTGCACCATACTTTCAGCTTGCGCGCCGCCTCCCGGCGCTATACTGGAACCCGATGCGCCCGATGCTGCGTTTTCTTTGGAACTCCACCCGTGGCCACCGGATTGCCCCGTGGCGCAGTCCTTATCTTCTATGGCGCATCGAAACCTACACTGGCGTCAAAATGACCCAGATTGGATTCCTGGAATTCTGGGAATTTTTGTGGATTGAACGAACCAGCCTGTGGCGGTTCCTGAAGTGGACAGCGGAGATGGATCGATATGCCCATCCCGGGGCGAAGAACTCGTGATGGCGCGACATTAGAGCGGGTGCGAGGAGGAGGGATACGATGCAAAGGCGTCGAGTGTTCGTTTTACTTGCATCCGCCATGGCCGGCGCTAGCGTCTTGCGGGCAAGTGCCACGCCGAGGCAAGGCCAATCCCGTCGGGATCATATGGCTTGGGTCGCCGAAGTGTTGAAGCGCATGGGGATGATCAATCCCGGAATGACACGAAAGACCCTCCTCACAGTGTTCACAACCGAAGGTGGGTTATCAACGGGATTGCGGCGTACATATGTCAGTCAAGACTGCCCGTACTTCAAGGTCGATGTCGAATTCCAAGCTGTCGGTCGTCCGGACCGAGACGAAGACGGCAGGGTGACGCTGACCGAAAGCGACGAGGATATTATTCTCAAAGTCTCGACGCCGTACTTGCAGTTCAGCATTATGGATTAAGCCCGAAGCAATGCACGTCTGCCCTGCCTGCCTTAGCCGAGGGAGCGACAGCCCAGTGCCCGATTAAGCCTCAGCGTCCTTCCATCACTACATTCACTTCGCTACCCTTGCCTGCGCCCAGCAGTTGAAATGCTGATCCGCGGTTCGCCGCAACTTCCAGAAAACCCATGCTGCCCAGGATCCCGAAAACTTCCCCGGGTCCGCCGTCCGCGTAGTTCGTGCACATGCGCGTTGCCTGTGCCTTGTTTCCAATCGTGATCTTGAAGGCGGGCGGCGTGGCCTCGAAAAGTTGGGGCGCATCCTGCGGCGTGATGTTGGTGATGAGATTGCCAAAACGATCGACCTTCAGCACGACTCCTCGCAGCGTGCGCTCATCCACCGGCTTGGGGCGGGGCGCGCCAAAGCGGACATAATCGGTGATCTCTTCGCCAAAGCGGTCGGCCGCGACGCCCTTGGCAAGATTTGCCGCGACCGGCGAGAAGATATCGCGCGCGTGGAAAGTATTGCTGCGGGGCTGTAGAAAATAATGCTCTGCGGTAATGTGGCGGACGGAGAGCCGCTCTTCGCGGTCGTAGATCAGAGAAAGTACTCCGTTGTCAGGAGCCACAAACAGGTGGCGCTCGCCAGTCAGAATCACGGGCCGCCGCGCCGTCCCAACTCCTGGATCGACAATCACCATGTGCACGGTGCCGGAAGGGAAGTAGGAGTAAGCCTGCGAAATGGTCAGCGCGCCATCCAGAATATCGAACGGCTGCACCGCATGGCTGATGTCGATGATCTGCGCCTCGGGGGCGATTCCCAGGATGACCCCCTTCATGGCGCCGATGAAATGATCGTTGAGTCCGAAATCAGTGGTGAGAGTGATGATCGCGGTGCGTGCCAATCGGTTACCTCGTTGAATCTATGAGTAATCACGAACTCACGAAGTATCGAACGCCGCACGATGGCACGTCAAGGAAGCAGTCAGCGTTCAGCATTCAGCAGTCAGGCTTTCGGCAGGGCACGGCTTTATGGACTATGGTTTCTAGGTTTTGCTGACGGCTGCTGGCTGATTGCTGAGTGCTGACTGCCGACTGCTGCTCAGTCTACCTGCACGTCGCCGGAACCGGTGTGAACGGAAACCGTGGGACCGCCGCCGCGCACCTTGCCAACTACACTCTTCCTCGATTCCTGAATGCGGCCCTGGACGGTCGTTGTCACCGGATGGCCCAGCGTGACGCTTCCGGAGTTCGAGGAGATGTCGACGTCGAAGGCGGCGTCGGAGGGCACGCGCAGGGTCACGTTTCCCGAGCCGGTGCGAACGTTCCACATATTCTTCGGCATGCCGTTGCCGTGAATGTCACCGCTGCCCGCCTCGGCATGAAATCCGCCATTGATGCCGTTTGCGGTGATGTTCCCGGATCCGGTGCGGATTTCAATGTCGCCCGCTCCCCTTTCCTCGATTTCGATGTCACCGCTGCCCGCTTTGATCTTCGCCGGACCAGAAAGCTCGCGCCCACGAACATTTCCCGAGCCCGTCTGGAAACGCAGTTCACCGGTAAGACGCGCCAGCTTCAAGTCGCCCGACCCGCTCTCGAGATCAATATTGCCCTTGAGGCCTTCGACATCCTGATTACCGCTGCCGGTATGGGCTCGGATCGCGGTGTTCTCCGGGACGGTAATTTCGTAGTCAATCGAAATGTTGTTGAGGTTGACGTAGTCGATGCGGATGCCGTTGCCGTTCTGGCGAATCGGAGGATTGTTCTGTAACTCCTGCACCTCTTGTTTGTGGTCGCCGCCAAACCAGGTATTGCCCGAGTGGATCTTGGCATGAATCGAAACCGTGCCCGCAGCGCCGTTCCGGACAGTGATGTCGCCGGAACGAGTCAGCACTTCGAGTTCGACGGGGCCACTAACCTGGAACGAACGGTCAAACGTTCCAATCACCGAGGCGAAGCCGGCCAGTGAAGTGACTAAAATAAAAATCAGCGTTCGAACCGCTGGACGGCGAATCACCGAAGAGTTATCCATAGTAATCAGGTCTCGTGTCTAAGGCTTCGTAATCTAGTTCTCCGGCCGCACGTGACGTCTCAGGTATAGTGCGATTAGCACTTTGGTTTTTCCTGAAACCTGAGACCTGGCACCTGAGACCTGTTTTACTGCAACACCACCTGGTCGCCTTCCTTCAGCCCTTGCAGCAACTCGGTCTTGGCGCCATTCGATATGCCAATGTTGACGGCGAGTTTCCGCTTGCCTTCCTTGGCTTTTGGATCCGGTACTTCGACCGACGCCTTCTTATCCTTGTCATAAATGATCGAGCCTTCCGGGATCTGAAGCACGCCCTTGTGCTCTTCAAGAATGATCTCGGCATTAGCCGTCATCATGGCCTTCAACACACCCTCGGGATTGTTGATCGAGACGCGCACCTCGAAGGTAGTGACATTATCTTTTTCGACGCCCATGGGAGAAATCTTCGTTACCTTGCCGGTGAAAGTCTTGTCCTTGAACGACTCGACTTTGATGCGGGCTGGTTGTCCCAAATAAACCTTGCCAATATCGCTCTCGTCCACTTTCCCTTTGACGTAAACCTCGCTGGTATCGCCAAGCGTCATCACCAGCGTCGCCGAGGAGCCCAGCACCAGGATAGAGCTGACCGCATCCCCAATTTCCACGTCGCGCGAAAGAATGATCCCGTCAATCGGGGACTCAATCGTTGTGTAACCGAGCTGTTCTTCCAGTTGTTTCAGGTTGGCGCGATCCTGTGCCACCTGCCCCTGGGCCTGACCAATCTTGGCTTGCAAAACCTGCAACTGCGCCTTGGACACATTCTGCTTGTTCAGCGACATTTCGTAATTTTTCTGCGCGTCATCGAGCGCGGAAGCGGAAACCACGCCCTCCTTCGCCATGCCCTGGGCGCGGACATACGCGCGTTTCAGCAGCGGCACATCGGGCCCCTCGGCATCGACCTTGGCGCGCTCCAGGTCGGCACGCGTGCCGTTCAAGCTGGCGCTGGACGCCTCCAACTGCGCGCGTGCCTGATCGACACGAGCCTGAATCTCTTCCTTATCGAGTTCGGCGAGCGTCTGCCCCTTCTTAACTTTGTCGCCGTAATCGACGTAGAGCTTCTTCACAATGCCGCTGGCCTTGGACTTGATCTCGACCTTCGTGATGGGCTCGATCTTGCCGGTGGCGACCACGCTTTTCGCAAGGTCTCCCTTCTCGACCTTGGCGAGTTTGGAGGGATCGATCTTGGTGCCGCTGCTGGATGCGATCAGCGCGCCGGCAACCACCAGAATCACAACGGCTGCTGCTATCGAACTCCAGATGATGATTCGCTTACGCCGTTTTCTCTTGCCATTACCGTTACCTTCCACGACCGCCTCCTGCCTGATTCCAAATCTTAGAACTGTCATTCATCTGTTGTTACGCGAGAAACGTGGGAATAGTTCCTCAAAAAATTGCTGTAGAGACGGGGCTTGCCCCGTCTCACTCGCGGCTTCGTATCAGGGTATCGCTTTAGCACGCAAATTCTTCGAAATCCAATCCCCTCTAGGGGATGGCTGTCGACGGCCCCTTTTTCCGCAGCCTGCTCAGTCGTCCTAATACGTACTTAGACCGCTGCGCGACGAAAAAGAAAGCCGTCAGCCTCAGATATCAATATAAGGGTTCACCTGCGATTGTACCGCTTGCGAGCTCCAAAAGCCGGTGATTGTGCGCCAGGACCTCTAACCCCTCGAACCATTTATCCCTTTAAAATGTTAGAATTAGACTTCCATGATTGCATCCGTGCTGCTGCGGGTGTTCGTTATACTGCTCTTGGTGGCGGTCAATGCCTTCTTTGCCGCAGCCGAGTTCGCGCTGGTCAGCGTCCGCGAAACCCGCATCCAGCAGCTGATCGAAGCCCACCGCATCGGCGCCCGCACCGTCCTCAAACTCCACCAGCAACTCAGCCGCGTAGTGAACGGAGTGCAATTAGGCATCACCATCACCAGCCTGACCCTGGGCTGGCTGGGCGAGCCGGTGCTGGCGCGGCTGTTCGAGGGCTGGATCGGAAACGTGCCTCATGCGGCCATCTACGCTCACACCGTAGCTGTAGCCTTAGCCTTTGTGCTGATCACCAGCCTGCACGTGATCCTAGGCGAACTGGTGCCCAAGTCTCTCGCATTGCAGCGGGCAGAGCGGGTCGCACTCGCCGTCGCCGCGCCTATGGACGTTTTCCTGACCCTCACCGGCCCGCTGACGGTTGGCATGAGCCGCGTGGCTGGCTTCGTCCTGCGTGCTTTCGGCACCCACGACATCCGGCACGGTTCGGTCCATTCCCCCGACGAACTGAAGCTGATCATAGCCGCGGCGCGCACCTCCGGACAGCTGTCCTCCGCCCAGGAAGAGATGCTGCTGAATGCGCTGGAACTGGACAGCATTACCGCGCGCCAAGTGATGGTGCCGCGCACCAAAATTTTTTCCTTGCCATCCGACCTGAACCTGGACGAAGCCCTGTCCCGAGTGGTCGACGAACAACACTCGCGCGTCCCGGTGTATGATCCGCAGCGCGGTCCCGAGCACATTGTTGGCGTGCTTTACGCCAAGGACTTAATGCGTTGGACGCGGTTGCGCCTGGGCATCAACGCCGCTCCCTTCGCTGTGCAGCGCATTTCCCAGATGAAGATCGGCCAGGTCATGCACGACGTGCTGGTGGTGCCCGAAACCAAGACATTGCTCGACCTGCTAGGTGAATTCCAGCATCGCAAGCGGCACTTGGCTGTGGTGGTCGACGAATTCGGCTCCACCGCGGGAGTGATCAGCGTGGAAGATGTGCTGGAACAATTGGTCGGCGAACTGGAAGATGAATTCGACGTCGCGTCAGTGCAGCCGGCGGCCACCGACGCAAATGCGCCTTTCGTGCTCGACGGAGCGGTCAACATTCGCGACCTAGAAACTCAGTACGAGGTGAGACTTCCACAGGACGAAGGTTTCGAGACTCTAGCCGGCTTTATCCTTTCACGGCTGCAGAAGATGCCCGAAGGCGGCGAGGCCTTTGACTATGAGGGACGGCGGTTTGTAGTAGAAAAAATGGACGGCCATCGCATCGCGACCGTAAGGATCGAGCCCACGCCCTCGGCCGCAGTGGCGCCAGAGTCGCCAGTCCCGGAGTCACCAGCATCCGTGCAGCGGGCCGGAGACTAACAGCAACATTCGTGTGGTGACGGGGCTTTTCCCCGTCTAGCAGGCAGCGGAAAAACTAGATGTTTGAAGTTGATTTTGGGTGGCGCAGCGCTTCAGCGCTGCGGTAATTGCATCATTATGAATGAGGCTTTAGCCGCTGAGGTTACGTGATAGCTTCTTAATTCCCGATGCCACGCTACATACTCTCCCGCCTCCTCTACACCCTCCCAGTCATCTGGCTAGTAGTCTCCACCGTCTTCCTGCTAATCCACTTCGTCCCCGGCGACCCCATCCAGCAAATGCTAGGCGAAGGCGCCGCCGCTGGAGACATCCAAGCCGCGCGCCACGCCTACGGACTCGACGTCCCCCTAGGCGAGCAATACCTGAATTACTGGAAGGGCGTACTGCACGGCGATCTAGGCAAATCGCTGCGCTTCAACCAGGGAGTTACAAGCCTGATAGCAAAGCGCTATCCCTTCACCTTACAGTTAACTCTGGCATCATTATTCGTAGCGATAGTCCTGGCCATACCCGCAGGAGTGCGCTCAGCCCAGCGCCGCAATCAATGGGACGACCGCGCCCTGAGCGTAGTCAGCCTCTTCGGCCTGTCCTTCCCAAACTTCGCGCTGGGCCCGGTGCTGATCCTGTTCTTCGCCGTCAAACTAGGATGGCTCCCTGTCTCCGGTTCCGGCACCTTCGCCCATCTAGTCCTTCCCGCCATCACGATGGGAGGAGCGCTAGCAGCGATCCTGACCCGCATGGTGCGCACCTCCATGCTGGAAGAGTTAGGACAAGACTACATTCGCACCGCGCGCGCCAAAGGCCTGCCGGAGCGCACGGTCGTTTATCGTCATGCGTTACGTAACGCTATGATTCCGATCCTGACCGTGCTCGGATTGCAGTTCGGCGCGCTGCTAGCCGGCACGATTGTGACCGAAACAATATTCTCCTGGCCCGGAATCGGACGCCTGACGATTCAGGCAATCGCCAACCGCGACTACTACCTGGTGCAGGGATGCATTCTGGCGATTGGGTTGACATATGTCGCCGTGAACTTTCTGACCGACTTGCTGTACTCGGCGGTGAATCCCAGGATACGGCAATGAGCTGGGACGGATGATTCTCAATTGTCAGCGGACCGCCAAACGCACTGGTGGCCTATGTTCTTGTTTGCTTTTAGCTTTTTCGCCATTGGTCCGCTTTTGTGGCATAGGGTAAACATAAGGTAAAGTGCCGTCGGTAAACTGACGCCTTGTGCGCGGAACTAAACGTATCTGACGTTTCCAAGACCCGCTACGATGTCGTAATACCGCGCATTTGCGTCCGCCCTTTGAATTGTTGTTTGATCAAATCCCCACGTAAGGGCAATTGGTTGGCGCACGAAATCTTCTATGGTTAACAGGTAGGGCACGCCGCCCACAATTTCTGCTTCCTGAGCTGCAACGGCTTGATTGCTCATAATTAGACGGGTGCAGGCCTGCACAAGCACGGAAGTTGGTGCGGTACCATTCTGTGTCATAGATATGAAAGTTGTGGCCGGTTTTCCTTGCGGCTGGATAATCACCGCATTGCAGGCACCTTGTAATGACTGAACCTGTGGCAAAGGGCGTGGCGGCATCGGCATCCTCCGTTTTTGACAGCCATAATTCTATGCCTATTGCAAACCTCTTGCGGCTTGCACCCCCGGGCAAGTTACGGTTATGTCTCGGCGGCCGCGTGCCCCATTCTTGCGCGTTTTCTGCGCAAGAGTGGTTTCCACGAAAGCCGCCAGCTTGGGGGTTCCATTACTCACCTGCTCCTCTTTTTCTTAGCCGCGAATTCCGGCGGAAGTTCGTCTCCCTCTACCGGCGGATTCCCCTTCCCAACGCGCTTCAGAATGCGGGCGATCTTGGCAGGGTCGGCGCGGCGAGCCCGCGCGGTGAAGTACTCCTCGGTTCGCAAGGCAGAAATTTTCTCTGCCACCGCCACGTTGATCAGTTGATTGAGGGCCACGCCCTCGGACTCAGCGAGCTTGCGTGCTTCATTCAGCAAGGACGGCTGTAGCCGCAATGCAAAATTGCTTCTTCTCATAACATGCTCCTCAAGGTTCGCGTTGCTCGCCTTCATCATTTGCCAGCACCCGAAGAAATTCTCCGGGACGCATCACCCGACAACCAAAGCGTGCCGCGATCGGGTTGAAATCGCGTTGGTTGAAAGTCACGATCGCATATGCTTGGCCATTGACGGCGGTTTCCAAAACCATATCGTCATTCGGGTCGGGCAATGCGGGCCTCCAACGAAATGCGAACGTCACGCGTTTCCCCACCAGGGCCAAGCCATCGAGTATGTCAGCGACATCCTCTTCGCTCGCGCCCGAAACCTTCAGATGCTCTGACCGGCCCGGAACGGACTCATACTCCAACATCAGCGGCACTGAGATCAGCAACTCAAACCGCCGCTCGAGTGCCGCCACTAAAATCTGCCGCGAAGTGCCTGTTTCGCTCCGAAAAGCCGCGACCAGTACGTCGGTGTCAAGGACGCAAACACGCACAGTATGATGATATTGCTGGCAATATCACACTGTCAAGCCCCCGTCTCAATTCCGCAGCCCTCTTTTCATCACAAACATGTGTGACGAGCACCACAGACACCCCACCCGCAATGCGCGACAATGAAAAAAGCCGCTGAACCGTGAAGTTTGGGAGAATCAGCCGAATAGTTGAGCTAAGTCCTTATTCTGGAAGAGTGTGAAAGTAAGTCGTTTGTTATCTATGGTTTGGCACAATTCCGGGGGGGGGCAGTTAAAACGGTTTAATGTCCCTCACGTGAAAGGATTGATAACATGCGGACCACGCGCAGTCGCCAACTCAACATTGTTCCTCACCTTCGTTTTCTATATAAGTGAACCACGAGTCGTCGCCGACGATGTCCACCTTAGCCATCTCGCTCCCGCGCGTCGCCCGCCACAATCCGTTGGCGGCCGTCGGAGTCGCGCTGGTTTCCATCTTCGTCTTCTCCGCGATCTTTGCACCCTGGATCGCTCCGCAAGATCCCGCCCACATCAATCTGCCGAACCGTTTGCAAACGCCCTCGGCGCAACATTGGTGCGGTACCGACGAACTCGGACGCGACATCCTTTCCCGCCTGATCTGGGGAGCGCGAATTTCTCTGTTCGTCGGCAGCAGCGTGGTGGTGTGTTCGCTTCTGCTCGGCCTCATCATCGGCAGCCTTGCCGGATACTACGGCGGAGCGATCGATCGCTTCGTCAACGTCGTGATGATGAATGCGTTTCTTTCGTTCCCCGGCATTCTCATCGCAATCGCCTTCGTGGCCTTCCGCGGTCCTGGTATTTTCAATCTTATTCTCGCCCTGTCGATTGGAGGATGGGTCGGCTACGCCCGCCTGGTGCGCGCGCAGGTGCTGGCCGTGCGCGAACGCGAATTTGTCGAAGCGGCGCGCGCGCTCGGCGCTGGCGATCTCCACATTATTACGAAGCACATTCTGCCCAACATCATTCAGCCCGTCATTGTGCAGGCAGCCATCGGCATGGCCGGCGCGGTTCTGGCCGAAGCGACGATGAGCTTCCTGGGATTAGGTGTGCCTCCGCCAACGGCAAGTTGGGGATCGATGCTGAACGATGCCCGCTCGCATCTCTTCGACGCTCCTCATCTCGTGCTCTTCCCGGCAGTGACCGTGATGCTTGCGGTTCTGGCCTTCAACTTTATCGGCGATGCCTTGCGTGACCTTCTTGACCCCAGATCCAGAATTGAAGCGGGCTTGTAACAGTCTCGCTATCAGGGCATCGCTTCAGCGATGCAGAAAGTGCAACAAAGGAAACCCCTTAAGGGGGCTGGGCATCCGCCTCGGATAATTTACATGTCTGTAACATTGAGAAACTTGATGGCTGCTAACTGCTTTTCCGCGATGACTTTTCCCCTTGCCACGCGTCCAATTTAATGACGACAGATTACGGAACCTTTTCCAAAGCTGGTTCGTATCAACAGATGTCAAGGCTGGCTCATATGAATAGAGACATGGAACTGAAGGCCCAAATCGAATGCTTGCAGGATGTGGCGGTCGTGAACTGTTCTGGACGCATGGTGCGCGGAACAGCGCTCGACGAGTTCCGGCGCCGGATCGAGCAACTCGAGCGTGTCCGAGTGCTGGTGCTGGATGTTTCGGAAGTGGATCATCTGGATGCCGGTGGCTTGGGAACGTTGCTACTGGTGCGACGTTGGGCGATGCGGAACTCGGTGAGGATGAAGCTGGTGAACCCGCCGGTTTTCTTCCGTGATCTGCTGGAGGCGACGCATCTCACATCGCTGTTTGAGATTTCTTCGCTAAAAGAAGCAATCTGTATTTTACGGTCGAAAGAATCCTCGCCGCGCTTCGCGGTCGCCTGAGCAAGCCAGCCTCATTGGGCGCGATGCTTTATAATTCGCGCCCATGAAACCCAAGAGGCTATCAGGCCCGCGACCTGAGCCGGTCGATGCGTTGGTCTATCCGCGATTCTCTGGTTTAACAACTTTCATGCGCCTGCCGCACGTTCCTCGCGCGCAGGAACTCGATATTGCGCTAATTGGGATCCCGTTCGATGGTGGCACCACCTACCGTTCGGGTCCGCGCTTCGGCCCGCGCCATGTGCGCGAGCAGAGCGCCATCATTCGTCCGTGGAACCCGGAGCTGAATGTCAACCCGTTTGCGAATTGGCGCATCGCCGATTACGGCGACCTCTCGATTAATCCGCTCTCTCTGGACGATACCTACGACCGCATTACGAATCAGTTGAGCGAAGTGGCCGACGCGGGCGCGCGTGCCATCTGCATCGGCGGAGATCACTCGATTCTACTGCCCATCCTGCGTGCGGTCCACCGGAAGTTCGGTCCAGTCGCGCTGGTCCAGTTCGACGCCCACAACGACACTTGGGGAGGTTACTTCGGAAGCCCGCATTCGCACGGCACTCCAGTCCGCCGTGCGATGGAGGAAGGGTTGTTGCTCGAAGGCAGCGTTCTACAGGTGGGACTCCGCGGGCAAGTCTATTCGAAGGACGACTTCGCTTTCGGCCGCGAGCACAAGTTCAGCGTCATCACCGCGGAGGAGTTTCATCGTCAGGGCCTCGCTCCGGTCGAGAAATTGCTGAAGCATTTTCGCGGCAAGCCGCTCTACCTGACACTCGACATTGATGTGGTCGATCCGGCCTTCGCGCCGGGAACGGGCACCCCGCAGGTGGGTGGGCTCTCAAGTTTCCAGATCCTCGAACTGGTGCGCTGTCTCAAAGGACAAAGTTTTGTTGGAGCCGATCTTGTCGAGGTGTCGCCGCCTTACGATAACGGAGAGATTACTTCACTCCTGGCCGCGAACCTTCTCTATGAAATGCTGTGTCTGTTCTAGCCGGTCGTCATGACGCAGATGTCGTTATGACGTATGTCATGATCGCGAAAGTCGAATGACTCAACTCGCCCGCCAATTGCGCATCGCCGATTACTTCTCCCTCGGCTGGGGAACGATGGTCGGCGTCGGCTGGCTGGTCGTCATGGACGATTGGCTGATGCGTGGCGGCCCGCTCGGCGGCATTCTCGGTTTCGCGATTGGCGGCATTCTGCTGCTGCCCATCGGCTATGTGTACGGCAAGTTGGTGATGGCCATGCCCGACGCAGCGGGCGAAGTTGCTTACACCGCGAGAGTTTTCCCACGCCCGGTCAGCTTCTATACCGGATGGATGATGATGCTCGCATACTTCATCGTCTGTCCCTGGGAGGCCGTCGCCGTGGGCCGCATAGCCGGTTATATTTTTCCCGCGCTAGATTCCATCGAGTTATACCGCGTGGCGGGAAAGCCGGTTTACTTGCCGCACTTGGCCATCGGGCTCTCGCTCACCGCGCTGGTCACGGTGGTTAACTATCGCGGTGTCCGGCTGAGCGCCACTTTTCAAAACTGGACCACGTTCGGCACGCTTGCGCTTTTCGTGGTTTTCGTCGCCATTGGCGTCGCGCGCGGCTCGCCCGCCAATTTTCCGCCGTTGTTTACGCACACTTCGTTTGTCTCCATTTTGCTCGTGCTGCAGATCGTCCCTTACTTCATGACGGGATTTGAATCGGTGACCAAGGCGGCCGAGGAAGCCAATCCCGAGTTCCGCGCCCAGGGATTCTCTCGAGCCATCTTCGCGGCGATCATCGTTGGCGCCGTGTTCTACATTATTGTGATCGCGGCGGTGGGATTCGTAGCGCCATGGCGTTCGCTGACCGGCGAGCCCTTCATGACTGCGGTCGCTTTCGAGCATGCCGTCGGGGCGCGCTGGATCGTAAGCATCATTCTGAGTGCCGCGTTGCTTTCGCTGTTCAAAGTATTCAATGGAAATTTTATCGCCGCCAGCCGCTTGTTGTTTGCCATGGGGCGTCGCGGCCTGGTCGATGCACGCCTGGCCGCCGTGCATCCACAGAATCAAACACCTGCTGCCGCTGTCGTTTCAGTTGGGATTGCCACTGCTCTGTGCATGTTTCTTGGTAGTGCAATTCTGGTTCCGATCACCGAGGTCGGATCAGTTGCCTCCGCCACTGGATGGTTCGCGGTCTGTGCTGCCTATCTGTGGATGGGACCCCGAATCGCCGACTGCCTGATCGCTCTGCTGGGTGCGTTGGTTGGATTCGCGATGGTGTTGATGAAGCTCGTGCCCTTTGTGCCGGGACACTTTTCCGGCTGGGAGTGGCTCGTGCTCGGGCTATGGATTATCTTTGGAACTTTGATTGGCCGGCCGCGGAGCACACAACTCGCGATGGAAAAAACTGACCAGGAAAGAAACTCATGACCTTAACTTGCCGTCTCGCGCTGGCATTCTTAGTGATCGTCTCCACGCTAGGTTTTGCTGCTGATCGCGCCGCCGCCGATACACCCTTCGACCTCGTCATCACCAACGGACACATCATTGACGGCACCGGCTCCCCCTGGTACTCGGGCGACATCGGAATCCGCGACGGCCGCATCGCCGCCATCGGCAATCTTTCTGCTGCCGCGCGCAAGCGTACCGTTGACGCCAAGGGCAAAGTCGTTGCTCCCGGCTTTGTGGACATGCTCGGCCAATCGGAAGCGACGATCCTGGTCGATCCGCGCTTGCCTTCGAAGATCTATCAGGGCATCACCACCGAGATCACCGGAGAGGGTGGATCCGCCGCTCCTTTAAACGCTGCGATCATTGCGGCGGATCTTGCCGGCTACGAACATTACAAGATCAATCCCGACTGGCGGACGTTTCGTCAATATTTCGCGCGCCTCGAAAAGCAGGGCATGGGCATCAATCTCGCCAGCTACGTGGGGGCGACTCAGGTGCGGCGAATGGTGCTGGGTGACGCCGACGTGCAGCCTACGCCCGAGCAGCTCGAAAAGATGAGAGCTCTGGTGCGCGACGCGATGCGCGACGGTGCTGTCGGAGTCTCGACTTCGCTGATGTATGCGCCCGCTCCCTACGCCAAAACCGAAGAGATTATTGCGTTGGCTTCGGAAGCCTCGAAGTTCGGTGGAATCTACGCGACGCACATGCGCAACGAGAGCGACAGCGTTCTGGAGTCGATCGACGAGGCGGTTCGCATCGGCCGCGAGGCGCGCATTCCGGTTGAGATTTGGCATTTCAAGGTGGCGGGCAAGGCCAACTTTGGACGCATGCCCGAGTTGGTGGCACGGGTCAACAAGGCGCGCGCTGAAGGGGTTGACGTGGAGGCGGACACCTATGCCTACACTGCATGGTTTAACAGCATGTCGGCCTTCGTTCCAGCGTGGGCGCATGACGGCGGCGATGCCAAATTGATTGAGCGGCTGAAGGATCCCGCAACCCGCGCCCGCATTCGCAAAGATCTGGAGACGCCTTCCAAAGACTGGGACAACGAGTGGGACGAGATTAGCAGCCCGCAGGACGTGATGATCAGCGTGGTCCAGAATCCCGCGCTGAAAAAGTTTCAAGGCAAGCGGCTTACTGAAGTCGCGAAGACGTTGAATAAAGATCCGATGGACGCGCTCTTCGATCTGCTCATCGAAGACAAGGCGTTCACCGAGTGCGCGGTCTTTGGAATGTCAGAGCCCGATGTCGCACTTGCCCTGCAGCAGCCGTGGGTTTCCGTTGACAACGACTCGTCCGGTACGTCGCCCGAAGGCGTCCTCGGCGAGGAGCACCCGCACCCCAGAGCCTACGGCACCTTCCCGCGCATCTTGCGTAAATATGTTCGAGAAGAAAAGAAACTGACGCTCGAGGAGGCAATCCGCAAGTTCTCGGCGCTGCCCGCCCAGCGTATGCGGCTCACGGATCGCGGGGTGCTGAAGTTGGGTATGTGGGCAGACGTGGTTGTGTTTGATCCGGAGACGGTGCATGATGTGGCAACCTTCGACGATCCGAACCGGCTGTCAGAAGGCATGGAATACGTGCTCATCAACGGAGTGCCCGTGATCAATGACGGCAAGATGACCGGCGCGCTGCCAGGGAGAGTGTTGCGCGGAGCTGGGTACACACCGTAGCTCCTACGCCTGTAGAGACGGGGCGTGCCCCGTCTCACTCGCGGCGGCGACGCGGCAAGCCGCGTGTCTCTACGGGGGGATCAGACGCCGGCCTACGGTTTGACGGTCTCGGCGCCTGCTTCCACTCGCTTGGCTTCGGTTCGATTGGCTTCCCGATGACCGACTGGCGCGACGTGTGGCTTGTCGAGCGTCCCGGTGAGCGTCCACGATTGCTCGTCACCACGCGTCAACACGAAGTCGAAACCGCTGACTGGGGAAGCCGTTCCTCTTACCTGGTAGGTGCCGTCACGCGATTCCAGTCTGCCTGCGGAGAGTTCCCATACGCCTTTTTTCAGATGCAGCTCTCCGGCGAAACGGTGCACCGGTAGAGGCGCGGGCGAGCCCGGAATTTCAATATGTGGCAAGCCGCCGTTCCGCATCACGAACTGTAACCTGCCATCGGAGCGCGTCAGTAGCTCATGAAAGATGTCTCCGGATCCATCCAGATCGAAATTCCCGCCGGCCGTTCCGGAAATCCAATCATCGTTCATCAGAGCGCCCAACTGAGCCAGCGAAATGTCTTGCAACGTGCCGGTGCCGTGGTAGCGCACGGACTGAGTCGACACATCATGACTCGATACATCAATGATCCAGTTCCCCTGATGCGTGCCCTGCAGCAGTTGTCCGCGAAGAGCGGTCAGTGTGATCCGGCCTCGATCTATTTCTACTTGCGTCGAAACCTGGGTAACCGACACCTTTTTCAATCCGAACCGGCCCACATGCAAGTTGCCGTGGGCCTGGATTGCAGACAGCGGCGAAGGCCCCAGCGGCTCATTGGAATTAGAATTGGAATTCAAGATGCGGTACCACGGACGCTTGGCCGGATGCGGTGTGAACCATTCGGCGAGATCTGTGGTTGAGAGCTGGTCGGCCATCAGATCGAACTGAAACACACAGGTTGGAACCGTGCCCGGCACGATGCCCGCAACGACGGCAGGAGCGGCGCAATGGCGGGGCGCCGTAACTTCGCCACTCCAATGAGTGCTTCCCGTCCGCGCGGAAATCTTATCCATCCTTACTGCGTCCGGATCGAGAGACATGGTCGCTGAGGCAATCTCAATCGGCGTATTCAGGCCGCGCATCTCGGCGCGCACGTTTCGTAGTTGCGCGGTTCCAACGGCGGCGGGAGCTGCAAATCCCTGCCAGGGCCCGGAGACAGTCACGTCTAACTTGGCCGAACCCTCTGCCGCCGGGCGCGCTGCCGGCAATCCCATAACATTTTCCAGACGAAACATGTCTTTCAGTTCCACATCGCCGCGCAGAGAAAGACTATAACCGGCAGCGGACATCCACCCATCGGCGTTCACGGGCGAGGAGCCGTTCATCGCCAATGCGACCGGCCCAATCCGCAGGTGAGTTTCAGCGGGTTCCTGGCTCTTTTCTTGTTCTTGCTTGTTCGTTCGCAGGCGAAGGGGCCGGATTTCCTGTGAAATTCCTTGCGAATCGGCGGCCACCACCGCCAGTGGAATCGTGCCCAAGGCAAGCTCATCTTTTCCCGCGTTTGAGAAGAGGCGCGATGCGACGCGCACATTGCTCGCCGAGCCCGTGCCGCTCCAGTGCGCCGGCAACTCGAGGCGCGCGTCCTCGGGAAGGGGAGGCACGCTGCGGGTGGCGTGGAATTCCGCATTCAGCAGTCCACTCGCAGTGAGATCGCCGGGGATCTGTTTTTTCGCCTGACGCAGCAATCGAACCACGGAGGTCAGCGGCACCTTCTCGGCCTCCAGCGTCAGATCATAATTGGGCACTTGGGCCACCAGGGACAACGACCCGCGCAGGCGGAGGGTCCCGCCGCCTACCGGCGATTCGCACAGCAGGTTGGCAAGTGTGCTGGTGACCGCGTTGTACTGTCCCGAGCAACCGGTTGCCATGCGCACGTTCTCGCTGCCGACAATGTCGTAGCGATGGAAACCATCGATTGCGGTCTGGCTCTCGATCAGCAGCGCTTCCGGAGTGCCGGATATGTTCGCTGTGAAATTGACGCCGCCGCGCCATCCTCTGTCTTTGCCGCTCAGCAACTTGGTGATCTGTCCGAGTTGCCCGTTCCGCCATTGCACGGCCAACTTCACGGGGGTCAATCGCAAGCTGGACGCGCGCCGCCACGTTGCGTTGATCTGGAGCAGTCCGGTATCGGTGAGATTGAAATCCGTGCGCACGGGCTCGGCCTTGATGCGAGCACTCCAGGAATTTTCTGAATCCTGCCAAAGCGCCACGTCGGCATCCATAAGCGCGTACGACTTCTTCGTCTGTCCCAGCTTGAAATTGATGCGAGCGTGGCCGGCTTCGAGATAGGGGAATGCCGGCCGCCGCTCGTAAACGCCCTTTGCGGTCGGAGCCGCGGGAATCTGCGCGTTGCGCTCGAGCAGGCTCGCCAGGTTCCAGCGGCCTTCGTTGCTGCGGACCAGGTTGATGCTAGGCTCGGTTGCGCTCAGGGTGGCGATCTCGAGTCGCCCGCGGAGCAGGGAACGAAACCGGATCGCGGCGGAAACGTCCTGCGCGCGGATCATCGGCTCGGCGCTGAATGACGGATCGTCGTAGATGACGAGTCCCTCAAGATCAAAGCCCGGCCGCGGCAGAAGATGAAAACGTACATTGTCGAGCGCAACCCTGCGGCCGAGGGCGCTTCCGATGGATGTGGCGATCCGGTTTCGCAACCGGTACACGCCGGGCCGGAACAGAAACAGGATCAGCAGGAGAGCCGCGACGGCAGTCACCCCGCGCCTGGATCGTAGAAAGTTAGACCCCGGAAACTTCACTTCACGATCCTGAGAGTGCGCGACCAACGTGTCTCATCAAAGAAGTGAATGATGATGTGCGCCAGGAATCCCAATCGGTCGCCCATGCTGCGCATCTCGTATTGATTATCCGGGGTTTCAAACGACCAGTAGATAAACATGGGACGGCCGATTATGTTCGCTCGCGGAACGAAGCCCCAGAAGCGGCTGTCATAGCTCACGTCGCGGTTGTCGCCCATGGCAAAGTAGTTGTCCGGCGGCACAACGATGTCGTCTCCCTGAATGTGCGAAGGCATCTCCTGCGCCCATTTTTCGTTTCTTACACCGTATGCTTCCGATGGCGGCAGGGCAGGAAAATTATCCGTGTAGGGGTTGTGCTCCTGCCGCTTGTGGCGGACGAACGGCTCCACGAGTTTCTCACCGTTGCGGTAGACGACGTCATCGCGCAGGTGGATGTGGTCGCCAGGAGTGCCGATGATCCGTTTCACCAGGAACAGACCCGGTTGCTCTGGCGACATGAACACAGCAATCTCATCGCGGTGGATATCGCGATAGGGCATCAGCGGCCCGAGCCAATGGGTCGGCAGCGCGAACTGCTCCCGGTTAACAAACACGTGGTCGCCGATGAGCAAAGTGTCCTCCATCGAACTGGAGGGGATCTCGAACGCCTGCAGCACAAACGTAATGATGAACAGGCCGGTCACCAGCACGCCCGCAAGGGACGCCAGGAATTCCACCGTCGTCTCGCGCGGTTTTTCGTCGACCGGCTCTTCGTTACTTATGACCTTTTCTTTTTTCGGCACGTTAGTATCCGTTTCAGAAATTCTCTCAGCGCAGCAGCTTGAGCGTACGCGACCAGCGCGTCTCATCGAAGAAGTGAAGGATGATGTGCGCCAAAAATCCAAACCGGTCGCTCGCGCTTCGCATCTGGTACTGGTCTGCCGGAGTAATAAATGACCAGTAGATGAACATAGGCCGCCCGATCACGTTTTCACGGGGAATGAATCCCCAGTAACGGCTGTCTTTGCTCACGTCGCGATTGTCGCCCATCCCAAAATAACTGTTCGGAGCCACCACGACGTCACCGTCCTGTACATGCGAGGGCAGCGTGAGTTCCCAATCGCGGCTTGTCACCCCGTACAGTTCCGATGGAGGCACAGCAGGAAAGTTGTCCCGGTAGGGATCGTAATTCGCTACTTTGTGCTGGACGTATGGCTCAACCAGTTTCTCGCCATTGCGGTACACAGCACCATCGCGCAAGTGGATACGGTCACCGGGGATACCAATAACCCGTTTCACCACGAATAGACCTTTTTCCTCCGGCGAGAGAAACACCACTATGTCGCCGCGGCGAATATCGCGATAAGGCAGCAGCGGCCCCATCCAATGGGTCGGCGGCGCGAACTGCTCCCGGTTAACGAACACGTGGTCGCCGATGAGCAAAGTGTCCTCCATAGAACTGGAGGGAATCTCGAACGCCTGAAGCACAAACGTGATGATGAATAAGCCGGTGGCCAGTACGCCCGCTAAGGAGGAGAGAAATTCCACCGTCGTCTCGCGCGGCTTTTCGGCAACAACAACTTCTTTTTCTTTCTTCGGCACGTCCGGTACCCGTTTCAGAGGATTTTTTCTTAGCGCATCTTAATCAGTGCACCTTAATCAGCGCACCAGCCTGAAGGTACGTTCCCATCGCGTTATCTGGAACAAATGAGTTACGGCGTAGGCAAGGTGATAAAGTCTATCACCCACGGTTGGCGATCCGGGAAGATCATTGTTCAAATTGCCCGACGACCAGTAAATCAAAAGCGGGCGCCCAATGATATTTTCACGCGGCACGAATCCCCAGTACCGGCTGTCCTGGCTGTCATCGCGATTGTCACCCAGAACAAAATAGTGGTCCTCGGGAATAATCAACTGGTGGTCTTCCACCAGCTTTGGCATTTCTTTCCACCATTTCGCATCCACTCCGTAGTCGGGAGAATCAGTGCGAGGGAAGTCGTCGCGATAGAAATTGCGGAGCGCGGTGATGTACTGCACATAGGGTTCGTGCAGCGGAGCACCGTTGATATAGACGCGCTTGTTGATCAGGCGCAGGCGATCTCCGGGCAAGGCGACCACACGCTTCACGAAGTCCTGCGCGGGATTCACGGGATAGTGAAAGACAATGACGTCTCCGCGCCGGATGTTGCGGTAGGGCATTAGGCGGTTCCACCCGGTGCTGCCGCCGTAACAAAACTTATCCACCAGCAGATAGTCGCCGATGAGCAGTGTTTGCTCCATGGATTCCGAAGGGATGGTGAACGCCTGCACGAGGAAGGTGACCACAAAAACGGCGATCACGACCGTTCCCGCGACCGACTGAATGGTCGTGGGCCAATCCCCGGCGGAAATTTTCTCACTCCATGACATAACGAAAAACGCAATTCTGGCGAGACCGGGCTTGCCCCGTCTCTTGCGTGTCGCGCCCCTAAATGTGCGTGCGGTTCGAGACACGGCAAGCCGCGTCTCTACGGGAGACTTGATGCGCGGGGCAAGGCAGCCAGGTGCTCCAGAGCCTGGCGCGCCGCTTCCTGTTCTGCCCGTTTCTTGGTTGCGCCCTGAGCCCGTCCCACGAATTGTCCCATCTCAGGCTCCGGCAACCTCACCTCGACCGTAAAGGTTTTCTTGTGTTCTGGTCCTTCCTCTTTCACGAGCGCGTAGACCGGCTGCGATCCTCCTCTGGCCTGCAACGCTTCCTGCAACGCGGACTTGAAATCCATTACCGGAATGGCGCTGGTCTCAAGTTTCATGTGGGCCAGTTCCGGTTCCACAATCACGCGCACGATAAAGTCTCGCGCCACCGGCCACCCCCCGTCGAGATAGAGCGCCGCCAGGATCGCTTCGAGCGCGTCCACCTGGAGGCTTGCCTTGTTACGGCCGCCGCTTTTTTCTTCGCCGCGGCCGAGCCGCATGTAATGACCAATCTGAAGCTGCTCGGCCACCCGCAGCAAATGCCGTTGCCCTACCAGATGCGCGCGCAGCTTGGAAAGGTGCCCTTCCTGGAATTCGGGGAAGCGGTGGAACAGCGCCTCACTGGCGGCCAGACCCAGCACGGCGTCTCCCAGGAACTCGAGCATTTCGTTGTCGCCACTAGGCGAACGGCCGCTAGACGAATTGCTCCCAGCGCCCAGCGCCTCCACCTCGCGCGCTTGCGAGCTGTGGGTAAGCGCCTGCTCGAGCAATTCCCGGCGCTGGAAGTGGTGACCCAGGGTTTCTTCCAGCGCCATGATTTCGCGTGACTTCATCACAAAGCGGGGCCATGATCCTTCGGCCGAATTTTGGCAGAGACGCGACGGTTAGTTCTTTGGTGGGCTCTGCGGTGGGGCTGGAGCCGCACCTCCGGTGAGCTGTTGCAAGCGATCGCGTTCGTGGCGCGCCGGGGTTCCAATCACGGTATTGTCCTGCGTCATTTCCACGGCGCGGTTGGCCACCTTGAGCGCCTCCGGATATTTTCCCTGCTTATCGAGCGCCAGCGCCAGACGGAGAATGACCACTGAATCCGGATTGCTCGGGAACGCGTCGATCGACTTCTGCAGATTCTCCTGCGCCCCCGCATAATTCTCTTTCTTGAACTCAATGGTCCCAAGAATCGAATATGCGTTCGAACGCAGCAGCGATTTGTAGGCGTCGATCTTATCCTGCGGCGTCCCGGCTGGGACGTTGATGTCGGTGTCCACTGTCTGCGTAGCCTTCTGCGCCATCGAGATTGCTTCGCCATAGCGCTGATCTTTGTCGATATCCGAGTCGCGCGTTCGCTCGGCGATCACTTCAGCGACGATCACTAGAGCTTCGGGATCGTCCGCGTCAAAGCTGAGCACCTTGCGGCCCATAGCTTCGGTCTTCTCGGCGTTGTTAGCACTCTGGTAGATTCGCATGGTGTTCTTATAGAGCAGCACGCGCAGTTCACTGTCTGGGAACTTCGTAGCAAAATCGTCGGATGCTTTCTCGAGCGCGGCAGCATCGGTATTTGCCGCCGCCGCCTTGTAGGCATCAAACTCCGGCTGGGTCTTGGCTTGTGGTGGACGTTTTCCTGCCGGTGCCGCGGCGGCACCCTGAGTTGCACCCGCCGCTGGCGCCGCCTGACCCGCAGCCGGCGGGTTCTGCTGCGCCGGTTGTCCGTTATTCTGGGACTCGGCCCGAACCGCGACACTCATAACCCCTAGAGTTACTACCCCTAGAATGACTGCTGCTCGCTTCATGCTGTCTCCCCTAGTGCAAAATTTCAAACCTTAAATTTGATCGCGTAGGGACAGCCGCCCTCGGCCGTCCGCGAAAGCGCAGTTCGCCTACTCCGGCTGCCTCGCTACCGGAGGCTCATACGGCTGTTCCAGACCCTTTTGCGCCGCTTTTTTCGCTTCCGGAAGCGCGCCGCCGGCGGTGTTTAGCGCCGCCCGATATTGGTCCAGCGCGGCGAACCGATCCTCTTTTAAATCAAAAATGCGGCCCAGGTAAATATGCGACCAGGCGATCACCTTGGGTTCGTGCGCCGTCTGCAACGCTTGTTCAAAGTATTTGCGCGCCCCATCTATGTCCCGGTTCGCGGTGGCGACTTCCGCCAAAATGAAGAGCGCGTGTCCCGAATCTTCTTCCTGCTCATCGAGCGCCTGCTGCGCCAGTTTCTGCGCTGTTTCCGGATCGCCAGCCGCCAGCCGCCGCTCCGCGTTCAGCAGCAGGTGCTCGTTCCGGCGACCAGCCAGATGCAACAGTTCCGGCGCGGCTTCGCCCGAGAACTGAACCAGCGATGCCCGTTTCATTTCTTTGCCGACGTCAATCGAGCCGACCAGGCTCGCATAGGCATCGCGCATGCCCGCCGGATCTTTTTCGAACTTGACCAGCGCGTCGTAGAAATAGCGAGTCAGGACGTACCCTTCCTTGTCGGCTTCGTCGATGCCCTGGGCTCGCTCCGCCTCGGGAATCTTGGTCAAACGCTCTTCAATCGCGCGCACCAGGCATTCGGTCACCAGCAGCGAAATGTTACTCTTGAACGCTTCATCCATGGGAGCCATTTTCACATCGTCGAGCAACGGTTCGAGACGTTTGAACGAGCTCCCGTTTTTCATGGCCAGCGGATCCAGAAGATAATGCAGATACGTATGCCGAATCTGCTGCATCTTGATCGTCGTGCTCGATGTCGGTGAAATCACGACGTAGTAATCCGACGCGTAGTTGCGCGCGTTGGTCTGGCTGGGCGCGCCCATCGCATCCAGATAGACGGTGAACTGCCGTCCCAGGTAGCCAGACGATGGCAGCTTCAAATAGATCTCGGTGTCGAACGTCATCTTCGCCAGGGGATTGTGATAGATCTCGGTCAATTCCGTGTAGCGCGCGCGATGGCGCTCCCAGATCGCGTGCAAGCCGATTTTCTGGTAGAGGGCCTGGACCATCGGCACGATGTCTGCCAACACTGCGGCATCGGGTGGCAGCTCCGCCTGCTTCACTTTCGGCGTGAAAGTCGGCGGCTCCTCCAGATAGAGCGCCAGCGATACATACTGGGACAGGTCGCGCGCGGCCTCCGGCGCCTGGTGTTGGCGGTAGAACCCGCACATCGGAGCAATCACGTTCTGAGCTCCGGCGGTATTCGCAACTGCCTTGGCAACTTCCAACCGGATCTGCGTCCGCAGCGGGTCGGAAGCATTCAGCTCCTGGTCATAGCCGCAGGTGTTGATGGCGGCGAGCACCGTGAACAGCGTCTCGCTGGTTTCCAGAGACACCTGCGGCCGGTTCTGCGTAAAGCCGGTCGGCACGAACAGCACGACTGCCAAGCTCAGAGCGAGCGCCGGTCGAACCCGTTGTTGTCCCAGGAAACAGCTTCTGATCTCAGGCATAGATGGATGGCTAGAACCATAGTGTACGAACTGGTCAATTCGCGGTCAAACCGAGAAGGGCTGGAACAGTCGCTGGGAGATGGGATCGCGAGTGAATCTCGCTGGACATCGCTCAGGGATGCCACAAGTTCTTTCGCCGGTAGAGACGGGGCTTGCCCCGTCTCACAGACGCGGCAAGCCAGCGTCTTTACGGGAAATCGTACGCCCTTTTAGATTTAGAGGAGGCTGCTAACCCTTAACGCTAATCTTGGAAAACGACAGCACCGCCGTCCCCGCCGTCGGCCGCCCCATGGAAAGCGCGGGATGGAAGGTCGTGAAAATCAGCAAGTTCTTTAACTGTGGCAGCACCGCCTTCGCGTCGTCCGGCTGCGACAGGATGCGGTAATCCTCCACGCGGCCATTGGCATCCACGTAGGCCTCAATCACCACCGCATCGTCGCCCATATTGCCGAGCGACGTGCCGAAGGCTGACTGTTCGAGTTGAGGCCCGGTGTACAGCATGAGGGGAACGTCTCCGCTGCTGGCTTGTAGTTCTGCGGGCAAGGCAAAGAAGCCAAGCAGCAGTCCGAAAGTCAACACGGCGCTGAGCAACCCCGCCGTAGCTGGAACCATGAAAGCGTTGAGGGCATTTTCCAGCCTCACCAACACCCCTTCAAACCGCGGACGGCGCGCCTGTGCAGCCTCGCGCGAAATCGCAAGCCGCAACTTCAAAGCCAAGTCGGCCGGCGCCTTCTTCGGACCCAGACTGCCAAGTAACGCTTGGGTGCGCTGCATCGCGGCATATTCGCGCTCGCAACCAGTGCACTGTGCCACGTGACGCGTGAGTGCGCGCATCTCGGACCCACTCACCCGGCCGTCGAGATAGGGCGAGAACAATCTCTTGATCTCAGCGCAGTTCATGGCGTCACCTCAAGCTCTCTACCACCACGCGAACCTTCCCGGGTTGCGCCGTTCTGCCGCTCATTGGCTGGAACGCGGGCAGGAACGTGGGCAGGAACGACAAGCCCTAACTCCGGACCCACTTCCCGGATATATCCGGTCAGCTTTTTGCGCAGCGCGTCGCGTCCGCGTGTAATGCGCGACTTCACGGTTCCCAGCGAAATCATCAAAACTTCCGCAATCTCCTCGTACGACATTTCTTCCAGATCGCGAAGAATCAATGCGGTCCGATACGGCTCAGGCACCTGTTGCAGCGCCTGCTCCACGGCCGCGCGCACTTCGGTATGGGCAAACTTTTCAAACGGAGACTCGCCCGGGTCGACCAGTCGTTCTCCGGAATATTCAAACTCGCCCGCCGCAATGGGATCAATCGGCGTTTCCTGCGCCTTGTGCCGGAACCACCAGCGCCTTCGATTGGCCGCCTCGTGCAGCGCGATTCGGTAAATCCAGGTCTTCAGGCTAGACTCGCCGTGGAAATGCTTCATCCCGCGGAACACTTTCAGAAAAACATCTTGCGTAGTGTCCGCCGCATCCGACGGATCATTCACGATGCGGTAAATGAGCCCGTAGATGGGCTGGTGAAACTCGCCGATCAGCCAGGAGTATGCGTCTTCCGAACCCGCCTTCAGTTCAGCAATAACGGCGGACTCCTGAGTTCGGGCCCCGATAGCGCTGGCAAGATCGCCCAATGTAATAGCTCCCGCCATGGTGGCGTTGCTCCCAATTATAGAGTCACTTGAGCCCCAGCGGAGGGAATCTTCACGTTTGCAGAAACCACTCCCGGGCGACCTTTCCCGCCTAATTACTTAGACCCCGCAGGAGCCCCTAGAGTTCCAGCGGCAAGCCTAATGTTTGCAACACATATTAGGAGCGGGGCTGGTCGCGGGACAGCCGATAATCAGTTGGGCGGCGAGGTATTCGGCGGAGTGTCTGTTGTTGCCGGCGCCGGCTTAGGTTTCGTCACTTTCTTTTTGGCTGGCTTCTTTGGAGGTACGGTGTCATCCACCACTATCTTTTGTGGGGGCGGAGGTGGCGCCGCCGACAGCTTTTTCACTTGCACGCGCAAACGCGTCAACTCGTCCTCCTTGCTGGCGGTCAGTTTCTGCATGCGCTCGCCAAGGGCTCGACGCGCGCTCTCCAATCCGTTCATGTCGTTGCTCAGACTTTGATACTCATCTTTGGATCCAAACGCTCCCGCCGATTCCGCTACTGAACGGAAGTAGTCGTATAGCACAACCAGATTGCGGTAGAGTTTGAAACTGGCGCCTAGATCTTCCGGTGAGCTTTTCAGCTGCGCAATCATCTCCGGCAGCGCCGATTGCAGGTTGCGCTGGATGGACTCCACGTCCGCCAGGGTCTGGCGTTTGGTTGCGCCGTCGGTCTTCCATTTCTCGATATGCGTTTTTGCAAGATCGGATTGTATGCTCTGCGCCGTTTGCTCCAATTGCGTCAGGATGCCGTTCACTTCGCTAACCGAAGCGTAAGCAACCGGTTCCTGGTCTTGCGCGGCCGCCGCTGCCGGTGCAAGCAGAGCTGTCAATACAGCGATGAAACAAAAGAGTGACCGAACGAGAATATTCTGCGAGTTCGCCATGAGGCTCCGAATTGTGTGTTCTGTGTTTGCCAACCATATCCTATTTGACGTTGACCACCCGAGTCGAGTTGAGGCGGCGGGTCGGTTTCGTGATGAGGACGCAAAAACCCTGAACCACCAAGCACACGAAGTATCGCGAAGGCTTGGTCTCAGGCGTTTTTAGTGTACCTTTGTGGCCTTACCCCGAGTTTGACGCGGCGGCGAAGCTAAGCGAGAATTGAACAATAGCAATCGCCCCGTTACTGAGTGGGCCTGTGGCGCAGCTGGGAGCGCGCTTCCATGGCATGGAAGAGGTCGTCGGTTCGATCCCGACCAGGTCCACCAAATCTTATACTCCGGCTATGACACTAAAGAATGCGGCATTGCTGGCACTGATCGGGACCGTCCTGATAACGGCTCTTCTGGTGTGGACGTTCGTCTTCAACGTCGTCGATGTCCTGCGGGGTCTGCTTCCTGCGGTAATCCTGTTCTCGTCGTTCATCCAGGCGTTTGCTTGCTTCTGCGTGACTGTATTCTTCTACCTGTTCTATAAAGCGCAGTCGTGATTTTGCCGAGAGCCAACCCGTAGGAAGTTGGCATCCGACAAGCATCCAGCGACCGCAGCAACCAAAACCTAGAGCAATCCCAACACTGTAATTCCGCTATTTGTCCCGATATACACTTTCCCGTTCACCGCCATCAGTTGGGCGAAATGCGGCATCGGGGGTAATGTGTCACGCCCATTTGTCTGCGATGTTACATACAACTGGACGAGGGTCGTAGCATCGTAAGCGGTCAGGTTAGAGCCATTGAGCTGCCACAGGATCCCGCTCGCCGTGCCGGAAGCAGTAAGGATGGGAGAATGTTCGCCCACCTGCGGCGGCGTTTGCACCACCGGCATGCTCGACAACATGCCGTTGGTGAGCGCCCATCCCAGGATGGGGTGTCCGGTGCCGGTTGAGTAGACCATCCCATTCCAGTAAACGAGACAGCCCGTGTGCTTCGCCACCTGCGGGAGTTCCTGCACAATCTGCGTGTCTCCGGCCGTGCAACTGGCGCAGTACTTACCCATGTTATCGCGGTCGAGCAGGTACACCGTGCCCTCCTTTCCCACCCCCACAGCCAGGTGGGGATGCGAGCCGGGTTGATCGGGAAGCAAGAGCACCGCGTCGTTGAGGTCCAGGTCGTTCTTGTTGAGAAAGTCCTGGTTCCAAGGCGTGAACCAGTCCGCGACATGCAGGCTGTTCCCTGATTGCGTGAGGCGGAAGACACTGCTGCCGAAGTTCGTGCCCGGAGTAGAGTTCCCTTCGGCCGCTTCACCGTAGATGTTGGAGGCGCTGTCGGCCGAGAGACCTCCTCCTTTCATCCAGATCGAGGCTAGCGCCTTGCCGGGCTCGGTGCTGAAGGCGCCTTCCTGGGCGAGGGTGGAGGCATTGTAGGAAATGACCCATCCTCTATCGCCGTAATCGTTACACCCATTCGATCCGAATGCCAGGTAGACCTGGCCATTCGTCAGCAGCAACGCGGGACGGTTCGTCTCGGCGTGGGGATCGAAGGTATCAGTTTGGCCGTTGAGGGTGTAGGTAGCTGCAATCTGTACTGCTCCGCCGAACTTCTCGGTGCCAGTCGTGACGTCGAGAGCATGCAGGCGGAAGACGGAGTTTCCGTTCTCGTAAGTTTTGGCCACAACGTATATCGTTCCGCTTGCGGAGTCGATGACGGGCGTCGCAACGACGCCGACCTCGGTCCATCCAGTCACGCCGGAACAGCCTTGCACGGTCATGGGAACGGGCGTCGCTCCAGGGGGCAGCAGGCTGACTTGCCAGAGCGGGCTCGCGTTCGCGCCGGTGTTGCTGTCGGCATCGAAGGCGTAAACGGAGTCGTGCATGGTCGCCGCGTACATCACGTTGTGTGCGCCTTTCCCCGGGATCGAAACGTTGGACAGGTAGAGTACTTGTCCGACAACCGCGCCATCGGTGGGAAGGTCGAAGCGCTTCCCGAACGTGTTGGGATTCACGTTGGCTAGGTTGAGGATGGTCTCGTTGGGGTTCACGCCGGTGCGCGCGTTATCGTAATGCCAAGTGGTGACGGTCGAGAGGCCAGGCCTGTTCGATGGCTTTCCACCGCCGCCCCCGCAGGAACAGAGGATGGCAGCGACAACAGATAAGAGGAGCCTGCAGTAGTAAGAGTTCATCGCTTGCATCCGCGGTCATCGCCTGCTGAAGCGCTATCTGGGAGCCGTGCTTCGGCGGCGAGAGACCAGCCCACTGCTTCTGGGCGATATTCTATTCCGGGTCCGCCCCAGTTCCTAGCACCGTTTTGAGCTCAAATCCGGTGTCGGGCAGCCTTTTGCTAGTTACCCAACTGTTTGCCACCGACAACGGACTTATCATTCGCGGACCCAGCAAAAGAAAAGTGTCTAGCGCGCGCGGGAAAATAGTAGAACCAAAAGTTCGATTTAGCCGGGTCGCGCCGGCCGTTGCCGGTTGAAGTTGGGTGTCCCCGGCGGAAAAAGGGTTTCCAACAAGCCTTTTTTCTGGCATCCCCGACTAGACTTGCTCGATACCTAGAACACTCGCCTAGTTTTGCGGGCGAACAATCCATGTTCTCTCTTGTGGCACCACCCCCGTCGTCAAGTGCCGAAAGCTCGGAAATTTTCGAATCCCGGCATTATTTCTTGTGATCCAAATTGCCAATGAGGCATCCAAATAGTCTCCTCGTTCCACAAAACGCGAATGACCGCTGCTCACGATGAGAGGTAGTCTGGTATGAAACCAGAAAAGCCCGATCATAAAGCAACCGAAGCCATCCCGAAGTCTGTCTCGAGGCGCAACTTCATTAAAGGAGTCATCACCAGCGGTGTGGCCGTCTCCTCGGCCAGCTATCTGTTTCGCGCTTCGCCTTTGCTTCACGGCCAGCAGGCAGTTGCGGGTGTCGGCGAACGCCTGATCACGCTCAACGTAAACGGCCAGCAGAGGCGCGTCGACGTAATGAAGCAAGAGACGCTGGCCTCGACTCTGCGCTACAAGCTGGGCCTCACCGGGACAAAACTGGGGTGCGATCGCGCCGAATGTGGATCGTGCACGGTGCTCCTCGACGACATTCCGCACTATTCCTGTTCCGTATTGACCCACACCGTGCGGGGGCGGAAAGTTTTGACCATCGAAGGTTTGGCCGACGCGAATGGAACCTTGCACCCAGTGCAGCAGGGCGTTATCGACGAGCAGGGTTTTCAGTGCGCGTTTTGCATGTCCGGCTTCGTCATGACCGCAGTCGGATACCTTAAGACAAATCCCAATCCTACCCGGCAGGAGTTGGCGCATGGCGTCTCCGGATGCCTGTGCCGCTGCCAGGACTACGACAAGATTCTCACTTCGATGATGCGTGGAGCTGAGAATTTGCGGAGGTCCAAGCTTGGATAGCAAACAGATTGTCGCGACCACCGAAACGACCGAACGCCAATACGGGGCTGGATACAAGCTCATTGGCAAGAACTACACGACACCGGACCTCTATGCGAAGGTTACCGGACAGGCGAAATATGCCGAGGACTTTCGCGCCGAAGGCATGCTCTTCTGCAAACTGCTCCTCAGCCCCATGCCGCATGCGCGCGTAAAACACATCGACACGAAAGCAGCGCTCGCCATGCCGGGCGTCAAAGCCATTCTCATGGCTGACGATCTCCCCGCTCCGGCTGATACGCTAAGCGACAATGGAACGGTGATCAAGGCGAGTAAGTGGGGTGAACGCGGTCTCACGATGGAGCCGGTTTATCAGGGTGAACCGATTCTCGCGGTCGCCGCGGTCGATGAACTCACGGCCGCCGAAGCCATCGAGAAAATTGAAATCGATTTTGAGCCGCTGCCGTTTGTGGTCGATCCGCTCGACACGCTGCGGCCGGGTGGTCCCAACCCGCGAATGGATGGGAATGTCTGGACGCGGCCTCCGGCAACCCGCACCCAAGGTCCGGGAGCTCCGGAGGTCACCGAGCTCAAGTGGACCAAGGCCGATTTCGGCGAGGAAAAGCACGGTCGTCTCCCGATGGGCAAGGCTCCCGACCAATGGTCGTTTGGCGATCTCGATTCCGGATTCAAGAATGCCGCGCTTATTCTTGACGAGACATTCGTCACGCCCGACACCAGCCATCAGACGCTAGAGACTCGCAGCGCGATGTCTTATTGGCAGAACGGCAAGGTCTACATTTACACCGGCACGCAAAGCACCGCGCAAACCTTGCCCGCGATTGCACGCTGGTTGAACATCGATGCCGATAAAGTTGTCTTCATCAGCGAATACACGGGGGGCGGTTTCGGCAGCAAGATCACTGGCGGGGTGACCATGATCATCCCCGCGCTGCTAGCCAAGAAAACGAATGCTCCGGTGATGATGCGCATCAGCCGCGAGGAAGAAACCTTCATCGGGCGCGCGCGCCCTGGCTTTCAAGGAAGGATGAAAGTTGGCTTCTCGAAAGAAGGCCGGATCACGGCTCTTGATATGTTCGTGATTTGCGACAACGGTCCTTACGACGCAGTTGGCGATACGGCTTCATCGGGCCGCATCGTGTCGCTGCTATACCAGCCGCAAGCCATGCGTTGGCGTGGGGTAACGGTACTGACGAATACTCCACCCCGCAGTGCGCAGAGTTCTCCCGGCGGACTGCAGGGAATTGTGATTATCGAGCCGATCATCGCGAAAGCTGCACGCAGGCTCGGGGTTGACCAGGTGGCGATCCGCCGCATCAACTGTCCGGAAGGCAAAGCGCCATTTGGTCCTCCAGCACAAGGGACGATGCAGCATGCCACCAGCGCATTCCTCAAGGAGGCGCTCGACCGCGGTGCGGAACAGTTCAAATGGAGTGAGAGAGTCGCGCGCACTCGGAAGAGAGTGGGTACGAAGGCTCGCGGCGTCGGCGTATCACTGAGCTGTTACGTCGGCGGCACCATCGGATTTGACGGGCTTCTCGTGATCAGGCCGGATGGCCGGATCACCTTTCAGTCTGGAATCGGCAACCTGGGCACGGAGTCGGTGATCGATGTACACCGCGCGGGCGCGGAGGTTCTCGGTGTGCCTTGGGAAAAATGCGACGTAGTTTGGGGGAACACAACAAAGAATCTACCTTTCACCTGTGTCTCCGGGGGCAGCCAGACGACCCATGCGATGACGCGGGCAGCGTACGCGACCGCGATGGATGCCAAGAAGAAACTGCAGGAAATTGCAGCCAAAAGGCTTGGCGGCAAACCAGAGCAATACGAAGTTGCCAACGAGCGTGTTTTCCGCAAGGGCTCCGGCGGTGGCATGACTTTGGCGCAAGCGGCAAAGCATGCGATTGAACTGGGCGGCGTCTACGACGGCCACGAGGCTCCCGCCGATGTTCACAAATTGACGAAGGCGTCCGTCGCCGCGTTGGCGGGCCAGGGTTTGGTGGCGGCCGCCAAGGACAACTATCCACGCGACGGGACAACATTTTCCTACGTCGCGAGCTTTGCCGAGGTCGAGGTCGACGTCGAAACCGGCAAGTACTACATCGTGGACTTTCTCGCCTCTGGAGACGTTGGGACGGTCATTCATCCCCGCGCGCTGGGTGGCCAGATGCTGGGTCGTTCGACGCTCGGGATCGGCCATGCCCTCGGTCAGAAGTGGGTATTCGATCCGCACTATGGCCAGATGGTTTCCAAGCGATTCCATCACAGCAAGCCGCCAACGATTTTGGATGTGCCCGTCGACATGCAATGGACCGCTCTGGACATTCCGGATCCAGAGACGCCGGTAGGGGCGCGCGGTGTGGGCGAACCGCCGGTTGCAGGTGGATGCGCTTCCATCTTGAATGCGCTCTCGGATGCGCTGGGGGACGAAATCTTCCAGCGTGCGCCGGTGAACGCCGACACGATTCTGACGTCGCTCGAAGCGGGCCGGCCGATGCAGCATCCATTGATGGCCCATATTTGATCGCCCATGTTTGATGGAGAGTTGAGGAAAGTTATGGCTGTCATCCGAGACGTAATGCCCGCTTTCGAGCTCTATCAGCCGAGTTCCGTGGCTGATGCGCAAAAGCTTCTCCAACACCACGGATCTGATGCATGGGTCCTGGCCGGAGGGCTCGACAGTTTCGACTGGCTCAAGGATCGAATCCGGAAGCCGAAGGCGGTTGTCGACTTGAGCGGCGTCGAAGAACTGCGCGGAGTCCGCACCCTCGGCAGCAATGGTAGCGACGGTATCGAGATCGGTGCCATGACCACGCTCACCGAAGTCGTGAATCACCCCCTCATCAAGCTGAAGTACGATCTGCTCGCACAAAGCGCGGAAGTAGTGGCGTCGCCGCAAATCCGTAACCAGGGAACGATCGGCGGCAATGTTTCGCAGGACACGCGCTGCTGGTATTACCGCGCCGGCTGGCCATGCTACCGTGCCGGCGGCAACATCTGCTATGCCGATACACCTGAGGGCCGCAACCGCGAGCATGCCATTCTGCACGCGGACCGCTGCGTGGCTGTGAACCCCTCCGACTCAGCTCCGGCTCTGATCGCGCTTGACGCGAAGTTCGTGGTGCGCACAACAAAAGGTGAGCGCGTGGTGGCCGCGGAAGATTACTTCATCGGTCCGGACATCGACATTACCCGGCTGCACATCTTGCAGCCCGGGGACCTCCTTACCGCCATTCGTATTCCATCCGAGTGGGCGGGTGCGCAATTCTATTTTGAAAAAGTGCGTGACCGGAATGTCTGGGATTTTCCGCTCATGAACGTGGCCTCTGCCATGGTGACATCAGGAGACAGGATTGAGCGCATCCGAATCGCTGTGAACGGTGCTGCCGCGCGTCCGTTACGGTTGAAGGCGGTCGAAGATGCAGTTCTCGGCAAGCCGCGCAACGCGGCGACTGGTGAGATGGCTGGGAAGCTGGCCGTGCAGGGAGCGGTGCCATTGCAGTTCAATGCCTACAAGATCCCGCTCATGAGAAATCTGGTCAAGCGCTCTATCGGTGGAGTCGAGGAGGTAACATGGGCTTCTTAGAGTGGGCCACGAATCCGTGGGGGCAAACTGTCCCGATTCATATCGCCTGGTTCTTGATCTGGGTTGCGATGATCGCAGGATTGCTGTTCCTGATCGTTCATGCCACGTGGTTGAGATATTTCGCCGAGCCCAGGGAGTTTGTGCACGACACTCCGCCTCAGGTCGCTGCGCGCATCCCCGAACAGGTTCCCCGGCATTCGCTGGTGGCGCGACTCTTTCACTGGGTCATGGCCGCCCCCATGTTGACGCTGCTGTTCACCGCCTTCCTTCCGAAGGTTGGTGTACAGTTTCCGTGGGTGACTTACCATTGGATCGCGGGTGCGGTGCTGACGGTTTCCATCTTGTTTCACGTCATCCATGCCTCATTCTGGCTGGACTTTTGGGCGATCTGGCCTGACAGAACAGATGTTGAAGATGCGTGGAAAAGGGTTCAGAGATTCTTCGGAATGCCCGCGCCACCGCCGCACAAGTTTGCTAAGTATCCTCTCGAGAACAAGCTCTTTCACGGTGTCATTATCGTCTGTGGTCTGTCGGTGATTTTCACCGGCGTTTTGATGATGTCCCGTGTTCGCACGGCCTTTTTTCCCCGGAATCCGTATCTTTTCGGCGACATGACCTGGGGCCTGATGTACGTGTTGCACGGACTGGCGGGCGTGGGATTGATTGCATTAGTGATAATGCATGTCTATTTCGGCCTGCGTCCGGAGAAGCTGCCCATCACAAAATCCATGATCTTCGGCTGGATGGATCGCGACTTTTATCTCGAAGAACATGATCCCGAGCGATGGATCGTCGACACTTCATCGTCGTCATCAACTTCGAAATAGAGAGTGCAAGACTGAAGGCACAAAATGCTGGATGAGATCTCGAATCGTTGTGAGGCAGTGGAAGAGTGTTACGAGTTTATGTTGGCCTATGCCGCACAAGGACTTCCGAGCGACCAAGGCAGCCAAGCAGGCGGACAGATACGTGAATTCCTGTACCGCGCTGTTAAAGCTTTGACCGGGTTGGCGGCGACTTGTGCGACGTACGTCAAAGAAGAGGGTCTTACGCCAGCTGACAAGTACCTCGCATTCTTCTCCGTCCTTGATCGCGACGTCGTTGACTCTCTCGCCGCCATTGAACTTGTCCTGGCCCAGCCCACCATCAGTTCCCAGTTGATTGACAATCTCAACGCGTCCATCCATCTTCGCGCCCTCCTTACCGACTTATTTCTGGTGGGGGAGATCATGAGGAAGCAACCAGACTCGGCGGAGCAGAAGAGCGAAACTACAGCAGATGTGCCAACTTCGTTTGTCTCAACAGAGGGGTTCACCCCAGGCAGATGACGCAGGCATCCGGTGCGCCTCTACCGGCCAACCGAGGGAGCTATTCATTTTCGAGTGTGACTTTCAGGGGTGCGCGAAGCCGTGCAACGAAGTGCCGCACGTAATTCTCCCAGTCCGTTTCCTCGGGAAAATCGCCGCTCTTGCTCCAACCCGCACCGAGATAATATACGAATGGCTTGCCGGTCTCCGCCGGCGCAATGGCCAATAAGTTCGCAACTGGCGGCAAGCCCTCGTCGCTCGGCGTGGTGAGATCCGCTTGCGTCAGCTTAGGCAGCGTGGCGTGTTCGGTCGCGAGTTCCTCGATCCTGTCGGGCAGCACGATCGCACATCCTATGTTTCCGCGGTCGCGGTCGGCGGGCTGCCAGTAACTAACCCAACCCTCTTGTTGGTTCTTGGCGATCACACCGTTGCCGGGACGTTGCGCGAGACCAATCCCGATTTCGAACCGCGAGTGCAGGCCTCCGGCGAACATGCTTTCGGCGCGGGTCATGTTGGAACCGGCGTCGATGCGGAACCGTTTGGTTTCTGAGACTTTTCGTTTCCCGGCTTCCCAGGCATCGTAGGTCAGCTCGAATTCGGAGCGGACCGGCCCGGTGGTGATGATTCGTGCGCTGCGGTAATTGCTGGATACGTAGTATGTGTGACCGTCCCAAACGCCGAGCCCGCCGCAACCCCGGCTCCGCCCGACGCGATAATCATCCAATCCTTCGCCGCGATCGTTGTGATAATCGCCGTTCTTGTACCACTTGTTGATCACCAGGGCACGCGTGCTCTTGACCCACACATCCACGCCGCTGCTCACCGTGGCCTCGGCCGGAATTAGGTCCTGGTGGTACATGCGATGCGCGATGCGATCGCTCTCCCAAGCCATGTCGTGGTAGCGCTCGCCAATTTGCCGGACGTACGTTTTCACAATCGGCTGCGGCACGGCGGCCAGAGCGGAAGCGTCCATGATGTAGTAGGTCCGCGACTCCCCCGGCGCCAGATCCACCTGGAAAAGGAAGGTGTCCGGCGCTTGCCCTGATTCGCTAGCGTAAATCTGTGAATCGAGAATGCGGGACCCGAGGCCATCCATCAACGCCAGGTTTGTCGAACGCAGCCCCCGGCGGGCCAATCGAGAAAGGCTCAATTCCACCGTTTCGCGATGGCGGTACAAATGGGCCGGATTGGTCACCCGGATCGCCAGTGGCTTGCTATTCTCAAACACCGCCATGCGGTACAACTCGCTGCCCGCCAGCAGAAACGCGCCGACGCCATACACCTCGGTGGAATCATCTGCGAACGTTTTTGGATCAGACCCGATGGGTTGAACATGCGTCAATTTGCCCTCGCCGTCCACGCAACCGGTAAGGGCAGTCCACGCTTTGCGAATCGCAGGCTTAAATTTTGCGCTATCGAGCAAACCTTGATTCACGCCCCAAGCGAACGCGTAAGCGTAAAAACCAGAGCCGCTCGTCTCCTTGATCGGGTAACTGTTCGGGTCGAGCAAGCTCGAATGCCACAGGCCATCGGGTTGCTGGTCCGGCAGAATCGCCTCCGCCATTTCTTGGAACAATTGCTGGAAACGCGCGCGGCTCGGATGGTTTGCTGGCAACACCTGTAGCATGCCGACTAGCCCGGCCATGGCCCAGCCGTTGCCGCGGCTCCAGAAGATTTTCTTGCCGTTGGCTTCGCGCCGGTCGAAGTAGGTGCTGTCACGGAAGTAGAGATGTTCGCGTGGATCGTAAAGATAGTCCGTCGTACGCCACCAATTCTTCACCGCAAAATCGAGATAGCGCTCGTCGCCCGTGGCGGCGAAGAGCCGCATCCACACGGGCGGGGCCATGAACAGCGAATCGCACCAGGACCACAGTTGGGAAACCTGGTCGTAAGGCTGATGGAAATCGAGGCTTTGGACTTCCGGCGGCGCGGAGAGAATGGCCTCGAGCCGAGCCCGCAACGGCGCAATCATTCTCGGGTCTCGGTAAAGAAAATAGAGACCCTCGTATGCTTGGCCGACGGCCAAATCGTCGGCATGATATATGCGGGGTCCGGGTTTCCAGCCGTTAGCTTCGCCCATCGCGAGCAACGCGTCACGGTATTTGGGGTCACCGGAGATGCCGGCCAGCGCCATCATCCCCGCGTCTCCGGCGCCCTGCGTCCAATCGGTTGTGGGGTGCGGGGAAGGATGCGCGACCTGCCAATCCGCCACGCGCTCCATGACCGAAAGAACGTCCGCTGGCTTGAGTCGCCCGTTCGGAGAGTCCGCCGCAGCCATTGGCAATGGGAGGGCGAAACCCAGGACGGCGATTCGCCAAAGGCAGCGGCCATAAAAACTGAGCAGAAGAGCCTTCATCTCATGCGGAGGGCTTTGATTCATCTTTCCCGCCCTTTCCCAGCTTCTTAAGGAGCCGCATCAAGATCAGCCGCTCCTCTTTGGAGAGGACGCTGGCGGCCTCTTCCATCGCGGTCACGTGTTTCCGAAAAATCTTGCTGATGAGCGCGCGTCCTTTCGGCGTGAGCTCGACCAGGCGCACGCGCCGGTCGTCCGTATTCTTCCGTTTCACAAGCGCTTTCTTCTCGAGCCGATCGACCGCGACACTAATCGATCCCGGCGTGAGCCATACTTTGGGACCAATCGTATTGACCGGCAAAGGTCCCTTGTGGAGCAGCACTTCGAGGACGCGGAAATCCGAGTCGCCGATACCGGCCCCGCTCAAGTCCAAGCTCTCCACCGAATGGGCCATCAGGGCGCGAAAGGCCTTCGCGAGCACCAACCAGACATGAACCCCAGACGTGTCTTGCATTTCTCTGCGTCCTTTCCGCATCCTGCTACATCATATCCATTGATATAGATTATATCTATATCAATATAACTCCTAAACGATTTGGAAACGAGCTAAACATCAACCAGGCAAAAGGAGCAGGACATGACCATTATCTCCGTAATCGTCGGCAGCACGCGTCAGGGCCGGTTTTCTGAAAAGCCGGCGCAGTGGATTTTTCAGCACCTCCAGAAGCGCGACGGAATCGAAGCGCGGCTGCTCGACCTTCGCGATTTTCCGATGCCGTTCTTTGATCAGCCCCTGACACCTGCGATGCCCGGTCGCGCGCCTTACGAGAATGAGGTTGTCAAACGCTGGACCGCCGCGATAGCCGCATCGGACGGGTTTGTTTTCGTCACCCCGGAATATAACTATGGCCCCCCAGCAGTGCTGAAAAATGCGATCGACTGGGTTTATCCGGAATGGAACCGCAAGGCGGCGGCTTTTGTAAGCTGGGGCAGCGCCGTGGGTGCGCGCGGCGTCCAGCAGCTGCGGGAAACCATGATAGAGGTTCAGATCGCCCCGGTTCGCACGTCGGTGCACATTCCCGTTGCGACCCTTTGGGCGCATTTCCAGGGCGGCGACGCGAACAAAGGACTCGCCGAGCTTGGGACGCAAGCGCAGACGATGATCGATGACTTGCTGTGGTGGACAACAGCACTGAAGGCAGGACGCAAAGCTTAACAACCAAACTGAGACAACTGCGCTGAGAAAGGACAACCCATGTCTAACCTGGAATCCCACAACAAAGAATCCCACGACAAAACGGCTACTCGTCCTCTGACCGCAACCGTCACGACGCAAAGTCCTGTTTCCCGCATCGCCAGACGCACCCGCGGACAGAGTCATGGACCGATCACGCGACTGATGTCTCCATCCGACTTTGGCCATCTTTTGAAGCCCTTCGTATTCCTTGACCTCTTCGATACTCAGGGAAAGCCAAATCCTTTTGCCGGTTTCGGGCTCCATCCACATTCCGGCATCGCCACCCTTACCTATGTTGCGGAGGGCAGCGTGCGCTATGAAGACACGAACGGAGCGACGGGCTTGTTGCCCGCCGGCGGTCTCGAATGGATGCGGGCGGGCGGCGGCGTCTGGCATGGTGGCGGATCCGGCGAACCGGGACGGACGCGGGGCTTTCAGCTTTGGATCGCCTTGCCGCCCGAACTCGAGCTGGGATCATCGGAGAGCGTCTATCTGTCACCAGAGGTTATTCCCCACAATGGGCCGGCGCGTGTCCTCCTCGGCAGCTACGGAAGCACGACGAGTGCGATCAAAGCTCCGGCGTCGATGAACTATCTCGCGGTGCGTTTGAAGGCTAGAGAACGCTGGAGCTACCAGCCGCCCGCCGGACACACTGTGCTCTGGACCGCCGTGGGGATGGGTTCCGTTGTGGTGCCGGACGAGTTGCGGCAGGGCGAACTGGTAGCCTTCAGGCCGTCGAGCGACGTGACCGAATTCGAGGCCAAATCCGACGCAGAGTTCGTCGTTGGATCAGCTGTGCCGCATGATTACGACCTGGTCTTGGGCTCACATTCCGTGCATACAAGCGCCGAGGCGCTGCGTGAGGCGGAGGCGCGGATCTCGGCGATCCAGTCGCGCCTGATTCAGCAGGGCGAACTCTGAACAACAGGAGGGCACCGACGCCAGAGCAAACGAAAGACCTCCGTAGGGAGTCGGATTTCGTGAAATCTCGCTCACATCTTATTCGAATTCGAAGCCAGCGGGATTTTCTGAGTCAAAAAAACTGCGAGACCGGATATAGGCCGGCCTCGCAGTGCTGTCCGAATTTCCCCTTTAGTAGACGGTAATGCTTCCATCAAGCAGGTTGCCACTGTTGTTGTACCCATCACTGAGGGTAATGCTGAAAAGCCCTGGGGGCGCCAACGAGCTGTCCGCAGCGACAATGGTGAACGCTACGGGCGAGCCGTTGTCAGACCCAGATCCGGTTAGGGTCACCGTGTGCGCAACCTCGTCAAAGGTAGCTGCAGTGACCTGCGTCGACTGAAAATTGACGCCTGATCCGGAATCGCTGAACGACGCGCTTCCAGTTGGTTGGGCGGAATCGTCATAATTGAAGCTGAACGCGGCCTGGCCGCCTTTCTTGCCGTTTACGTGGCCGCTACCGCCAGCTTCGTGGGAGGTGCCTGCACACTTGCCTTTGCTGGCGATCCCCGCAGCCGCCGTCTTTTCCCGCGTGAAGTACGAGACAGACGGACCCGCATGGTTATCCGCATAGGCAATGTTGACGAGATGGTTCGGGTCCATCCCAATCTGGAAGAAGTCGGCCAGGCTCCGGTCGGAGCTGCCCAGAAAGCCCCCGGTTGAGATCTGCCCTGTGTGGTTGGAGTGGTCGGTAGCTTGGCTGAACGTGAAAGCCGGTGAGAGCGCATGACCGTTGACGCTCTCCGCAACGAACACGTTCCAGTGCGTGTTGGTCGTCGAGACTGTGTTTGAGTTCCCGGCTTGATCGGCGCCGTACCACGCGATAGCCACGTGGCCATTGGCATCAGCCGCGATCCAGGGGAAGACGTTGGATTTTCCGGCTTGGGACGTTTTGCGGGTCACCTTGATGGCCGGAGACCAGCGCGTCCCGTGATTGGTCGAGAACGAGAAATAGATGTCAGTGTTATCCGACCAGGTGGCGTATATGTACCCAAAGTTGTCCACCGCGAGCGCGGGGAACAGGTTGCCGAGACCCGCTCCCGAAGGACACGTCGAGCCCGCACCACAACTGAAAATCTTATGGTCGGTGAAGGTTAGCGCGGGACTCGTGACGCTCACGCCCGTCGCCACGGCCACGTAGGCAGCATTCATATAGGCGCTGCTGTTATTCGAGTTGTCCGTGGGATTGTCGGGGCCCACAAAGATCTGGTACAGATTGCCGTGGCTTGAACAACTGGTATTGTCCACTTTGATCTGCCCCGCGATGTTGCCGGTTGGAGGACCGACGCTCGGCTCGGTCGCAGCGTCAACCGCCTCGCCCAGGGCGCCGCTATAGGTTTCGCCTCCATCGCTTGAGCGTTGCACGAAGATTTGGGACGTAGTCCCAAAATCGTGATACTCCATGTAGACGTGTGAAGTATCGTTGAGGCCATCGATCCACATGCGATCGTCGAAGGGAACAAACGCGGTGGCCGGATTCGGAGTACTGAAAGCATCCGCACGGTTGGTGGAGTGGCTGCCTGTAACTTCCGCCGCGCTCAGGCTGACCACAGCTAGATTGGGAGTGTTCGAGTTCGAGGGGTCGGGAGTGTTCACGGCGACATCGCCATCGCCTCCGCCCGGCGCAAACCCACTCGAACTGCAAAACGGGGTTACGAACATGCCGCAATCAGGCTGACCTTCGTATTTGAACGGCAGCGTTCCGTCAGCGTTCGGCCCGCTGTCTGCAGTCTTATACCAGCGCCACAGGTCAAGACCGCCGGGGACTCCTCGGATGGACTCGACGTAGATGGTGCCCTGCGAGTCCACAGTCATGCTGGGCTCGACGGCCTGTCCTGCTCCCGCGGGCAGACAGAGACTCTCGTTGGGATTGTAATTCGCGGTTCCCGGGCCAACGTACGCCGCCACAGCCTGACCGTTCGGGCAGTTGTGCTGGCCGGTGGGGTTCGGTGGGGGAGTAGCCTTGGCCACATTGATTCGGATCGGGTAATTGGAAACTCCGGTTGTTGCGTTGAACTTGACAGTGTTCCGCAGAAAGTCCCCGTTGGCCGTGGATATGACAAATACCGGGATCGCTGATGGGGCGGTGACTGCACTGTCACGTATAAGAAGGAGAGCGACGCCTTGGGCGGCCTGACAGTTCGCGGCTATTTGGGCGAACAGCGTAGTCCCGGCAAGGTCACGGGTATCGGCCAGGCAGATTTGGCCTTTCGTTGCGGCTGGAAAGTCGGTAGGGGAAGCCCCTCCATTGGTGTCGAAGACGAAATTCGCGGGTATCGCCGCGCTAATATCCGAACCCCCGTTGGAGGTCGTGGACCAGATCGCCGGAATGCAGTTCGGGTTCACAGCGCAGCCGGCGGTGTTCGGGGGCTGTGGCCCGCCGTTCAGTACATCAACGGTGTTTTGAGCGGCGAGAGGAGCCACGCTAAGCAGTAATGTGGCTCCCCAGAAGGACAACATCGGCAGCTTTTTCATCGCTTCTCCTTATGCTGTAACTACAAGCTGTAACTACGCCAAGTGGATCTGGAATCGGTTCAAAACAATTCGTTCCAAGGAAATGCAATAAGCCAATTTGCGTATGAAGCGATAAGAAAGCTAGTTTCGCGGAACCGATCGCGTTGACCCGCGATCAAGTGCAGGGGCAGTCCGCATCGCAAAGATGCTGGTAGTGATCCTAGGGTTGTTTCTCGCGGCTAGTTTTATCGCGGAATGGCCACGGAGCGGCAAATGTGCAGCGAACTTGAAAGCTGGACGTCGTGCATGAATTGGTCGAAGAGCGGATTTTTAACTCTGGCGAACAGTTTGCGGATTTTTGTCTTCCGTTCGACGGGAGGGCACCCGAAAGATTGCTACGGGCGAAGGGCGTTTCAAATACAGTGTTTACTGTATCGGCTGCAGCGTGGAAGTACTTACAGGAGTGACAAAGACTCGATCAACAGCCGGTGCAGGAGTCGACCGGTTGCCGCCGCGCAAATTCGGAATCGCCAGGGAGTGCAGTTCGACATTAGCGGACGAATCGCACTACTTCGGTGATGGCCGGCTCCTCCCCATTTTGTTTGGATGGTCCCACGTCATTGCCAACCGGCGCGGCATCACCCTCACCCGGGGCGAGAAACAGATTGCTTTCCAGGCCATGCTGCTTGTTGTACAGGTCGAAGTAACGTCCGCGCAGCGTATAGAGTTGTTCGTGAGTGCCGCGTTCGACAATCTGTCCCTGCTCGATCACCAGAATCTGATCAGCGCGCCGAATGGTCGACAAGCGGTGCGCGATCACAAAGGTCGTGCGGCCCTGCATCAGGTAGGAGAGCCCTTGCTGGATCATCTGCTCGGACTCGGAATCGAGGCTGGAGGTGGCCTCGTCCAGAATCAGGATTCGGGGCTCGGCCAGAATGGCGCGTGCAATCGAGATCCGCTGCCGCTGCCCGCCCGATAGCTTCACGCCGCGCTCACCCACAATGGTGTTGTACTTGTCCCCAAAGCTCTCCGCAAATTCATCGACCCTAGCGATCCGGCACGCATGCATCACGGCTTCTTCGCTGGCGTCAGGCCGGGAGAAGGTGACATTCTCGCGGATGGTACCGTCAAACAGAAATGATTCCTGCAACACAACTCCAAGTTGGGTGCGGTACGAATCGAGCCGCACCGTGCTCAGGTCGATGCCGTCCACCAGGGCCTTGCCCGCGGTCGGAACGTAGAACGCAGAAATCAGTCCTATGGTCGTCGATTTGCCGGATCCCGACGATCCCACCAGTGCTGTCACCGTGCCGGGGGCAGCGTGGAACGATATGTCGTTGAGCACAATACGGGAGCCGTCGTAGCTAAAGCGGACTGCCTCGAAATCAATGTTGCCCTCGATCGCAGGCAGAGTGACGGTACGCCGAGGGTCTCTGTCTTCCGCAGGTTCTATCAGGATTTCCCGCGTGCGTTCCAATCCGGCCAGCGCTTCGGTAATCTGCGTGCCGATCTGAACAATCTGCATGATGGGGGCGATGAGGAAGCCCATGAACAAGGTGTAGGTAAAAAAGCCGCCAATCGTCAGCGCCCCGGCCAGGATCTGCTTCGCGCCGACGAACATGATGACGGCACCCACCACGCCCAGTAACACGCTTGCCGAAAGCCCCATGACCGAAGTCGCGGTCAGCGAGCGCATCACGTTATCGAGCAGCCGCATCACTCCGAGCGAGAAGACCTTTTCCTCCCGGTCTTCGGCGTGATAACCCTTTACCACCCGCACGCCACCAAGAGATTCCGACAAACGTCCAGTCACCTCGGCGTTGATTTTGCCGCGCTCGCGAAAGATCGGCCGGATCGTCTGAAATGCTTTTTTCAGAGCGAGCCCGAAACACAGCAGGAAGCCGAACGCCAGTACCGTCATCAACGTGCTGATTCGGAACAGAACCACCAGAGCGATGCCTGCCGTCAGCAGTCCTCCGACAAGGTCTACCAACCCGGTACCGATCAGGTTGCGTACGCCTTCCACGTCGGTCATGATGCGCGATACTAATGCTCCGGTTTTAGTCGAATCATGAAATGAGACCGACAACCGTCCGATATGTGCTTGCACCTTCTGCCGAAGCTCAGCAATCAGGCGTTGGGCGGCCTTGGAGAGCAATTGCGTGAGTGAGTATGAAGTAATTGCCTGAATGACAGTCGCCAGCAATACCCCAAGCACTAGTGGCTTGAGCAGTTGGATGTTGCGCTTGATGATGACGCTATCGATCAGGTATTTGGTGGAATAAGGCAGCACAAGAGAGGCGACCCGATTAATCGCCATCAAGACGAAACCAACCGCGAGCAATCCTCGACGCGGGCGAACTAGTTCCCACACTAGGGGCAGAACCGCGCGCAGATGGGGTCCAGAGGCGCCGTCGCGGGCCTTCGAATGAGCAGTCACCATCCTTGATTAGACACGGCCTGTCCGAGAGAGGTTCAATTTGTGGCTGGTGGCTGCTCTGAGCTCGTGTTGCTCGATGCCGATACGGTGCGTAAGGGACACAATTTTCGAAACCTCGGTGGCCATCTTCTGATCAGATCCCCAGAAGTTGGGAGGCGAATTCAAGTCAGCATGTTGTCAGAGGATTACGCTCCGGATCGACGGCCCTGGACGGGTTCAGGAGAAAACCGCTAGCGCTTGCGCACCTCCAGTTGTACTGGCCGTGCCACCGAGCTTAGCTCGGGATCGTAGTACTCATAGACTCGCGACTTGAATGTCCGAGCTCGGATTGGATACTTGGCGCTTGTGCCTGTGGCGTAGACGCCGGTCTCGTCTGCACTCCACCAGACTTGCTCGTCTTTTTCTGTACGCGCATCGAGTAGGAGCTGGATTGCCTGGCGCGTGAAGTCGCGGTCCTTTCCGTGATCTCCATTCTTATAGTCGGCGGCGAAGGCGGCCAGCACGGCCACTCAAACATGATGCATCAACAAGCGCCGAAAAGGACCTTAAACTACCGTAGACACCTCGAATCGTGGGTCAGTTCCAGAAGATTTCGGAAACCCGGTTTCGCTTGAAGCGACCGACTGTCATATTCATTGAAGAATGCGCTCAGGGTCGACGCGAACCACCCGCTTCTGGCCGGCGCAACGAATGACCGCAATAACTAAGGTCTCCCGTTGTTCTGCGGTGAAAGTTTTCTATGGCAAAGGAACGTATCGAGCTGAAGGGAAGTGCCGTGGTTGACGAACCGTTAGCGGTCGACTGGCGATTTTGCACCATTTTGTCCACACTGGTTCGACCGTCATGGACAATCCCCTCTCCCTCCCGCCAGCAGGAAGCCTCCACGTCGGGCCCACCATTGCAGCAGCAGGTGGGTGGGAAAGTACACGACCAGCGGGACCGTGACCAAGTATCCCAGCAGGTAAAGCAGGCCGGGCATAGCGTGTTGCTCGCGGAAGAAGGGGCCCCGGGCCCAGTTCACGTCGAACTGCGGACGCCAGAAATAATTGACGGGAACCACCACCCAGGCGGTCAGCGTCTGGTAGAGCCATCCCCGGCGGTCGTAACCCAGGCGCCAAATGGCCCACAGCAATAGCGGAGGAGCGGCCACGTGAAACAAGCTGAGCAGGCGAATGAATAAGGGTATGTTGGGATCGAACATGTATTCCGTGCCGCCGACGATGTGCGAGCCAGTGCTGAGAGTCCCGGCCAAGTCGATCGTGAAGACGGTCTGGAACAGCAACAGTCCGGTCGCCTGCCAGGAGAAAATCAGAGGGCTCTCCAGCCACAGGGCGAGCATGAGGAAGAGGTTTCCCAGATCGCAGAAGAACAGGAAGTTTTGCAGGCCGTATTGGGTCCAGTAGAACGGGACCCAGGCGATCACCCAGACGGTCCAGCCGATCTTGAGCCAAAGGGGCACCTCATGGCCGCCATTGTAGTCGGCCCGTTTCTGAACATAGCTTTTCCTGACCACGTTTCGGCCACACTTGCCCGATCACTCGCCGGGCCTGAAATTCTCAGTTAGTGATAACACCTATGGCTGTTGAAAAGGAACCAAGCAGTAATTTCAGTGAATTTCAGCGCCTAAGGCAAACGAAGATTCAATAACTTGCGAGCGAATTTCGTTCGCGAAATCCCGCGAAAAGAGTTTTTCAACAGCCACACCTGTTTACGGCAACTATCCGTCTATTGCCCGCCCTCCTTCTGAGACCAAGGCCAATTGGTGCGCTTCAGGCGAACTACCAGACCTTCTCCGCATGAGCCGCATCGTGTCGTAAATGTGAATCCGTGACTCAAGCTATCCGCTGAGAGGTTTGGAAATGAAGTGGCCAGAAGATCGGAAGGTGGATCAAATAATTCGGTCAAGCCGCACTTTTTGCAAGGCATGAGAAGACGCCACGATGGTCTCTCTTGCAGGTACTTGGTCGTGACCTGCAACGGGTACTGTCCGCCTTCAGGAACCACGAAGAGGATTTCTGAGCCTTGCGATACATTTTGCACCTGATCCGGTTTGTTGAGCAAAACTCCAGAGAAGATTATGCCTTGACATCCTGTAATGCGCACCCAGACTAATTCTGGACGGCTATTCGCGGTGTACGGACCACCGTCATGGACAATAACCTGGAGATCGTCTGGGTAATCGGCGTCAAGTCGGCCTTGCAACTTGGGATGTTCATGCCAAGGTGAGGGCATACTCGGTGATCAGATCACAAGAATTCCGTACACGCAAGGTATACGACAGATCGCGATTGACGCAACATCCCTTACACTAACGATCCGGTAGTTAGTGTAAACGCTGTTCTCAACAGTTGTCCGCATCGTGGACGCGTTAGCTGGCTATCATGTCTTCAAGAGCGGTGTAGCGCAGCGGCTGCTGCAACAACCGGAAGTTGCATGAGCGGTAAACGCACGGTCTAATCTCACACAACCTCAGGACAGATGATTCCATTAACGCTATGACAATGGGACTCGAAGGCCGTGTCAACGCTCGCACTACCGCCCCGTATCATGTTCAACTTCAACTGGAGGGGAAATCAGAGCCTTCACGATCCCCGAGCGAAGTCGTTCTTCAGGGGCGCGTAGTTCGCATCTTTCGGGGCGATGGCCGACTAGAATCTGGCGACTGTGTGGCCTTCAAACTCTGGGTATGCCATCCAGGAGACGAACCCACCGGGCCGGCTTACATCTACTATGAGCCTTTCATGCAAGCGACCCATATTGAGGCATACCTTTACGGTACACCCCCCAATTGCCGACTGGCTGCTTATGAGTTCGAAGCTCTCGGTGGCCCAACCGATGAACCGATGATGACTGCTGCACAACTCCAAGAGCTGGCCGTCCCTGTGCCATGCTCGGCCCAGGAACAGTCCATTCTTAAGAAGCGATGGTGGAAGCGCCTGCTCAGCAGGTGTGTGGACACCGATTTCTGACCAAACTCTTCTCCTTCTGCCTCGCAAAGGGTTAGCTGCGCTGTTTCCGCTCCCCATTTCACTAACAACCGGGAGGTCGGTTGTTGGTGCAAACGCCTGATTACGGCGTTAAGCTGAATCGGACTCAGAAGGTCCCTTTAGTCCCGCTTCCGATGTTTCTAGCTCCATGTCATCCCTGATATGGATAGCGCTAGGACTGCACTGCAGAATTTTGTGTCGGTACATTCTCTGATCAGCTACCTTGAGCACCTCGTCTAAACTCTCGCCGTCGTGCCACTCCGCAACCCCAATGCTCGGAATCAGTTGGAAGCCGTCCAGATGGCCGCCCATATTCCATTCGGCCAGGTGCTGGTTAATCCGATCGATTACTTTCTCTGATCCCACGGTTGTGGTATCCGCCAGCAGAATCAAGAACTCGTCTCCCCCATAGCGAACCACGGCGTCCGATCCCCGAATCGAGGCTTTCAGCAGGAGTGCAAACTCGGCCAGCACGGTGTCGCCGGTCAGGTGGCCGAACTTCGTGTTCACCTGCTTAAAGTTGTTCACATCGGCCATCAAGAACGTCAAGGAATTCCCCAGCCTTTTCGCGTGGCTGATGAACCTGCCTGCTATCTCATCGAGAGAGCGCCGGCTGTAAATCTCGGTTAGAGGATCTGTAAATGATTGCTGTTCGATTAATTGTTGCTGTAGCGTCGTGGAGATGAGTTCCTCTCGGAGGCGGCGAATGTCGAGTCTGCGGCTAACAAGGTAGGTGTTAAGCAGCGCGACCAGCACGACGAGACCGAGTGCAAGAGGCCGCGAGACATTGATTTCGAAGTGGATGTTGTCGTCTTTTAGGAATGCAGCCGGCAGCACGAGCGCCAGCAAGCCGAGGCTGACAAGTATCCCGGTTACAGAAACAATGGCCCAGAGTTCCCAGTCGCGTTTTTCGAGTCGTGTGAGTTGGGGCGCGAGACGCGCGAGTAGACCTTCCGGAGTCCGCTGCATTATTTCAGAAGTCTAATGCGCGACAGTACCTGCCGTCATCGGTACGAAAGTAATGAATACTTTCTTCCCTCCCCCTCACAGCTACCCGTGACTTGCCCCCGCCGGACGGTGTTCGCGAACAGTTGGGGCAGCCAGCGGAATAGCGATGCAAGCGAGAACAACGATCACGGATCGTACTAAGGACCGGAGCAATTCTCGCACGGAAGTGTCCTCCCAGAATTGTCCTTTCTGTGCGCCCAGGCACGCGTGGAGACAACTTCAATCGCTTCGGCGCGCGGAAGTCCGGAGGTTGCCGGTTTGCGGCAGATTTTTCTTTACTATTCTCTTCCACAGGATTACCCTCTCGCATGGAATCCTAACCCATCGTACCGGTCGAGAATCAACAACTATTTCAACTATGGAGGATGCAATGAAGGTTCCGGTGATTTTATTTTCTTTAGTACTTGCGGGAGCGGTATTTGCCGCCATGCCCGCGGGCGCCAACCAAGGCGCGGCCGAACAGAAAGAAGCACGGGCCGCAAAAAAAGAGACGAAGTGGCAGGGTTACGTCCTCAGAATTGATAAAGACCAGTCGATGATGGACATCCGCGGCGGCCAGAACCCGTCTAACGACCAAAGGAAAGTTGCCTTCGACAGCTCGACCGAGTGGACGAAGCTCGGAAAGCCCGCACAGCACGACGAGTTCAAGGAAGCGTCGTTTGTGATCGTGCTGGGCCATGTGGATGATAAGGGCGTGCTGCACGCGACGCGCATCGATCTGCGGCGCCCAAGATAACCTCGTCGAGATTTCATGCTCCCGGCCCCCGCCTGCGGCGCGTAGGCGTCACTCTTTCTGTGTGCACGGGCGGGCCGCTCCAGATTCGTGAGGGCTCTGCACGAGACCGAGAACGTTCAAGAGTCCGCGGCGAGCGCCTCCCGACGAAGTTTCGCGGCGCGGGCCGTTTCGCGCAAGAGCGGGTCGGGGTCCTCCAGGGGCTGTCCCAATTCAACTTCCCAAAGACTTGATGGCAAGCGTTCCGATGACACATACCCCGCAGGATTTCAGCGGCGGATCATTGCTGGCGACTCGTTCTGCGACGGCCTGCTCGCGATTCTCTACTCGTGCGCGCACAAAGAACTCTGCGGTTGCGGCTCTCTCCCCTGGGACTCACCTAGCCGTCGAGAAGCGGGATAAGAACGGCGCGCGCGAAACCCAGCGTTTCAACCTGCGACACAGGACAAACTATCTGGTGAGCCGCTTCGAGATCGAAGTGGCGTGCAGTACGCCGTCTTTGTCAAAGGTACCCAAACAGATCACGCGATCATCGTCCTTCACCTGGCTGGCATCGATGTTGTTCACTGTTTTACTGTGGTGCTCTTGACTGGTCCATTGGGTCGAACTGTCGTACTGGACAGTCTTCTCGACATTCGTGTCCCTATTCCGAACAACCAGGGTGGACTTATCCTTATTGCTTCTGGTGACAACACCCTCCACACGGTCCTGCTTCACGGCCGTCCCTTCTGCCGGTTTAGAGCCCTCCTGCGCAAACACCAGTGCTGACAGCCCGAAGACAAGCACAGACGCGAACAACAAAGTGAGTACCTTTTTTACCATGTGACCTCCTCCTTAACCTTTCACCCGAAAGAATGTGATGTTTGGCAACACACAATAGACCTTGAGACTGAAAAGAGCAAGCCAATCCGTCGAACTGTTCAGCATCCTGCGCGTCCAATCCTGAGCGCTCGATTGCATGAGCGCGGCCGACGATCGCCAAATCGTCAAACTAGTTGACAACTGGAGCGCCACAGGCTCTATTGCTTCCAGTGATTCGCCCCTGCTTCAGGAGGGCCGCATGCTTCAGTAGAAAACTTCCTTCTCACCCTTTTCAGAGCTCAGCTTCTGAAACTGCGCCACGATCTTGTCCCGCCGCGCCATCACGGCCTTCACCTCATCTTTTGTCAGATAGTGCTTGGTCTTTTCCGTCAGTTCGTTCGCATCCAGGGCCTTCAGTTTCTCGAACAATTGCCGGTCGCAGCGTACTAGGTCCCCGGGATTCCGCAGATCTTTTTTGAGCCGAAATGCACGGCTGAAATCAATTCTCCAAATCGTCCAGTCCTCACCGATCAGCACGTTTGTGAGGTTGGGATCGTCATCATAGACCAATTGATCAAAGACCCGTATCTTGTACATCTGATTGGCCCAGGCGCCCGAATCGGGAGGCTGTAGCTTCTGCTTAACGCGTTCTTCCTCATCCATCTTCACCGGAAGCCACCAACTCAGTGAGCCGGGATTGCCTTTCCATGAGCGCTCCACATATACCGGAATCATGTTGTCCAGGCCAACCATTTCAGCCAGCGCATACGCAGCGATGTTGTACTTGTAGGAATCTACGAAGTTCATTTCAGTCCGGCCGCTGGCCATCGTCACCATGGGCTTGTGTTCGTCAATCGGCTGGAACGAGGCATCGTGCGTCAATGTGCCGTCACTCAGCGTAAGCCGCCAAGGCTGGGTAACGCCCTTGACGGTCTGCTTGCTGCCGACCACCTTGGCGGTGAGAAGGAAATGCTTAATCTGCTCCTTGTTGGGGGCGGACTCGTCTGCGGCCATGACTAGGCATGGGAAAATCAGACAAACCACCGCTACAAGAGTCAGCCTCCGCGACTGAAGATGAAATGTTTGCATGGGATAGCCCCCCTCAATTGTGCTGACAAATGTACTAGAGAGCCTTGCTCGTTGCGTTTACGCTTGCGTTATATGCCAGGCGCATAAAAGGGGAGCGCCTGTGCATCCCAACTCCCCTCGTCGTCGGCCATCGTCGCTGCCCCGGACCCCGAATTAGAGTCGCGTGAGCCGCTTAGAGATGAGCGTAGCCTGGAGTACGCCATCCTTACCCCAAGTGCCTTCGGCTATCACCCTGTCATTTTCTTTAACCTGGCTGGAATCGATGTCATTGACTTTTTTGCTGCCGTGCTCCTGGCTGACCCATTTCGTCGAACTGTCGTACTGGACGGTCCTCTCCTGGGTCGAATTCACGTTACGAACGGTCAGCGTAGATTTATCCTTACTGACCCTGATTACTATGCCCTCCCAACGCGCCGGCTTCGCTGCCTTCGCCTCCTTGGGAGCCTCCTGCGCGAACACCGCCGTTGACAGCGGGAAGACAAGTACAGACGCGAACAACAGAGTGAACAGCTTATTCACCATGTGACTCTCTCCTTTTTTCATCGCAAAGATTGTGCGGCAAGAAACAATAAACCGGGTGACTCAAAAGAGCAAGCTGTATCCAAACCTGTAAACATTTCATGACCTGGGAATCCAATCCAGCACGCCCAGTGCATGACCGTGCCCGTTAACCCTTTGTCTTCAGCGGAATCAATACAGCACTGCATTCTCACCTTTTTCAGCGACCAGCTTCTGGAAGTGTTCGACGATCTTATCCCGTCGCGCCATCACCGCTTTAACATCATCTTTGTCCAGATAGTGCTTTGTTTTTTCCGCCAGTTCCTTCCCATCCAGAGTCTTCAGCTTTTCCAACAACTGACGGTCGCAGCGTACTAGGTTCGCCTGGGGATCTTTCAGGTCCTTTTGAGATCGGAACGCACGGGTGAAATCAATTCTCCAAATCTTCCAATCCTCCCCAATTAACACATTAGTGAGGTTGGCATCTGTATCGTCGACCAACTGGTCGAAAACCCTTACCTTATACATCTGATTGTTCCAAGCGTCCAAATCCGGTGCCTTCAAATTCTTTTTCCGTCGCTCCTCCTCATCCATCTTCACCGGCAACCACCAGCTGAGCGAGCCTGGATTGCCTTGCCACTTGCGTTCGACATACACCGGCAGCATGTCGTCCAGGCCAAGCAGTTCGGCCAACCGATAGGCAGCGATGTTGTACTTGTAAGAATCGACAAACCCTACTTCGGTGCCGCTGGGAAGCTGTTTCAACGGTGTGTGTTCATCAACAGCTTGGAAAGAGGCATCGTGTGTCACCGCGCCGTCGGTGAGCGTAAGCCGCAAGGTGTGGGTGATGCCTTTGCTGGACCCCTCACTCTTCACTACCTTGGCCGTGAGAAGGAAATTCTTGATTTGCTCTTTGGTAAAAGTAGTCTCATCCGCGGCCCTGACAATACCTGGGCAAATCAAACAGAGCAATGCTGCTGCAGCGAGCTTCCACCCCTGCTGTTGAAGGATGTGCATCGGACCTCCCCGAATTATGCCCACAGAGCCTACTCCTTAAATCGCCGACCGGCAACTTAGAATTATTCGCGATGCCCACTAGCCTCGAATCTTCCTCAGGTGCGATTTTCTCTCCCCGGTACTGTAGCTAACTCCCGCGTTCCCAACCTTTAAGGATGGTTTGCGACCGCCTTGATAAGCGTTGGGAGCATTCCGCTTAATTCAGGGTGTCGAGTTCACGCCTTCGCCGCCGATTCCTCCAGGCGCAGTTTTGCCGCTCGCGCAGTCTCTCGCAACAGCGGGTCCGAATCATTCAGACATCGATCTAATTCACATTCCAAAGATTTCATTCCGAACGTGCCGATTGCATATGCCCCACAAGACTTTAGCCAGGGATCGTCGCTGTTGACGAGTGCCGCCACTGCATGTTCCCGGTTTTCGATCTTGGCACGTACCAGCCGATTCGCCAGGCGAGCGCGCTCGCCCACGGTGATCTTGCCATCCAGGAGCGGCACCAGCATGTCACGTAGCTGGGACTTTAAGACGTTATCGAGGAATTCCAACGCGTTGTCGTGCACAGCTACACTCTTGGATTGCAGGCCCAGGTAGGCAGCGTGCAGATCAAGGTTGGGATATAACAGGCCGAGCAGACGAAAGATGCGCTCCAGTTCTTGGTGGATGGACTCCGTCAATGCGGGGGCCACCTGATCTTGACTGTCCCCGGTGGCGCTGATCTTATCCAGAATCTGGTATGACCGGTAATGCCCCAGAATCTCGGCAGCTAAGACCGTCTCCAACGTCTGGATGTCTGTCTCGATCTCAGGGTGTAGGCAGCAGAGCTTGTTGAGAGCGCTGATAATGCGGAAGCGCAGGGTGGTGTCGCTCTCCATGAGGTTCTCCATCAGCACGTTCGCCGCTGCTGGTGTCCCAACCTTCACCAGTATCGCCGGGATTTCTCTTCGTGCCTCGATTGCTACCGAGGAGTCGCTGAGATGGTCGCGCAATGCTCCGACGATCGTGTCCCCTACCTCCCCAAGGGCCTTGGCTGCTTCTGCGCCCAGTTCGTGATGTGACAGCCGATCCAGCAAATCCGGAACCAGCCGCCGCTTGCGCAGTTTCCCCACAGACCGGATCGCTTCCCGCGCGACTTCATTGTCAGGATCAGCGAGCAGCGTCGAGAGTAGCGGGTCGAAAGAGTCCGGGAGCAAACCCAGTAGCCGAGCCGCTTCCAGCCTGGTCCGCTGGCATTCTGCACCCTGCTCGCAGACCATGCCAGCCAGAATCTGCTGCGCCGTCTCCAGGTTCTGGGCTGGGCCGGGTCGTGCCAGAAATGCCACGATGGCCGAACGCACGGAGAAGTCCGGAAAGTCGCCCACTCCCTCGATTAGTTCCAGAGGGTCCACATGGGTATGGTAGGTCAGGTAAAGCAGAGCCTCGGTACGAACGCTGAGGTCGGGGTCCCGCAGCAGCCGCTCCATGTCCGGCCGCACGCTTTTGTCGCCGGATGCCGAAAGAATAGTGATTGCTTTCCGCCGGATCTCGGCTGAGGGGTGGATCAGCAGGCTCCGGATCCCGGGGTGTACGGCTCTTTGCCGCTCCACCTCAAACAGGCTCAGCGCGTAGAGGATGTCCTTCGGGTCGGATGCCGAAAGGTTGATTGCTAACACGTCCGCAGTCGAACGGTCCAGGACCGCTGTGGAGGTTTGCTCCACGTCGACCCGATGTTGGCCGATACTCTCCTTCAGCGTCGCAACATACTGCCTCCGCACAACCGAGACTGCCACCAGCCAGCCGCCGACCAGCAGCAGCGCAATCCAGCTGATTTGACGGGCCGGCATATGCAGGGAAGTGGCAAAAATCAGTACGACCAGCCCGGCTAGGCCGTCGCCGAGGCGCCAGACCACAGTGTCGATAAACCATTTGACCTGCAACTTGATCCGGGCAGAAAGCGGAAGATAGAGCAATTCGGTGGTGGACTTGTCGATGGAATAGCGCAGCACCTGGTCGCAACCTTTCAGCGCGAGCGCTGCGCCCAGCGTGCCAAGAACCAGCAGGCCGGCTGAACCCAGGAGCACGGTAACGGGCAGCACGAACAGCGACGTCCCGATACCAAAACGGCGCAGGAACCTTGTCGTCAACAGCAGCTGGAACAATAGCGAAAGCATTCCTGCATAAAAGTTGAAGTTTCCAAAAAAGATCGCTAGTGCGTCTTTGTTTTTCAAGACCTGCTGCGCGATGGCCAGGAATTGCCAGCCAGTCAAGGTGGTCACAAGAGAAGAAATACAGATCACAGCGGCGATTGCCCGTAAATATGGCGAGGAGAACACCAACCGCATGCTCTGGTTCAAGTTCCGGGGGCCAGTTTGGCCAGTCTCCTTCGCCATTTCCTGCGCTTCGCCGACGGCGATTTGCCCGCTGCGCCAGATCAGGATCACCAGCCCGGCACAAATCAAAAGAAACAGAGCCATGCCCAGCAGCAAGCTTTCGGTGCCGAACGTTTTGACTATGGTTTTGGAGAAGAGACCGGCGAAGATCCAACCCGCAATGGCGCCCCCGCCCACCATCCCAAACACGCGCTTCGCCTCGCGCGTCGTCAAGACATAGTTCGCCAGGGTCCAGATCTGCGTCGGTGCCAGCACTCCAAAAATCTTGACCCAGATGTAGAACGCCGGAGCGAGCCAAGTCAAACTGTAATGGTAATGGGCAAAACCCCAGAACAGCGCGCAATTGCTGGCGAAGAATAACATGCTGCAGACCAGCAGATTGAGAAAAGGAACTCGCCGCACAACCAGCACGTAGCCCGCTACAACAAGGGCCACCAGGACCGAACTCGAAATGTCCGCATAGGGAAGCTGTTTCGCCGGGAACCGGGCGAGAAATAGGGCAGCACCTGCCACCTTACCAATTACGTAGCTGCTGATGACCAAGAAAAGGCAAGTGCACAGAAGAGTGCCGCGCCCCAGATCCCCTGGCTGGATATTCAGCGAGCGCTCAATCCACCTTTTCATCGGCGGAAGCCCCTTTCGTACTTCTGGTCATCGTAGTGTTGCCGTTACTGCCGGGCAACTGGTTACAGGGACTTGGGAGGCGAGTCTTCCCCAGACCTCGGCGGCATCCCCAATCCCTGTGCGTCCTGCAGGCGCTCCGTTTCGGAACGAAGTCGCAGCGGGTTCGAGAAGCACCACCCGCTGGTCCGTATACTCGGCAGTGAATTTAGCGTCGCCCTGTATTTCCAAGGCTGACGGCCTGCCCCCAGGGTAGTAACTGCTGAGCATGCCTGTGTCGATTAGAAACACTCTGTTTCCAAAGCGGGGCCGCATGCGCCCGCCCTTCTGAACTGTGTGCCCTACAACAATTCGCTTCACATTGTAAGATTCCAACACTTTGCCGATCTGCGCGGCACCCTCTTCTTCGCTCCACTGGTCGTAACCGCGAAACCACAGAGGACCATCAACCCGCACGCTGAGCCAGTCCCCATATCCCAGGAGCCCTACGAGCCGGGCTTGCCTTGGCTGATCCGAGGGCACCAGCGACTTGCGCTCAGCCGAGAGTTCTGCTTGCACTGCGGCAGTAATTTCCTGAAGAGTAAAAAAAGGCAGAATCACTTTCTGGTCGACCAAACCTTGCTTGGCCGAATCGAAGGCTTTGATTTCGTCGCGGATGTGGGAATTGATCGTGTCAAGCTTCAAGTGGGCCAGATTGGGATGGATTCCGCCGTGTAAGAAGATCACCTCGCCAATTTTGGCCAGGGCAGAGTGTTCGCGCAGCCACTTACCGTAGGATCCGTTCGGGCCGAAAGCTTCGCGCTGCTCGATGAAGCCCGGCGGGTGCCGTGCCATCCACTCCGCTTCGGTTAGTTCCATGGGCTGGGGAAGCTCAGCTAAGAGCTGCGCGTGACTGTTGCGCCATTTCACGTATTCCTGATAGGCAGACCTCTGGCGCTCCGCAGAATTGCCGTCGGCGTACGCGGCGTAGTTCTCCGCCGTGACATAGCGAAGATCTCCCATGATGTTCATCATCTCGTGGTTGCCCAGCAAGCTGACCACTCGTCCCCCTGCTTTGGGCGCTTCCTTTTCCAGGGAGATCACAAGATCCATTACCTCGCGTGGCTTCGGGCCCCGATCCAAGAGGTCCCCGACTTGAACGAAGGTAGTCTGGCCGCCGGCCCAGTGATGCTGTGCGTCGATGAGCCCGGCCCGCTGGAGAATGATGACAAAGTCATCAAAGTCGCCATGAACGTCGCCGATAGCGACTACGGCTTCCCGTTGATCCGCTGGGGTTTTGGGAAGCTCTGCCCAAGAAATGCCTATCAATACCAAGAACAGGAGGGCGAAAATACCAGCGCGATGGTTAGAAGCAGAGAACGGAGGGCGGAGCATTTTCCTGCCTCCTGTAGCCGAGGCCTGCGGATTTTGCAGGAAAGCCGCTGAGTTCCTCAAGGTATCCCCTATGGAGCGGGCATTTTAGGCTGCCGGACTGTACAAGTCAACAAGCTGAAATGAGCCTCGTCGTTGCGTTTGGCATAACGCGCGACGTGAGTGCGGTTTCGAGACAACTGCCAAGAAGTCTGCTCTATGGGATCTGGCCGAAAATCTGAGCCAAAAACGTTTCTGTTTCCGCACGATCAAATTGGCTAAGCCTAACCGTTGGGAATGTAACATTTCTAGCCCATTGCGAAGGGAACAGGATCAAGCTCGAGAATTGTCCTCTCCATATCCGAAATTGGATCGATCAAGAGAAACGTCGGAACAGGAGGCGGCGAATGCGGAAAAGAGATACGAAGTGAGGCACAAGACCGCGCCAGGTTGAGGCAAAGATGTGGCCAATCATTCGCGGCAACGCTACCGGGCCGATTCCAGTTGAGAATCCTCAAGGTCCCGACGGAGCCTTGAAGCGATTCTTGTTGATATTGAGCGACCGAATCTTCGATTCCAGGGTGGATCGCGCGATCCCTAGCCTGGCTGCGGCGCCTGACGGTCCGAATATCTGTCCTCGGGATTCTCGCAGAGCCTGTTCGATTATTTCTCTTTCTGTAGCGGCCACCTTCTCCGAAAGGAAAGGCTTGTTTCCTAATCTCGTGTCGAGCGGCCGTTGGGATAGCCAACTCTCATCTACCGTAAAACTCTCTGTTTCGCAGACGATTACCGATCGTTCGATGACGTTCTGCAGTTCGCGAATGTTTCCGGGCCAAGGATACGACTGGAGCAACTGCAGGGTCCTTTTGTCGACACTTCGAATGTTCTTGCCCGCTTTGCGCGCATAGCGGTCGATGAAGTATTCAACGAGCAGGGGAATATCCGCGCTGCGTACCCGCAAAGGCGGCACTTCTAGAGGAAATACGTTTAGCCGATAGTAGAGGTCTTCGCGGAAAGTGCCGCTGGCAACACCGGCTTTCAGATCGCGATTCGTGGCAGCGATGACGCGAACGTCAACGCGGATGGATTGTCCCCCGCCGACTCGCTCGAATTCCCTTTCCTGTAACACCCTCAGCAGCGCAACCTGAGTCTCGGGCGATAGTTCGCCTACCTCGTCCAGGAAGATCGTTCCGCCCCCGGCCAGCTCGAACCGCCCAACTCGACGCCGCGTGGCGCCCGTGAACGCCCCCTTCTCATGGCCGAACAACTCGGAGGCAATCAAGTCTCGTGGAATGGCCGCGCAGTTCACACTTACAAATGCGCGCGAGGCGCGATTTGACCGTCGGTGTATAGCGCGGGCGACAAGCTCCTTGCCTGTTCCGGTCTCACCGGTAATGAGAACCGTAGAATCGGTTGGTGCAACCTTGGAAATGCGCAAGTGCACAGTTTGCAAAGCGGGCGAGGTTCCAACGATCTCTTCAAACATCGAGGCTTTGTCGATTTCTTCGCGGAGGGCGACGTTTTCCTGTTGTAGTCTTTCCTCAGCACGCTTCCGGTCTTCGATATCGGTACATGAAACGTACCAACGCAGGATTTGTCCGTTGTTGTCGCGCACTGAATTGTAACGAGCCAGAAACCAACGATAACTTCCATCACCTCCGCGTAAACGCAATTCCAGCTGGTCAGCGGAGCCGTTAGACCGAGCATCGGCAAAATAAGCGAGTTCCCGCTCCCGATCGTCTGGATGAATGAACGCACCCGGAGCTTGTGTCTGGCGCCACTCTTCAAGAGTAAGCCCTAAGTAATGAAGTGCAATGCGGTTGACATAGAGAGGTTCGCTATCGGGTCCGTATACCCAAATAAGTTGAGGCGCGAAGTCCAGCATCTGCCGGAGCTCTGTCTCTTGTTCGCGGATTTTGTCTTCCGCCCGCTTCCGATCTTCAATGTCGGTGATGACGCCATACCATTTGACGACATTTCCACCTTCATCCCGCAATGGCACGCCGCGGTCTAAATGCCAGCGATATTGGCCGTCCGCACGGCGGAAGCGGACCTCATTCTCATGAGGTTCGCCGTGCGCAACGCATGCGAGCCACTTAGCCTTGTGTCGCTCAAGATCATCGGGGTGAGCTACGGCATGCCAACCTGATCCGGCGATCTGCTCTGGCGGCATCCCACAGTACTCTACGTATCGGCTATTAACGTAAGAATTCGAGCCGTCCGGTAGTGCGCTCCAAACTATCGCCGGAATGGTATCGACCACCTCACGAAGCTCCGCTTCTTGTTTCCTGATCACCGCTTCCGCCCGGACCTGTTCGGTGATATCGGTCACAGCCCCGACAAACTCGCGGTTGCCAGATCCATCCTGTAACGCGCGAGCTTTCGCGTGGGCGTGCTTGACTCCCCCGTCAGGCAGCAGCAATCGATAGGTATGCTCGAAATCTGGCGCCCCCCGAGAGGCGCCATCGATGACCTTCTGAAAGTCGGTCCGGTCCTGCGGATGAACGCGCTGCACCACTGAATTTACAGTTGGCTTAACCGAGCGGTCGTAGTCGAAAATGCGATAGGTTTCGTCTGACCAGACAACCTCGCCTGTGTCAGGTTTCCAGCCGAAGCTGCCCGTGTGACTGAGCCTTTGAGCTTCGGCCAGATACGCTTCGCTTCGCCGGAGGTAGAACTCGGCTTGTTTAAGTTCTTCAATGTCGAGATTGACCCCGATCCAATACAGCAGGGTTCCGTCCGCAGCCCGAACTGGTTCGGAGCGACTGACGAACCACCGGTACCTTCCTTCGGCGCTACGCACGCGAAAACTCACCTGACCGGCGCAACCTGTGCGTAAACATTCCGACCGGACTCTGCGTGTTTCTTCGCCATCATCAGGGTGCAAAAAAGCAAGGTTGGAGTCCCAATCTGCTCCGGCGTCTGTACCGAACCGCTGAGGATGATCTTTTGGGAGACCCAGATAATCGGCGATTCGCTCATTCAAAAACGTAAGTGCGCCGTTCGGCAGAGCGTACCAGGCATGCGCTGGAAGGAAATTGAGTGTAGCTTGTAACTGTGCCCAAAACGGCGAGTGCTGATCAAGAGCTCCGTTGACATCGAGGCCGGTAACAACCATAGTGTCGCTCTCTGCTAGCCTTCATTTTGCGCCAGCGATCAATACCGGTTCAAGGGCGTCATCGATCCTCGCATGCGGACACTCATGCGATGGTGAGTCCCGGCTGGCTATCGCAAAGGCTGACCGCCGCCTTGAGGTGGCGATTTCAAATGATTGCCGAAGAGAACGAGACTTTGCTCGCCGTCCAAGCGGGCGCGAATGCCGATCCCTCCGCCCACGAGACCGACCAAAGCGGACTGAAAGCGGACTGATAATAAGGAGGGGCCGAGTCAAGTCCTTCACAATCATGCGAAAGCAAAAAACCAATTGGGAAGCCGCGTGTGGCAGCGGACTCAAAGCGGACTGAAGGTGCACAACAGGGTGCCGCTAAACCCTGTAGAATGATGGTGGCCAGGGACGGAGTTGAACCGCCGACACCAGCCTTTTCAGGGCTTTAGTCACCCAGAGTTATCTATTCATTCTGCAAGACTTAGCGTCACTTCCGTGCCCGATTTTGTCCTCTTTATTGGAGCCAAAATGAGCCAAGCTGTACAAATCTGAGCCTGCCGAGATTTGCTGACCGCCATTGTGCATAATTCCGCCCGGATGCAACTGCGCACGCGGCTACGACACACCTATGTGTCTTTAGACGAGCCGCTGGGAGAGAATGCGGAACGTTCGTTGTCAGATTGTTTGGCAGATGCCGGACCCACCCCCGAAGATGAGTGTCGACATTCTGAACTAAATAAGCGCTTGCGGCATTTGACCACTCAGCTTTCCCCCACCCTGCTCAAGACGTTTTCAGCTGCGGGACTTGGAAGATTTGTCCATCCGCGAGACAGCGCAGATTCTGGGAGTACCAAACGGAACAGTCAAGGCCCAAGTGGCGCGTGCGCGTAAGAAGCTAAAACAACTGATGCGCCAAGCGCTCAGGCAGGGCGTTCCTGCCGTTGTTGCCGAGTTCAGCGACAGGAGCTTGCAGCGCCGTGCCGGATCACTGAACGCTCGTTGGCTGGTTTGTTGATCTTAGCGCGGCGGCCGGCGATTGCTCCCATAGAGCGCCCGGTTCAGAAAAAAGTTCTCTGCCGACTCGGTTGCTCAAGGAGCTTTAGGAATGTCTGACCAACACAGGCCGTTGCCTACCCACGAAGGCACACGCACTCACGTCGTGGAGGCACATTCTCTGACCGGCAACCTGTGGTGGGTGTTGCCTCCGGCTGCCGCTTTGTTCTATCCCCAGGCAATACGGGCGCTGTACGAAAGTGGCAGGCTGTTGCATCGGGCGAGCGGGCCGCCTGAGGCATTGGCATGGCTCGCCATAGTGGTCTCGGTCGGGCTCGTGTATAGCGTGCCTGTCGTGGGAATCGGTGTCGCCTATCTGCTGGGGCAGCACGAAAGAACCTCTTGCTCGGAATTGCTGGCCCGTCGCCTTGCGCACCTGGTAGTAGCTTCTCCTTCGCTCTTTGTCCTGATCGGAGTCGTCTTTTACCTGCTGCACTACCCGAACGGCGACTCCGTGTTCTGGTGGATCCTGTGGCCGACCGTGCTCGCGGCAGCCGGGTGGAGCATGCGCAGGCAAGACATCGAAACACTCGCTTCCTCCAGACCTAACCCACTTCCGCTGAGAGTGGCGCACGGTACTTCGGCACTATTGATCATCCTCATTTTTCTTGCTCGGCATCTGCTGAGCCACGCCAGCGCCGCTTTCAGCCCGGAGCTCGACGAAGCCATCATGAGCACACTTCGAAAATGGTATCGCTCCGAATTGGTTCAACCGGTGTTAGTGACCTTAATGCTGTTCCAGGTAGTCAGCGGCGGGATCCTGCTGTGGCGCGCCACAGCGACACGTAGCGATCTCTATCGGACGCTGCAGACGTCCACGGGGGTGTTCTTGACTGCATTCATTGTGTCACACCTCAATGCTGTCTTCATTCTGGGCCGCGCGGTCACCAAGGTGGATACGACATTTCTGTGGGCGTCTGGCGCTCCGGTGGGTCTCCTGCCGGACGCGTGGAACGTGCGGCTCATTCCCCATTACTCTCTCGGCGTTTGGTTCGTCGTCGCTCACATGGGACTAGGGCTGCGGGGCGTTTTGCTTTTTCACGGAGTATCGCCGTCCGCAGCGGACCGTGTCGCATGGGGCGTGGGCGCGCTCGGGGTGGCGGTCGCGCTGACGATTACCTTCGCACAACTGAGCGTCCACGATGTCACATAACGTCCCGACAGGTGTTGAAATCAGGCCTCCATGAACTGAGCGGATCAGGAGCGGAAACGTGCGTCGGTCTAGTCCGAGACTAATTTCATCCTGGCCTATACCAAAGCCTCGCCGATAGCAGCGTCAGTAATTGAGGTGGCTGTTCGGAAATTGGATCGGAATACGGCATGAAAACTGCAAGAGAGTAGCAAAAAGGGCGAGTCGCCTTCATAGGCCCGCCGCCTCTAAAGGGAGAGTGACGATGATCAAGCTTGAGCGCGCTTATGATTCTGTAAATCATGACGATGGTGTGCGCTTCTTAGTCGAGCGACTCTGGCCGCGCGGCGTGAAGAAGGCCGCCCTGCATCTCGATGACTGGCTCAAGGATGTGGCCCCTAGCACCGAGCTTCGCCAGTGGTTTAGCCATGATCCAGCCAAATGGACAGAGTTTCAACGACGCTACCGACGTGAACTGGACGCAAAACCTGAAGCTGTGGAGCCGATCCTCAAAGCCGCCCGCCGTGGCCGAGTCACACTTGTGTATAGCTCTCACGATGCGGAGCACAACAACGCAGTGGTTCTGAAGGCGTACGTGGAAGCTCACATCGGGGGACGCGCGTCGTAGTTGTATTGGAGTGGAATGTGGCTAAAGTCATCGAATTTTATGTCCGAGATCTCTTCCCACGAACTACGAGGAGGACAGGTTCTACGCTAGGACAAGTTATCGAGTTTTCCGCACGCGTCAAGCAATCGCCCTCGATGCGCCTGTGTGAAATCTTGAGCATCGAGGGCTGGAGGAGCACGCAAGAAAGCCCTGTATCGGGGACGACAATGCTGTCCCTCAGTTCCAGCGAGTAGGGCCTTGACAACACTCCGCGATTCCGGGAAGAATGCTGAGGTCTCGGGGGGAGAGAAGGGGTCAAAAAAGCAAGCCTATAATGGCGAGTTCCGTCAAAGGACCTTCTCTGCCAGACCTTCCGCAAGAGTTAGTCAAATGCCTCTGCGAAAGTTGCTTGCATAGAATTCGCCATAGTGGCCCAACCCTGCGTTGTTTACAAGAATGCCGAACCGTGTCTCGCAGGCTGTCGAACCGAAATTAAGCAGTGGAGAGAGCTTGTGCGAAAGGTTCGGGTGGGCGTTCTGTTGTTCAGCTTTGCAGGCTGTGGCTTTTGCCAAAGCACTATTAAGTCTTCCGCGATTCCTCCGCTAAGAAGCGATGTCCTTTCCAAATGGACCACAGAGCAAGGTCTGGCTCAGGACTTCGTAACCTCGCTTGCGCAGACCCCGGATGGATTTTTGTGGGTAGGAACGCTGAACGGTCTCCTCCGCTTCGATGGAGTGAACTTCCGAAGCTTCACCAACGTTGGGCCGCCGGAGATGCAGGACGATATCAGAGGGCTCTTTCCCAATGAAACGGGCGGTCTTTGGATTTCTACGAATACGGCTCTGTTCCAGTACCAGCAGGGAAGATTTACACACCTTTCTCTGGAGGGAAAGACGCGTTACGAGATAACTTTGCTCGCGCCCGGGAGGAACGGAAGTCTTTGGATCTACGGCGGAGGAAAACTAGCGCACACGAACGGAATGCGTCTTGAGGTCAAGCGGCTTACATTTTCGGTTTCACCTAAGGCAATTGCGGAGACATCCGACGGAAGGTTGTGGATAGCTAGCGGGGACAGTGTACATGTTTTGCAGGATGGCGACGAAGTGAATGCCGAGTATCGGCTGCCAAACGTACAAATGTTGTACTGCGACCCTTTCGGGGAACTGTACGCGGGAGATGGCCACCACCTCTTCCGCTTCAACGGGAAACGTTTCCAGCGGGTTGAGAATCCCGGAGTTACCAACTTTGTTTCCATCATGGTGGACCGCAGCCACAGCTTGTGGATGGCAAGTGGCGGCCTGCATGGGCTTAGTCGTAAATCCGGCAGTTTGATAGAGACGCTCACCGACCGTGACGGTCTTGCGAGCAATGATGTGCGCACGTTGCTTGAGGACAGAGACGGGGATATCTGGATTGGCACCATCGCCGGACTCCAGCGCCTACACGTTGGGATTTTCTCCACATACACGCCACTCACGGCGGCGACAGAAGGCAGAAGCCAACCCGATTCCGTTTTTGAGCAGAAGAATGGAGGCGCCATCTGGGAAGGAACGGTGGAGAATGGCATCGCACGTTTTCAAAACGGAGATTGGAGTTTGTTCGGACGAGCTGAGGGTCTTCCGCCAGGACAGGTGCGGGGATTCTTCGAGAACGGAGATATGCCCGGGGTCGCAGTGTCGGATTATGGAATCTTTGCATGGACCGGGCATCGCTTCCGAAAACTCTCGTCTCTTCCTCGTGGATACATTTCCACACCAGTAAGAATGGGGGATGGCACCGTCTGGTTTACCGTATTGCACCGCGGACTCTTCGTGATGAGCGGTGGACGCGTTAGGAAAATGGGGACGGCGGAGGGTCTCGATGGAGATGACGTATCAAATCTCGTACTCGATCCGGAGGGCTCTCCCTGGGTTGGGACGAACAAGGCACTATACCGCTGGGATGGTAAACGATTTTTGGAAGTAGCTCGAACGGAATCTGCAGTTCTCGACGTTGCGTGGCTGCCCGGGGCGTTGGCCATCGCTACATTCCACGGCCTGCTCTTCCACGCCGACGATGGCAAGGCTCGTCTACTGACCCAGGAGAATGGCCTGCCCGGGAACACGGTGCTAGATGTGGTGGCAGACGACGAGGGCAGTCTTTGGGTGGCAACGACAACCATGATTGCACGATTCCGCAAGCAGCAATGGCAGGACTATCTTGCGGGGCATGACGCGATAATGCAGCCGGCGGTCTTTAACCAAACGGATGGCTTAAAGAGCCGCAGTGTTCTTCCCCTGAACCATGTGACGGCAATGCGGGCGTCGGACGGGCGAATATGGTTTGCGACCTCGCACGGTTTGTCGGTAGTCGATTCGCGGCTGGCTCCGGAGCCCCCGGCACGAGCATCGATGGACGGGGTAATTGTGGATGAGCACCAACAGCCGGCCATGAGCCTCACGGTGCCGCCGGGACGGCATCGGATTACGTTCCGCTATACTGGATTGACTGACGTCGCGCCCGAGCAGACGCGATTCCGGTATCACCTCCAGGGATGGGATCGTGACTGGATCGAAGCGGGAACATCGCGCGAAGTCTCCTATGTTGGCCTTCCGCCAGGAACCTATCGCTTTCTGGTGATGGCTGTGAATCGCGAGGGTTTGGGAGATTCCCACCCTGCCGCGCTGGGTTTCACACTCCGGCCATTCTTTTGGCAGACAAGCTGGTTTCGAGCGCTTGCGGTCCTTCTGATCGCAGGAGTTTTGGTGGAGGTGACACGCCGGCGCACGCGCATTCGCGCAGAGCGGTTGAATATGCGCTTTCAGGAGCGCGTCGCCGAACGCGAACGCATTGCTTCCCAGATCCATGACACGGTGATCCAGGACCTGACCGGCGCAACCTTAAAGCTGGAGTTGATAGGTTTTCAGATTATGGAGAATCCGCAGTATGCGCAGGGTTCCGTGGAGATGCTCACAACACAGATGCGGGAAATGGTCACTCGCAGCCGCAACATGGTTTCAAATCTTCATTCGACCGCCATGGCGCAGTACAGCCTTATCGAGATCCTGCGCCACGCGGAGGCAGAGTTCAGGGTAGCGGAATGCCCCGCCTTTGAATTGAGCAGCGAAGGGGAAGCCACACACATACATCCTCTGGTGCGTGATGAGGTGTACCGCATCTGCCGCGAGGCACTTGCGAACGCTTTCCGTCATTCCAATGCGACACTGATCACTGTTCGCGTTCGTTTTCTGGAGAACGCCGTTTATGTGCAGGTGGGCGACAATGGCCGAGGGATCAGCGAAGAGGTACGGCTGCAAGGACGTCCCGGCCATTTCGGCCTGCGAGGCATGGCGACCCACGCGCAACGCATCGGCGCTACTCTGACGATCACGAGCGCTCCGGAGGCGGGCACAACGGTGATGCTGCGGGTGCCGATCCGAAAAATCGCCTGGAGTTGGTGGCGCAAGCGCGCCTGATGAGGAGAAAATCGTTGGATCCTACGAAAGACGCGCGCGAGGGAATGGTGACTGTGCTGATTGCGGACGATCACCCGATGGTCCGTGAAGGCGTGGCCGGTCTTTTGACTCGACATCAAATCAGCGTTGTCGGTTTAGCAGCAAACGGACGGCAGGCGCTGGAGATGTATATGGAACTTCGGCCAGAAGTGATGTTGCTGGACCTTCGACTTCCTGACCAGAGCGGCTTCGAAGTTCTACGCGCGATTCTGAAGACCGATCCGGAAGCCCGCATACTGATATTGACCTCTACCCAAGGGGATGCCTCAATCTATAAGGCGATCCATCTTGGCGCCCGCGGATATCTGCTGAAGGGCATTGATGGCGCCACGCTGGCAGCACAAGTGCGCCACGTCGCCGCAGGCGGTCGCTCGATGTCGGAAGAGTCGGTCGGCAAGCTGACCCGGTATATCGGCGCTGAAAAGCTGAGTGGGCGCGAGATCGAGGTGCTGGGCCTGGTCTCACAGGGAAAGAGAAACAAAGAGATCGCTGACCTTCTGTTTGTTTCGGAGGACACGGTGAAGATGCACCTGAAACACATCTTCCGTAAGCTGCACGCCAGTGACCGCACGCAGGCGGTAGTGATTGCGATCCAGCAGGGCCTGCTGGAAGCCTGAAAGATCTACCTGAACGGGTAGGTCAAAATACCCCCTATAGAGAAGACGTGCCGCTGTCTTCCCCATGTTACTGTTCCTTGAATTTCCGCAGGCCCAGCGCTTCGCTAGCGAGCGAAGGGTGCTTTCATGTAATTTCCCAGGAGGAACTAATGAACAGAAAGAGCAGGCCAGCAAATGCAGATGTCGTTTTTCAATGGTTGTCATGCGTCGCGGTTGTGATCGCGATGAGTTGTGCGCCCCTATCGGCCAGTACGGTAGGCGGCAAACTCGTCACGAACAGCACACCGAGCTACGTAGCGACTGCGAAGAATCTTGGAGCGGAGGATTCGGCAAAGGTTATCGAAGTGAGCATTTGGCTACAGTTGCACAACCGCAGCCAATTCGACGCGCTAACCCAGTCGCTCTATGATCGCAGCTCCTCCAGTTACCATCATTGGCTGAAACCGAACGACATCGCTGCCCGCTTCGCGCCAACGGCGCAAGAAGCGAAGACAGTGCAGCAGTTTTTTGCGGCGCACAATCTTACGGTGGTGAAGACGGGTCCCAATAACTTCTACGTTAGGGCGCGAGGCGCGATCGGCGATGTGGAGAAAGCCTTCCAGGTACAGCTCAACAACTATCAGGTGGGCGGCAAGACGATCCGCGCCAATGCCGGTGACCCTTATGTAGCCGGGCCGGCAGGGGCATTGGTGAGAGCGGTATCGGGACTGGATAATGCGCAATTCGAGCATACTTTGGTTACGCAGCCGACAAACTTCGGCGGCTCTAGGACCGCGGCAGCGAAACCGGCAGCTGTAAGCGATGCCAACTTATTTTCCCAGCAATGTTTCACGGGCACGGAGACGGAGTCATTTTCCACGAACGGTGACGGTGAGTTGCCGATCGGCACTTACTCGGGCAACAAACTGAATATGCCGAGCGCGACCAGCCCTGGCTGTGGTTATACGCCACCGGAGATCCAAACTGCCTACAACCTCACCGGCTTATATAATGAGGGATACGACGGTACGGGCCAGACGATTGCCATCGTCGACTGGTGCGGTTCGGTTTCGATTCGGAGCGATGCCAATAAATTTTCGACGAAGTTCGGGCTGCCCAAGCTAACCTCATCGAACTTCGCCATCACCTACACGGCGCACAGCGAGTGCATTGCCTACGACCAGGTCGAAATCAACCTCGACGTGGAGTGGGCCCACGCTGTCGCACCGGGCGCCAACATCAACCTGGTGGTTCCGCCGTCGGCATCTTTCCAGGATGTAAACGAGGCCGAGTTTGATGTCGTGAACTATGGACTGGGAAATGTGCTTTCGGGCAGCTATGGTTCGCCGGAGGCGCTCACCGCTACGACGGAACTGGACACGGAGAACCTGATTTCAGAGATTGGCGCTGCCGCCGGGATTTCCTTCAACTTCGCGTCGGGAGATGATGGGACCTTCGCGCTTACTGATGGCGTTTTCTTGCCCACTGTCAGCGCTCCGGCGGACTCTCCCTGGTCCACGGCTGTGGGTGGAGTCACTTTAGCGCTGAATTTCAATAACTCGATCGCTTGGCAGGCGGGTTGGGGGAACAATGGAAGCCTGCTGGCTAAGGATGGGAAGGTGTACGATCCGCCAGAAGGAGGTTTCTTCTTCGCCTCGGGCGGTGGTCCGAGCAACTGCGTCACTAAGTACACTCAATTTCGCCGACCGCTCTGTACCGGCGGCTTCCTCAAGCCGCCGTACCAGCAACTATTGGTGCCTGGCAAGTATCGCCAACTTCCCGACGTCTCCTGGCTGGCGGATCCCTTCACTGGAGCCGTGATCCTGATTAGCATTCCCGGTCAGTCGCCGGAACAGGTATGGCAGGTCGTTGGTGGGACGAGCCTGGCTACTCCGATGTTCTCCGCATTGTGGGCCATCGCCAATCAGGAAGCGCTGGCTGGAGGCGGAACGGAACTCGGTCAGGCGGCGCCCTATCTCTATTCCCTGCCGGCGGGCACCATTGCCGATATCGTGCCCGTGACGTCGAAGACGAACGTGACCGGGTCGATTCAGGACTCGAACGGCACCACTCAATACTCTGCTGCGCAGTTGGCTAATGCAACCCCGACCGAGCACCGGTTTGTCACCGCAATATGGGACGTCTTTCCTGATGTAGAAACGGCGGCTGTCATCTCATTCGGTACGGATCCCGGCCTGAGCACGGCCAAGGGCTGGGATAACATGACTGGCGTGGGAACGCCGAACGCACAGGCGTTCGCCGATTTCTTCTACGCACAATAACCGATCGCTGTGATTGAAGTGGCCCTGCCATCCTTATCGGGTGGCAGGGGTTTTTTTTTCGGAGCGAGGAGACTGGCGGATCGTCGGCCAACCGGAAGCTATCAGAAACGGGCTTGGAGGAGATCACGGTGATGTCCCAGAAGCCGACTTCTGGCCCGGCATAATTTCCGGGTAGCCTGTCACTCGGGCGCAATCCCGAGCAGGATGATTTTCGATCGCGAACAAGCTGACTTTACACTTTCAGCTGCGTCGAGTCGCAGCCCGCTCAAGTCACTGCGGCGGCGGTATCAGCGCGGATCCGCTCAGGATGGCAACAATAAGAACTACCGTTCGTGCACTCCGGTTCTTTTCTCCATCAGATCTCAATGATCATATCTTCGAGGCGAGTGGGGTATTTATTCAACACTTCGCCCCTGTCTTTGCGGACCACGACAGTGTCAGAGTGTCGAACGCCTCCCCAGTCGGGATCGTAGACTCCCGGCTCGCAGCTGAAAGTCATGCCCCGCTTGAGGATGGTCTTGTCGCCTTCAGCGATCCACGGGGCTTCGTGGCCTTCGAGACCAATGCCGTGACCAGTGCGGTGTTTGAGGAACTTTTCGAATCCGGCTTTGCGGATCTGGTCGAGACTCTTGTTATCGACTTCTTCGGCTATCGCTCCTTCTTTCAGATTCTCCACTCCGGTGTCGTGGGCGGCGAGCATGGCGTCGTAGAGGCGCTTGGCGTAGTCGGTTGGCTTGCCGACGATGAACGACCGCTCGCACTCGACGGCATAGCCGCCAAGCTGGCAGGTATAGCTGAGGATGAGCGCATCTCCTTTTTTGAGGCGGTCCTTGCTCGGGACGGCATGCGGAAAAGCGGAGCGCTTGCCAAAGGGCACCAGACCTCCGAACGGCGGATCAATGCCTATGCCGACGACGTCTTTCAACTCGGCTGCCATTTTGTCGGCGAGCGCGTCGGCGGCGGCTTTCAGGATTTCGTTTTCGCTAACAGCCCCATGCGTATGCACGAAGTCACGGCCGGCCTGAATGGAGAAGTCGTTGAAAAACATGCCGCGGCGCATGATGTTGACTTCGTCTTCGTCCTTGACATAACGCATCTGTTCGACCAGGTCGCCGGCTTCGACCATCTCGGCGTCGGGCGCGCCGAGCTTGATCTGCTGCATTCTGCTCGGGGTCGACTCTTCCACACCGATGCGGGACTTGGCGAATCCGCGGCTGGCAACGCGCTCGAAGATCCAGCGCACGCGGCTCACCGGCCCTGGATAGTCGAAGTACGACTCGTAGTCCCTCACCCACCAGAGCTTCACCTGATCTGACTCAAGCCCCGGGATGAACAGGGCGGGGTCGCCGGATTTGGGGATGAGGGCAGCCAGTGGACGCTCGGTCGAAAGATGAAAGTAGCCCGTGGTGTAAATGACGTTCACGGCGCGCAGCAAGACCAGCGCGTCGAGGTTGCGTTTCGCCATTTCTTGCTGGACCTGGGCGATCTTGCGCCGATACCAGTCCGGCGGCAGGCGGTCTGGGAGATTCGGGGCGGCGCCCGTCAGCGCGGCAGAGACGTTCAGTTTGTGAGTACGTCCGAAAACCGACATGCGGGAAGTGAAGGTCAAGGCAGCCGCTCCAGCGGCACTGCGGAGGAAGGTGCGGCGTCCGGCGAGATCCATAGCATGCTCCAGTCTTGGGATGACGGCGAATCATGGTAACGCAGCGGAGGCTGGTCGCGGAGAAAAACCGACGCGCACGATCTCGAAGAAGTTAGGGATTGGGCTGGGGACGGTTCACAGAAGCGCTCAGCCGCGTTTCAAAAACCCCTGCGGTGACTCTTCGAAGGGGAGTCAGAGGGATGCTCATGCATAAGCAGGATGCGAACCTGGCCGTAATGGACTCCGCAAAGTAGTCGTGATACAGGTGGAACGCGTGCGTTTTCAGCTGCTGCGGTATGCGCCGTACTGGCTCAGGGAGTTTTGAAGCTCCCCAATTGCAGCTTCAAATTTCGGACCATCCGGGTGTGCTGTGCTACTTCGGGCAGGTGTCACTGACCTTCGTCAAACCTTCGTTGGTCAATTGTGACCATTATTTTCACGCATCTCATTCTTTAATGAAGGATGGACATGCTTATGGTCGCTAGCCCGAGCCTCGAAAATGACCGAGGGAGCAGGTCAAGAGTAAGGCGGCTCATCCGCTTTTCCCTAGTGGGTGGTGTGGCTTTATACTTTACCTCTACACTCTCTTGCGGGGGTGTCAATTTAGGTGAGGTTCAGCCGCAGGATCTTTGCCAATGCGTACCTCTTGAACCGCCCATAGCCGATTTCCGCCACTACCAGAAGCATGTCCCAATTCCGAATAATATGACTCCAGTAGAGACTACGGTAGACACCATTCTCAGTTGGCCGCAGGATCTCATCGTTCTCCCGGACGCACCCCGAACCGGTCGCGAACTACAAGTGTTCCATGTTGCGCAGGCATTTCTGCAGAACGTGAGTGTTAACGGCGAAGACTGTGACGTCGACCTTGAGATTTCTCAAACGGCAGAGAGAAACGCTCCCAGAGTGATCGTGGAGACACCTGTTGACAGCGAGTTTTGCAGCGCGCGAAAAAATATTCAAGCGCAATTAGCACAACATGGGTTTCGCCTTGACGTAGAGCATGGTGGTGAACTGCCACAAGCTTTGCCAGCAGATGTCCTGGGAATGGCATTCGAAGATTTTGAGCATAATCGTGGATCTGGGCAGGTTGCGACGTTATGGGAACTCCACCCCGCAATTGTAACGCTGCTCCCCTAAGCCGGAATCCAGGTAGTAGAGATCATCAAACTCCAAGTCAACCGAGAACTGCAATTGCCTCGGATTGGCGGCTTCGTCCGCCGTCGCGAAGACTGGAATCGGGGAACTGGCCACGCCATAGAACTGGTTGAGACTGACGACATTGGTGTGGTTGAGGACGTTAAACGACTCAATGACGAAATCGAGCTTTCCGTGCTCACCTACTTTGAAGAAAAGTGCAACAATCAGCTCGGAGAAACGAGAAAGACACGACTTGCTCGGGTTCTTAAGTCAGAGAGGACGTGTCAGTAACCGTATAACGACAATCGTGTAGTTTGAGTGATTCGGTCAAGGCGATTCTCGTCTTTGCCTTTGAGGAGGACGTGATCGTTTCTCACCCTGCCCTTACTGTCGAAGAGGGCCACGGCGAGGGTCCACTTGCCGTTAGTCCGGGAAATTCTCAGCCAGGAGGAGTTCCATACACCTGATGGTTCATCCCAAGCTGGTGGCACCGAATTCAGATCAATACAGGTTCCGTCCCCAAGTTGCTGCACTTGACGGGGCTTCTTTATACCCAATACCCATTCATACCCACCGTGTCGAAGAGGATCGCATGGCTGTGCAGAAGCAATGCTGACTGCGATTTTCAGCCACGCCGCAGACAGAAGCGGACTCGCCAAAAGACATCGGACTGAGAGCGGACTGGGAGGGCAAGACGCGATTCTGCTAAGTTCTTTAGAATGATGGTGGCCAGGGACGGAGTTGAATCGCCGACGCCAGCCTTTTCAGAGCTTAGTTATTAATTGTTTACAATGACTTGGAACGCACGGACGACACCGTAAATCATTGAAGGTCTTCTCGAGTCAAGAGTTTTGTGGGCTTCTTTGTGGGCTAGGAGCGCACAGGTCTTCACTTCCGCGAGGGCTATATGCAGTACATTACGATTGAAAGGCCCAGCCGTGCCAAGCAAGTTCCAACTCTCGGCTCGCTTGGTTTCCTAAACTTCGGTCTATGGACTCGTTGGCCGCCGAGCTGAGAGAAACTCAGGGGGCTAGAGGTCCGCAAATTCCGGGCAGAAAGAGTCCAGCGAGCGTCCACATCCGTGACGTAGAATGTCAGCCGCCCCCAGCGAGTCACTCTGTCGCCCTTTCCAGATTGAGGATCGCAGATTGTGTGTCTTTGCGCGCAGAGAAGAGAAGCGCGCGTCCTCTCCACCATAGAGCAGCTCCATGCCTAGTACATCTCTATAAAACCGCACGGAGTCCGTCATGTTCGCAACCCGAAAAGCGACAGCCGAAATCTATTTAATCGTCGGCGGCAGACGCCACGAGTTTACCTCGGCTACGCTTGCGTTTCCTTTCCGGAAGGCATACGGTGAAAGACCGCGGAAGTGACCGTGAACTGTCCGAGCGAGTCTGCCGTGCAAGCAGCTGTTAGCAGAAACGCCATGTTCCATGACACCATTCTAGGGAGTGAGTAGATCTTTAGAAAAGAAATGGCTCCTAAGCTAGGACTCGAAGCCACCATTAACCGCTCCATCGCAACCTAGGTCCCTCTTCACGGGCGGCACTCGCAAGAAGCGTAGTGACGGCCGATTAGCCGTCGTAGGGTGTGGTCAAGCTGCAACGAGGCTGGTAAATCAAGAACTTACCCTTAAACGGGCCCGCACGGAAGCACTTGTACCTCTTGATTGAAAAGCAGCAGTTAACACTTAACCTCTCAGCGGAGACGGCACAGTTGCGGCTCACCCGATAGTTGTTTTGCCGGACTTGGCTTCCCGCTTCTTAATCTCATATTTCCGTAACCCGAAGCTGCAGAGTTTCGTAAGCGTACGCCGTGCACCGTATTGCTAAGTGTCCACGAAGAGGTCAACTGGACACGTCCCGAGGAGTGGAGCCGATGTTCCAGGGCAGTAAGTCCTCGATGCGGTTGATGGGAGGTCGGCGATGCGCTAGCACTTCGTGCAGATAGACTTCGGGATCGAGACCGTTGAGCTTCGCCGAGCCCGGCCAAGTAAAGGCGGCGCCAGCCAAACACCTGATTGGCATTCACACCGTGGGCTCGCGCTACACGCGCCACCGATGCGCCGGGCGCCAGTGTCTCTTCCACGATCCGCCGCTTCTCCGCGATGCTTCGTCGCTGCCGCTGCGCTGCGACCGAGACCTCTCTGTCTCGGGGATTGACTGCAGCTTGATGGGAACTGTCCATCTCCACTCCAAGTGGACACCTATCCGCAGTGCCCACTTCGCGAGAATGGCTCTCATTTATAACAATGTCGAGACGGTCATAACCGGACGCTTACAGAGTTTCCTTGAATCCGTGACCATTAAAAGCTGAGCCGGACGGCAAATTGAAAGGCCCGGGGACCTCCAGACCCGAAAACCTGGGTGATACGGCTCTTGGGTTGTCCAAAACCCCGACTGAGTAAATTGCCGCTCCGTCCGGAGAGGTTCGCGATGTTGAAAACGTTGAATACCTCACCGATTAGCCCCAACTGTATGTGCTCGCCGAGTGGAAGGCTGCGACTGAGGCGCAGATCTTGCGTTACTAGAGGATCGCCAAACTCGAAATGAGCAGGTAGTGTTACTAGTGGAATGGGAGTACCCTGTGCGTCTGTTCTCCCGGCGTATGTTTGGTTAAATACATTCACAAGGCGTTGCAGGTCCGCTTTCCCGAGGCTACGATTGAATTGATTTACTTTAGTGAAGGGAAGCAGATCCCCTAAAGTACCGTCCCCATTGAAATCCAGACCTGCGGCGGCGGTGCCGAGATACACCGAAAACGGCGGTCTTGATACATAGGTGATAAAGGTGCCCAACTCGAACTGCTTGGGAAGTTGCACCAGGCTGGAAACATTTAGAATGTGACGGTAATCGGTGTTGAGGGGTCCGTAATTCGACAATGGATCATCGTTGTTGAAACCTACGCCGAACCCATTCCCTTGGCTGCTTGAATAAGCGTAAGAGCCAAGGAACTGCCATCTGCGCGAGAACCGCTTCTCAGCTCGCACCAGCAATCCGCGATAATTTCCGCTCCCGATGCCGCTGGTTAGGTTTATGGGGCCCAAAGAGCATAACGCCTTTGGATCGTTGTGCTGTGCATCAGTAGCACAAACCTTAAGCACGGGGCCGCGAGCGCTGGAGAAGTGATTCACATCGACCAGCTGTGGCCCGCCGATATGCGCGAAATAACGATACACAACATCTGCATTGATAACGAAACCGCGGGCAATCTCTCGTTGCACCCCGAGACTCAAGTGCACCGAAGACGCGTTCGGCATGTGACTGTCCACAACCGAACCTTGTTTATCGACTTCGATGTTCGTGACAGAGAAGTCCGTGTTGTTCCGATTTCCTCGCTGTGCCGCCAGATTCGCACGAATACTCGGGAGCGCCTGCATGAGGGAATCCCCGGTAAATGCGGTCGGCGAAAGGAACTTCAACAGAGTGCCCTGCTCTACGCCCGGAACGTTGGTTAAGGGGTTGGGGATGCCTCCGCTGTCATAAGATCCACGGCCCACGCCGCGCGGCCCCAGCGACACTCGTTCATCATCGGAAATCCCGAATGCTGTCAGGAAGTCGTAGTAAACACCAGCACCGCCGCGGATTACCGTCTTTCCATTCGTCCACGGAGTCCAGGCAAATCCGCCTGCTGGGGAGAAATTTGTCCAGTTTTTCTGCGTGGGACCAAGTTTATTCGTGCCCAAGACTGGCGCGAGATAAGCGGGCTTACGCAAATCATAGTTGAGCGGGGTGTCAAAGCTCCAGCCAAGACCATAGCTGACGGTCAACCGAGGTAGCAGGTGCCAAGTATCCTGCACGAAAAGATGGATCAAGTAGGCGATACGGGTCTTCCCGAACCCTGACTGGGGCACCCGAGGGTCCCCAATCCCTACTGTGAAGTCCTGGAGCGGCAGTTGAAGAATGTCGGCGAGGGTCAAAAATGAAGGCGGCAACGGCAGACGGTTACCGGGAGGCTGGAGAATATTGAAGTTACGGACTTGTTGAGGAGAAAACAGGTTCATCGTAACCGGCTGGTCCGCTGTGTCGGTGCGACCACCACGCGTGGTCTCCCAATCCCCGCCAAACCGCAGGTTGTGCGTGCCTTGTTGGTATGCGGCAATGTCGTTGAGGTGATAACGTCGTCCAAGCACTACGGTAGTTGTCGATGTCCCAATGTACACCTCCGAATTTGATACGTTTATCGCTGGCGAGCCAATGCCCAGGCAGCCAGGACAATTAGCCTTCGTGGGTGCCTGTTCGCTGGAACTCACAAAGAAATAAGAAAAGCGAAGGTCGTTGACCGATTTGGAACCGAACTGCGAGGTCAATCCGAAAATGCTCTGGTCTGCCCAACTGGGTTGCCAAGTCCACGCGGAAGGAAAAGCAAGATTGCCAAGCCCGTTGACGGTTGTTGGTGCAAAGGAAAAACCGCCTTCGTGAGACTGCCTCACGAACATCGAATTTGTTTGGTTCAGGTGCCAATCCAATCGCACACTGAACTGGTCTACATGGGTCGGGCTAGGCGTGATGCGACTCAGAGGGGCGAAGTCGGGATCGAGTAACTCCGTGCTGACCACACCGTGTTGATCGTTCCGTTCGAAAGTCCCGAACACAAACAACCGATCTTTGCGAATGGGACCACCAACTGCGGCACCATATTGCTGGCGCTGGAAAAACGGATCGGGATTGAATGGGTCCCGTTTCAAACCGGGATAGGCCGAAAGAGAGTGATCGCGAAAAAAGTAGAATGCGGAACCATGCCATTGATGACTGCCAGAACGAGTTGCCGCATCGATAGAACCACTGGCAGTCATTCCTGTGGAGAGATCAAAGTTCACTGTCGAGACCTGGAATTCCTGGACCACCTCTTGTGAAAAGCCCATGGCCGTACCGCCGTTACCGATTTGCATAACGCTGCCACCGTCAAGCGTAACCCGGGTGCCGCGGCCATTGTTTCCTCCAGCCGGTGTGCTGAGCAACGGGGCAAAGGTGCGATTATTACTTCCCTTGGTGGCTTGAAGCGCACCCGGTTCCAGCTTCGCCAATTCCAGAAAATCGCGGCCATTAAGTGGCAAGCCGTCGATTTGGGACTCTGTTGTAACACCGCTGATATCGTAGGAGTCGTAGCGCATTTGCGGGGTCGCGCCGTCAACCGTGATACTTTCTGACGAAGGGCCGAGGCTGAGCACAAGATCGACCTTGGTAGTGCTACCGGCTTCGACAACAGCAGCGCGCAGCAGTCGTTTGAACCCGGGCGCCTCGACGGTCACTTCGTAATTTCCCACCTCGAGAGCCGGTGCGTTATATTCGCCTTCGGTTGTGGTTTCAGCCGAGCGTTCGAAACCTTCTTCCTTGTTCGAGATTACAACCCGAATACGCGGAATTGCTGCTCCTGTAGGGTCGCTGACACGTCCGGCAATGGTTCCCGTCGGCGCCTGCGCCTCCAAGAGCGCGCAGAGGAGCAACTGAACCGCGAGGACGGTGACTATGTTGATCCAGCTTCTCATGTTGAATCCTAACGCCATCCGCGCGATGTTCAACAAGAAGGTTTAGCGTGATTGAATCGAGTCAAATCCACACTGGGTGGCGTTCATCTTAATACGAAACTGTTGTGGGCTCTGAGCGAGAATCTGGAAAAACATGCATGATACGCGGCTTTCTGAGGGACGCACATTTGGCCCTGGACTGCTAAGAAACGACAGAGTCTTGCAACAAAGCCTTGAAAATCGAGGGTCTCGCTGTGGAAATGCCGCTCCGAGGGCGGATTGATCGTACTCTCGTGACGAGTTCCTACCCCACGCCTCGGAGCTTGGAAACCCGCACAGAACGCGGGTTTCCCCATTTCCACAGCGACGGCTGCTCCGGCGGCCCCAATTTGACGAACACCCAAAAAGTCGCGGAAAACGCGAGGTTTTCCAGATTCTTGTTCAGGAACCCTGTTGTGAGGGGGGCTCCGCCTTTCATGTCATGCTATTTCTCGATGATTCTGATGGCGCTGTTTGCGACACCTGCATCGACATCGATGCCCACCGCCTTCGAAGGTGAAATCGAATAGAAAACCCAATTCGAAGGCGATCCAGAACCAGGCGTAATGGTCATCGTAGTTCGGCCATTCCCAGCAACCGAGTAGACGCCAGAGAAATTCAAATCGCTGCTGCCGATACAGTCAGATGTGCCGAGTAGAGCGCCTGAGCCGGTTGCGCTGATGACACCGGAGACCGGACTAAACGTCCACTTGAACGGCCAAGGGCGCGTCCCTAAAGCAAAGTTCCCGGATATCGATGCATCATCAAAAGGACCGCCGCTTTGGAGCTCGAACATTCCCGCCTCATAGCTGCCAGTATCCATGACAAACCCATTGCCGGGGCTTACCAAATAGAAAGAATCGGTCTGCACATGGCCAGCTAGAGAAATGTCGCCACGGCCAAGACCGTCGATGTCCACGGAATAGGCGCCGCTAAACGGTTGGGCCGAAGTGACAATGCCCGAATTATTCTCGTCTCTGGTTCCAGTGATGTTGCCGCTGCCATCGAAAGTTTCCTCGCCGACAGAGACGCTGCCCGCAACGGTGACGCCGTCGCCAGATGCTGTCTGGTGGGACACTGCTGGACCATTCAGCGAACTTGCCGTAAAGGGGCCTCCGGATTGCTGCAGCGCCTCACCGCTGATTCCCCCCTTGAATCTGCACATTCCGCTTTGGCACGTGTCCGTTTCAATGAAAAGTACTTCAGTCGCCGACACCACGTAGAAGCTGAATCTGGAGAAGCCAGGGTCCTGGCCAGAAAAAGTAAGCGCCGCCGTACCATGCCCGTTCGCGGATACTTGATACACTCCCGAAAACGGCAATCGCAATCCAGCCGAGACAGTGCCTGATCCGTTCTCGCTCAGTCCTAAGCCATAAACATCCGTCAACCCTGCGCTTATGGAGCCACCGCCGGCCGTAAATCTTCCGATAGCATTGAGAGGGTATCCGCTGCCGGCTGTGCCCGAAAAACCGAATGCGTAGTCCCCATTGATTGCCGCTGTGGAAAAAGCTGCCGTATCTTGCTTTGCCAGAATTCCTGTAGCCCAGATTTCTTCGTTGTCGAGCTCAATGACCCGGCCCCTGTTGGCGACGCTCCCGCCGAACGACCCAAGGACGAATGAGAATGTTTGGCCAAAACCCGAGGCAAATACCTTGGAGCTGCTGAGGTTTATGGTCATGCTTCCACGGTTATCAGCGCCGACCGAATACCTGCCACTAAACATGAGATTCGGTGCTACAAAAATGGCGCTGCTAAAGTTATAGTCCGCGACGCCGCTGGTGATGTTTCCGTTTCCATCAGCGACAAAGCTCCCCGCCATCATCAATTCGCCATCGCCATCGTATCCTTCGAGCAAGAATGCATAACGCCCATTCAGCTTGGAATTGTTGGAGTTGTTGCCAAGTATGACCGTAGCTGAACCGGATACAGACGAATTCGCGACGGAAGTGGCCGTGACTGTCACGCTGGGAGGATTGGGTGGAACCGCTGGCGCACTGTATTTTCCAGTCGAGTCAATGGTTCCGCAGCTTGCACCACTACAGCCAGTGCCGGAGACGCTCCAGGAGACAACCGGAATAGTACCGAAGGGATCTCCGGTCGCAATGAATTGCTGCGTTCCGCTGTCCGGAACAGTGGTGGTACTGGGTGAAACCCCAATGCCGCTCGAAGCGGGAGTAACGAAGACTACCGCGGTTGCTGATTTGCTGGTGTCGGCCACCGATGTTGCTACGATATATAGCCCCGGGGCGTAGTGGGCAGTCATCGGTGCGGTGTACTTCCCGGATGCGTCAATTGTGCCGCATGCCGTATCCGTGCAATTGCTACCAGAGGTGGGCACAACTGCCCAAGTGACTCCCTTTTTGGTCGGATCGTTCTGAACCGTCGCCGTGAATTGCGTACTGAATCCTACCTGCACCGAAGCGGTCTGCGGCGAGATGTTTACGGCGATTGCTCCAGGCGGGTCGGTCGGGGCTGGGTTATTGCTCAGCCCTGTCGCGCTACCTCCACATCCAGCCAGGAGGACCAAAGAGACGATTCCCGTGACTGCGAACATCCTCGTAATTATCGTGTTGCTCGGCATGGCATCCTCCTTTCGCCCCAAACCCGGCCAGGCGACTCTGCCTCAGCGCGTCATATCAACGCTCCTCAATGTCGCCGATCTTCTTCATGACTCCAGTGACTGTGTTTCCCTGGGATAGACTGATGATGAAGAGTTCTCTACCGCGATCCACCACGACAAGCTCCGCAAAGATACTTCCGTCGGGAGCGAGAAGCTTGCCCGCGCAATTAGGTTCGATTTGATAGGGCGCCGTAATCCCAGGATCAGTAAACAGATCCGAAGTGGTTTGTCCGTTCTTGCGTATGGTCTGGATTGCAGTTGATGTACCGGCGCCATCAAATGTGGCGATGCCGACGGCTCCCAGCGGCCCAACTGCCGTCGTTCCGGTCCGGTAGAAACCGTAGGCACCATTTAGGCTTGCAACTGAGCAACCCTCCTGGGCATGCACCGTCTGAGCGTGCACTGTGGGCAAGAAATCTACCCGGCTCTTGCTACCAACACCGACCGTAAGTACACTCCACATGACTCCAATTACGAGTAACAGCAGGATTGTCTGCCTCATAGTCTCCTCCATGGTTCTCATGATGCGAATTGGTCTCACTCCCAGGCCCGAAGGCTTCAGCAGCTCATTTCACTGCGCCGAAATTGCGCTCCGACCGAGCGCCTCCGGATTGCGTTTTCCGGAATAACGAGCCAACATCGGGATAAGGGAAGACAGGTCGGCAGCGATCAATGACGCCCTTGTCCCGATGGTGAGCGATCAGCTTCGGTGGCGGTCCCCTCTCAATCCATTTTTCCAAGGCGGTGAACGCATCGGATTCAGTGAGCCCCGGACCTCCTCTGCCATGATGAACCCCCCGAATGAAAAATAGCCGCGAGAAAGTTTCAGTTTGCTCACAGCCGCCCATAAATCTCATCAGTTGAGCGGTTGAAACGCGTGCCTGAGGTCGTAGTTCGCAACATTGCGACCAAGGACCACCCCGGCGACACTTGAAGAGTGGTAGTGCAAGCCTGCCCAGAGCCGGGCATAGATGATCTCGTTGCGAAGGTCATTCGGCTTTTCGAAATGGTGTACGGCATTCAGGTTGCCAACTGGTCCGGCTGCATCGAAACCATGGATCCCCAGGTTGAAGCGCTGCGTGCCGAGAAAGCTGCTGAACACCTCGGCCATCGCAGACGTGATCGTGCCATGGGCAGCAGGATATTCCGGATGGTTCGGCGTGACTAGGAGTGGTCGCCAGCCCAACTGCTCGACCGTCGCGGCATTGGCATCGTCGTACCCCGGGACAGGACCGAAACCGTCAGCCGTGACCGCCGTCGGGTCAATAGCCGTCACTGGGCGCCAGAATAGATAGTGGTACTTCGCGAAGAAGCATGAGATGAGCGCGTCTGCGCCGATGGTATTCACCATCGCTGTCAGCCGCGCCGTCTGCAGCAGCCCAAGATCTTGCTGTTCCGCGACATCGCGTGCGAGCCAGTTGTATTGCCGGACCACATTCGCCGACCAGAATTTTGCGACCGCTGTCTGCTCACTTGTCCGCGCGCTGCTGGTTGCCTCGCCGTAGGTCTTGATCTGGTTGAATGCCTCCACCCAGTCGCTGCTCTGAAGCGAGGGCGGCGGATCAGGTAAAAACTGATCGGCGTTCTGGAGGATGAAAGGCCGCACGCCGCCGACCCACGGCGTCTGTGGCGGCGCAAATGCAGACGGGGTCAGGCGCCACACGCCCGGGCCAGGCGGTAGCGTCGGGAACGACGAGGTCACGCCTATAGGCGTAAGCCGTCCATCTCCGGTGCGCAGATTAATAATGTTCGTTGCGGCTGCCAAACCCACAGCCTGCCCGGTCGTTTTGGGCGTGCCGTCCGGAATCAACGCGAGCGCCTGAGTGTAAAACGAGTCCAGCGTCGCCGTCTGGCTCGGAAAGTAGTTGACGAGCGTTCGGTATGCGGCCTCGACCACCGCCGCATCCGCTGACGCTCCAGACGCGTCCGGGATCGCCGAGCTGTACGGCTCGTACCCGGTTTCGATCGACACGACTGCGTCGTACATCGCCGAAGAGACGTAGCCCATATAAATAAAGCCCTCGGCCTGGAAAGCGCCTGACCCAACTACCGTGTTCTCAGCAATCGTATTCCACTGCTGGACGGTGTTTCCTGGCGGCAGTGTTGGTGCAGCCTGTGACACCGTGCACGCCAGCAACACAATTGCGAGCGCAATCAAAGGAGCTTGACTGGACCTCTTGAAGTGCGTTCCAACGAACGCAATAAGCGACTTCTTGAAGGTGTACATTTCTGTGTCTCCTTTCGGGAACGGACTCGTGCCCTTAAGCGCGCCGTTCCGCATAACGAAATTGCGAATGGCTGCATTCCTTGTCGACGAACCCGAAAATCAAATCAGCTGAGCGGGTATGGCAAGAGTGAGCCAGTCGCGGATTCCCCGTGTTGTACCTCAACTGCATTGTGTCGGGGACAACTTTTGCGCGAACTGATTTCGCAATCAATGGCCGGCGGCTGGTATGTTTCTGGTTGTCCAAATGTTTGAAGCCACGAGGCTTGTAGCTCGGGATGATTTTCTGAATTCTCTGCTGCTTGACCGGTATGCTAGATTTCAAAGACAGTCTGGTCGCGTATGGCAACGCCCATCTTTTCGAGCCGGGTCCGCTTTGGCGTTTTTGAGGTGGATTTGCGGGCAGGTGAGCTGCGCAAGCAGGGGATCAAGATTAAGCTGCATGATCAACCCTTCAAAGTTCTAGCCATTCTTCTCGAACATCCTGGCGAGGTTGTAACACGCGAACAAATCTGCCAGAGGTTGTGGCTGGCGGATACGTTTGTGGATTCGGAGGTAGGGCTGAACTCGGCAGTGAAGAAGCTTCGAGATGCGCTAGGAGATTCTGCGGAAAACCCGCGGTTTCTAGAAACCCTGCCGCGCCGTGGTTATCGGTTAATTGTTCCGGTGGAACATCTTTCAGGCGTCGCAGATCCGCACTGGAAGGAGAGTACCTCTTCTTCGGCTGTCAACCAGCGAACAGTCGAAGCAGATTTAGCGCCAGGAAACGCAGCAGTTGTTGCCGAACAGCAAGAAATCGTTCTTGAGGCAACGGCTCGACCAGCTAGGCCAAGATTGGCAATATCAGTTCGAGGCAAGGTCGCCATTGTTATTGGTGTTCTCGCTGCGCTCGCCGGCGGTGTCTGGTGGAGATTGCGGCCATTGCCCGCCCACCAATACTCGATTGCCGTTCTGCCCTTACGAAATCTCAGTCCGGAGCCGGATAGCGATTACTTCAGCGACGGTCTTACCGACGAAATCATTAGCAATCTTTCCGTGATCGACGGTTTAGAAGTCAAATCGCGGACCTCTTCCTTCACGTTCAAGGACAAACCGCGAGACATTCACTCCGTGGGTGCGCAACTGGGTGCGAAACTGATTCTAGAGGGTTCGGTCTTGCGCGCTGGGGACAAGCTGCGCGTCAATGTTCAGCTCTTCCGCGTCACGGACGACGCCTCCCTTTGGTCTGGCCGCTACGACCGGGAACTAAAGGACGTTTTCGAAGTTCAAGATGAGATTTCTCGGTCCATCGTGAACCAGTTGCGGTTAAATCTTGGGCGCGGCCAGCGGCGCTACAACACCAATCTGGAAGCCTACGATCTCTATTTGAGAGCAAGGTCGCTCGTGAACGGGACTCCAGGATACGACGCCGAGGAAATCGCTCAGAGCATCCCGTTGTTTCAGGCAGCGATCGCTAAAGACCCCAGCTTTGCGCCAGCCTATGCTGGAATTGCGGACGCGTATGCGTATATGTCGGCGACCCCGCGCACCTTCAACCCGGAAACGGCTTACTCAGAAATGCGGGTGGCTTGCCCGAAGGCGTTGCAGCTTGACCCGCTTCTGGCGGAAGCGTATGCCTGTATGGGCCTTATTGACTCGCGTGACCACAACTGGGGCGAAGCGGAGAGAGCATTTCGACGCTCCATCGAGTTGAACCCCAATCTCTCGAGACCCCGTGAGGATTTTGCAACCTGGGTGTTGACTCCCCTGGGGAGGCTGGATGAGAGTGAGCGGGAGTTGCGCACCGCAATCGAATTGGATCCGCTGTCACTCACTGCTATGAACTCGCTGGATTTCCTGCTTGTCATTGCTGGTCGCTATGACGAGGTACTCTCCAACTCGCGTCGCATCCTCGCTTCCGATCCGGAAAACTACGCCGCCAAACAGCTTTCAGCACGGGCCTGGGTGCAAAAAGGCGACTTGCAAGAAGGCATTGCTACCCTCGAGAAATTAGGAAAGGGAAGCCCAAGCTTCCTCGGCTACGCATATGCCAAGGCCGGTCGCCGTACAGATGCCGAACGGATCGCCGCGCAGTACCAGGACTGGCCCTGGGTGCAGGCGCTGGTATATGCAGGTCTCGGTGACAAGGACAAAGTTCTCGATGGCTTGAGAGAGATGGCTGCCAACAAGGATCCCCGCTCCGGGTTCTACCCGCTGTACCCAGAATTTGCCTTTTTACGCGGAGACCCGAGGCTCAACGAGATGCGCAAAGAGCTCGGGCTCCCCGAGGTCCGATAATTCCGGGACACTAAGCTAAGACCCCAACGGTCGGGTTTGGGTCAGGAGGTTTTCGAAGACATGGCGCTGGTCCAGCGAGACATCTTTGGCCCTCTGGATCGATTCTGATCTTCGATGTTGGCCAGCAAATATCCATAACCCACCTTGGTCTTGGTCAGATCGATCCAGGCTTCCTTCACATGCGGGAGGACTTCCCGCTTGAAATAATCGTCGATGTTCTCTTTGAGGGGAACGCTTTCGGTGTCGCGCAGTTCGGGGTCTGGCTCGGGTTTACCCTCCCGGTCGCGGCAGATTTCTGCCTCGTCGTCGCGCTCTCCGAGAGAAGCCAGCACCGCCTTAATCTCTGCGGCACCGAGCCGAACATCCTTCTGGCGGTCAACTTCACGCAGGTCAAAGAGGAATTCCTTTCGGTCCTTGTAGACCTTCTCGCCCTTGGCCACCTTGAATGCTCGCAGGAGCGTGCGAATCTGTTCCTGGCGCTTCTCGCCCAGCGCAACCTCTTCAAGACGGGCTTTCTCCGCCTTTTTATTGCTAGAAGCGAGAGCCTTAAAGGCTGATTCATTCTCCAAGCGACCGATCCGTTCTTCGGTCACCTGGAAATTGAGGCGTAGAGGGCGCTCCACGGTGATCTTGTGGAAACCAAAATCGGCATTGTCGAAAACCTTGCTGACGACCAGAGTCGCTTCCCGTCAATGCTGAACTCTCGCGTCTCGCCGTCCTGCGCATCGCCGTGGATGCGGGTAATGTCGGCGATGTGGTTTGGCTCGCGCGCGTTGTCTTCCGGGTCGCCGATCTTGTTCCGCTTATTTCCGAGGCTCTTCGTCATCTTCACGAAGAACTGGCGCGCGTCGATGAGTTGCACCTTCCCCTTGCGCCTGGCCTCCTTGCGATTGGTGAGCACCCAGATGTAAGTGGAAATCCCTGTGTTGTAGAAGAGTTGGTCCGGGAGGGCAACCACAGCTTCCAGCCAGTCGTTCTCGATGATCCACTGGCGGATATTGCTCTCTCCGCTGCCTGCGTCTCCTGTGAAGAGTGGCGAACCATTGAACACGATGCCGATGCGGCTGCCTCCCTTCTTCGGGGTCCGCATTTTCGACAACATGTGTTGCAAAAACAGCAGTGAGCCGTCGTTAATGCGTGGCAGTCCAGCGCCGAAGCGCCCGTTGTAGCCGAGCGATTCGGCCTCCTGTTCGATGAATCGGGCCTGTTGCTTCCACTCCACACCGAACGGCGGATTTGCGAGCATGTAGTCAAAGGTGATCTTCTTCCCATCGGCGTCCCGGTCGAACCCGTCCTTGGTGAAGGTGTCGTCGCGGCGGATGTTATCTGCGTCCTCGCCCTTAATGAGCATGTCGGACTTACAGACGGCCCACGCCTCATCGTTCCAGTCCTGGCCGAAGAGCAGCGGCTTTGCGTCTTTGTGCAGCTTGCGAATGTAGGCTTCCGAGACGGAGAGCATTCCGCCCGTGCCGCAAGCGGGATCGTAGATGGTCTTCACTACGTGACTACGGCGTAGGTCTTTTTCTGGCGAGAGCAGTAGGTTAACCATCAGTCGTATCACTTCGCGCGGAGTGAAGTGCTCCCCAGCCTCTTCGTTCGCTTGCTCAGCCCCGATGCGGATCAGTTCCTCGAAGACGTATCCCATCTGCACGTTGTCCACGTGGTTGGAAGAGAGGTCGATCCTGGAGAACGCCTTGATGATCTCGAACAGGAGGTTCTTTTCCGCCATCCGCGCAATCTGCTGGTCGAATGCGAACCGCTCCATGATGTCGCGGACGTTCTTGGAGAAGCCGTTGATGTACGCATTCAGGTTCGGTGCGAGCTGATTGGGGTCATCGAGCAACTTGGCGAAGTCGAGCTTGGCCAAGTTGTAGAACGGACGAGCGGTGATTCTCTCGAGCAGACTCCGAACCACAGTTTCGGGCTTCGCTTTGATTCCTGCGTGTTCCTTGAGCACCTGGGCCTTCGTGGGGCCGAGCAGGCAGTCAAAGCGCCGAAGGACAGTTAGAGGAAGGATAACCTTGCGATACTCCTTGCGTTTATAGGGACCTCGGAGGAGATTGCAGATACTCCAAATAAAATTGGCGAGTTGCGAGTGGGTTTCTGCGTTCATTGCTTGCGTTTCTTTTTTCTGAGTAATACGATCAAAAGAATACACCGGAACACACGCTCTGCGAGTAATAACTGTGCGCCGTTCTTGGATTGGAACACGAATGAGCGGCGGCATGAGTTGACTTCTATTGTTATTTAGGGACACTGAAAATGGCGATGCGTTTGTTGCCGATATTGGACGCGGACCCTGCCACTCGATCCTTCCTCCCCAACAATACTGGCGAATCGAACCTTCAACCCCAGGAGCCAGGCAGCAACCACATGACCCGCCTCATGGTATGCGGTGGTTTCCAATGTTGACGAAGCAGAGTTGGAGTTGCCCCTGGAATGCCTTCGAGGTGTGGAGGGCGACCTTGATGTCAACTTGGCCTCCCTCATACTTCCAAAACCACGAACAAACATTGCGGGAAAGGCCGACTGCCGGTAAAACTGCCGGTTAGTGTTCTTCGCCTTGTGTTCTTCTTGGAAAGCAGTCCGCGCCCGATTGCATTTCAGGCGTGCGAATCTCGAATTCACGAGATCGCAGGTCAAGACATCTCGATTCTCAGCTCTTTCACTTTCCGGACTCACGGCATACGCGGGGTTTTTATCAACGTGCGGCCGTTCTCTACCATCACGCTCGTGGAACCCCTAAGAAGCGACGTTCTGGGTCGCAACATCGGCGGGACGCTGGCGGATTGATTGGCCTCGTACCAATCGGGAGTGACCAATTAGGTGGTTTCAGGCGCTGGCAATTGCGGCAACTAAATTCGTAAATTCTTTTTGAATTTCTGCCGCTTTCGTCGTACGGTATCCCAACTCAGCGGCCAGCGTTTCAAGTTCTACATTCCACTCCGGAGGAATGATTGTTTCCGGTGGAAACGCATGGGTCTTTCTCTCCGCGAAAGTTCGTTCCGCCGCCGCGCGTGCGCGCACACGGTCCAATTTGCCAAGCATATCGACGACGAGGATATCGAGGATGTCGCGTGCGCGATCCTGCCTTTGAGGTCCGGTACAGGCATGAAGCTTCTGCGCCACTTGCTCATTGATCCCAAGACAGCGTACTTGGTTGGTGATGGGCAGGCCCATTTCCGCCACACCTTCAATGGCGGGCCTCACCAGGTCTACGTCACGTGCTTCGGCCGGACCGAGATCCACATCAATGGTCTGCCATGCCCGTGTTTTGTATTCCACGGCAACTTCGACCCGGACGGTGTCTGCCAGTTCCATTTCGTGTTGTTCGGGTTTCAAGCGGAAGGTGAACCCGTCAAAGCCGAGCTGCAATACTTCCGAAAGCCGCCGAATACGTTCCACGCGGTTGCCTCTAAGACCAAGATCGAAATCCTTGGTGGTGCGCGCCGCCCGCGCGAAGCGCAGTTCCATGGCGACTCCGCCTTTCAGGTAGTAGATATCGATGACACCTTTCTCGACGGCGCACTCCAGAACGCCGCAAAGTGCGAGAAACGAGACCCAACGGCGAAGCCTTTCCTGATCGAGACCCTGCTCGCGAGCCACACGCGCAAGAGTTTTCTCCAACCGCTCTACCGGCTTCGGAGTCATGAGTTAAACTTTTCCCACTTTCGCCTCTTGTGTCCCTTTCGCGTGTGCGTATCGATTGAGACGGCGAGTGAGTGCTAAGGTTTTCTCGGCGCTAATGTAGCCCTGCTTACGTGCATCTTTCAGAGCGCCTCGCGCCAATCCGACACGGCCGGTTTCTTCCACAAGTTGGGAAATTGTTTTTTCGATCGTGGTCACGGGAAGCCCTTCGCGAGAGACGATATCCGATGCTCGCAGATCAGCACGATGAATCTCCACCCACTTGGGTAGACGGCGGCGGAGGCGGGCACTTTTCGGCACTGTGATCTGTACGCGTGGCGGATTCGCGTCAGAAATGCCATAGACCGCCAACGCGGTCTCGTGGGATAAGGCTATTTTTTCCGGCCCACCGTCAGCACGCGCCCACAGGATCGCTTCGCGATATTGCCCCAAGCGATCCGACGAGAAGTAAGGGATTCGATACACTCCGCGCGCCACCCGTTGAAGCTTTCCCCGCTGGGTGAGACGCGCCAGGACTGAATCCTTGATGCCAAGGCTGCGGGCCTGCGCCGCTGTCACGAAACCCTCGTTTTCTTCGGCAATGGGCAACAGCTCATCAATGCGGGATCGCATGTCCCTAATATCAGCAGCAATACGTCGCCTTGTCAATATAGTTCCATAATGGAACCATATTGACATACCATATTCGAGAGAATGTAATCGCTATCTGACACATAAATAACCACTTACGTAGATCATTACCATCTCAGCAGTAGCGTCACTCGCGCCGCGCTACGTCATAGGGGATGTCCTCGTCGAGTGCGACACCTGCTTGAACATGTGTCGCGGATTTCCACCCGGAGTTCAGTGAACAGTCTTGGCAGCGCAGCAACCTCCTCCGCAACTGGGCAATGCATCGCGCGTCCCAGGGAAAGTCATGCCGGTTTCAAGTCGTTTGCCCGTCGGCATTTAAGGATCATCATTTATTCGGGCATCTGGTTTGCCCAAAGGAGAGACCTTAAATGGTACGCAGACATCAACAAGGTCGGCTAAAGAAAGAAAAACGCAGTCAGGGTGAAACTTGGGTGCTGTTCTTTCGTACCGTGCGGAAGTCCGACGGTAAGCGCGTCGAGAACAAGGTTCCGATTGGTCTTGTCAAAGACTTTCCCGACAAGAGCTGTGCATGGGCGGAGGTCGAAAGACAACATCTTCACATCAACCAAGTGGATTTCCGCGGATGTGTAACTTTTGCGGATCTGGCACATCACTACGCGGAACATGAGCTCGTCGAACCTACTGAATCCATCCATCCGAAGGCACACACGACAATCCGAGCTTACGAACGAGCGCTCCGCAATCGATTGCTGCCACGCTGGGGGGACCGGGTCGCGCTCAGCGTCGAACCGCTGGAGGTGGAGCAATGGTTGAAAACTTTGAAGCTCGAAGAGGCGCTTTCAAATCCGACGCTCGACAAGACGCGCCGTGTTATGTCGCTGGTCTACAGGCATGGCCAACGTTACGGCCTGATTCCTCGAAATCAGGAGTCGAACCCAATGCGCTTCGTCCGTTGCAAGACCACCAGCGAGTACGAAGCAATGATTCTTACTCCCGAACAAGCGTACGCAGTATTGCTTAACCTAAAAGAGCCGGAACGTACTCTGACATTGTTGGCCGCTGGCACAGGCCTGCGTATCTCAGAGTGCCTGGGGCTGCAATGGCAAGACGTGAGTTTTGCCGAAGCCGTCATCCAGGTGCGGCGCACATGGACATGCGGCCAAGTGGGTTGGCCGAAAAGCAAAACTTCGAAAGGTCCGGTGCCGTTGCATCCTTTGCTGGCTAAATTCATGCTTCGCTGGAAACGGAAGACGCCATATTCTCAGCCGGGGGACTGGGTGTTTGCTTCGTTCAAGCTTCACGGCAAGCAACCGCGTGTGGCTAACATGCTGGTGGAAGATTATCTGCGGCCCGCGGCAGTAAAGGTCGGCATTCTTTCCTCGCACCGAGACGGCGAAGGCAGACTGGTAGATGATGATCCACGGCGATTTGGCTTCCATAATCTGCGTCACAGCCTGGCATCATTTCTGGTCCGCATTAAAACCGATCCGAAAACTGTCCAGACTTTGCTGCGCCACAGTGATGTTAAATTGACCCTTCAGTGTTACACCCACAGTGTCAGCGAGGACCGCATGGCTGCGGCCGGGGCGATGCTGACTGCGATTTTCAGCCACGCCGCAGACAGAAGCGGACTGAAAGCGGACTGAGCGAGAGGCAATTCGAGTTTAAGTCCTTCGCCATCATCGTAGCCAGGAACCGAACCGGACCTCGTCGAAAAATAGCGGACTGAGAGCGGACTGGGATGGCAAAACGCGATTCCGCTAAGTTCTTTGGAATGATGGTGGCCAGGGACGGAGTTGAACCGCCGACGCCAGCCTTTTCAGAACTCGTATGTTCAGTGTTTCCAACAACTTCAAGGTTGCTGAGGGACTGCCAAACACTGGAAAGTACGAATAAGGCTGACCAATCGTGGGTGATTGCCGTGGGTGATTTTAAGGACCAGGGAAAAGCGAGAGCCTGTTAGGTCTTCGACATCTCGGCAGCATGCTTGGCCACTAAATCGAAAAAGGCATTCAGGGTCACGCCCGTGAGTCGGCGACTCGGCGACTATCGCAGCGGACACCCGGGTTGGGACGTATTGTTTCCGAATACCCCCGTCTCTCGGGATGTGGCCACGGTGATAAAGGACGAAACGTCTGGTGTGTTGTGAATGGGCGTGTGAAAGTTCTCTACGGCAGCCTATGTCGACTAGCGCATTGGCTCGGGTCATAGCGTGGGCACTTCTTAAAGTGGTCACTGCCCCCACTACGTCATGCACTGCCCATCTGGCTCGAAGCTCTGTCCCTTGCTTATCTTCTGTCGTTCACGTCCTCAGAAACTAAAAAACCCCGTTTTCTTTGGCCTTCGACTACACACCCTGGACAATCACCAATTCCGAATCAGCCGTGGCTAGGCGCAGCGCCTTCGGCTCGGCGTATTCTGGCGAACCCCACCACCGTTGTGCCCGCTCCATGCTGGGAAACTCGCCGATGATCAGCCGTTCACGCGGCCACGCTCCCTCTAGAACAATGGGGCCGCCGTGCGCAACCAATCGACCACCGTACTTCTCCATTGTTGGCAGCACCGTCCGTCTGTAATCCTCGAACCGAACCACGTCTTTGATCGTAAGACTTGCAATGACATACACGGACATGTGTTCCTCCTTTATCGCGTGATCGATGATTGTCCCGTACGAAGTTCTTGAGACTGGCTGCCACGTTGTTTTCCGTTCCGAGCAACAAGCGTAATCGCAGCCGCCAGCAACCAGATTGCCTGAACTCCAGCGAGTACTGTGACTGCGTCATGCAAGGTCAGAGTGAATAGAAAAATCGCCCCTAACGCCGCAAATACGACTGCTAACGACAGCACCACATATCCAAAGATTTCGCGCAGGACATGCGGGCTGAGAAGAACAGTCCCCAATGGCAAGAACAGAACTGGAGCTAACATCAGCCAGTAGCCGCCTAAGATAATCTTTGCGATCAGAAAAGTGATAATCATGTCGATTTAGTCCTTTCGCCTGGGACGGCACCGTCCGCCGGTTTTTCAAGCTACCTCCGCCCGCGCCCCGAGTTTCTGCTCGAGGAACATCCTCCTCCGCTGTTCGATCAGACCTGGTTCTTGGTCGAACGTCGCTTTTCCCGAACTATGCCGCTCCCAGCGCTTCGGCGCGGCTGCTGGACTTCAATCCGGTTCTTTTCGCCACGAACAGACCCGCGAAGGAACTGCGCACCTGCGAGAAAACGACGAACCATAGCACCGTGACGACAATGGCGGGCGCCATGTTTTCTGAGTCCAAAAAAATGTGGAAGCTAAGGATGTTCACGATCACCGGTCCGAGCACCGTCAGCGCGAGCGGGACGTAGCGGTTGCTGAGCAGCAGCGCGCCGCCGATGAGTTCCGTTCCGAACGCGATCACGTAGTACTTCGAGCCTAATAGAGCTCCCATGAACTGTCCCGCGAGGCCCGGCGCTGGCGGACTCGGGAAGAAATGCAGAAACGCGTTGAGGCCAAAGACCGTGAAAACGAGGCCCAGCAACACGCGGGCGATGACAAAGGCGTACTTCATTGTTTTTTCTCCTTTACTTCTATAGGTTGATCAATTTGCGAAGCTTTATGCGGCTCGGTCGCCGCCCCCGCTTCAGTGTGTGTCCTGCTTGGTCGAGACTTCCATGCTGTGCGCATGGTGGGCACCATTTGGACCGCCCATGGCCTTTTCGTGGAGAGCCTTGTATGTCCGCTCTCTGGCGGCGGCCTCCTCGGTGGTCAGGTGCTGCGGCTTGGGCGCTTTTTCATAGGCGTCATATTCGTAGCCGAGCTGCGCAACACGGTCGGCCGCGGTGACTGGCAGATCGACGCGCTTGCCGCTCCTGTCTCCATACGCAAACGTGCGATCGAGATATTTGGGATCGGTTGGATTGGTGTGGCCGAGTCGATTCCAGCTTTCCCAAATCCGGTCCAGATTGGCGTGATGGAGATAGAACAACGGGTCACCGCCGACCGTGGCGAAATCGGCCATATCGCCTCCGACTGCAAGATGCGTCAAGAAATGAGGGTTGGTGTCCAACTTGGGATTAAAGCCGTGGCTGCCCGTTGGCGAGTCGATGTAAAAGTCCTCGTTGAGAGCGTCCAGGTTCAACCAGTCCCGGTAAAGTATGTCGATCCGTTCGCCGCCGTTGACCCAGGGCCAGCGCGTGCCGTTATACAGTGTGGTGCCAGGAGCCCGGAACACGGCCGGCAGAACCAAATCGGCGTCGTTTCCGGTGACCGGGTTCCAGTAGGGAAGCGTAAAAGTCTCGTCGTGCAGCACCTCGCGAATAACTCCTTCGAACTCATAGAGCATGAGCCGATGCCAGGGCAGGAAATACCACTGCTGATATTGCTCAGGATTCGACGGGTTATAGGGGTGAGCTTGGCATCCGTCCCATACGGCCTCGGCATCGGCTTGATACTCCTTCGGGAGGGCCGCGATGACCTCTGCTTTCTTTTTCATGGAGTAATCCCATAGGAAAGCCGGGGGACCCTTGATCCAATGGGTATTCCACCACCAGGTCCAAGAATGAGTGTCGTAGTCCGGCAAGGTTCTCATGATCTCAATCGCCTGCGCGTATTTCGCGAGCATCACGTGGCCTTCGGGACTGTTCACGTTGTAGCGTATGTACGGCTTCTTCCCTCCGGAAGAAGCCGTGCCTACGCTGTTCGCGCCCTCGGCCGAAATCGCGCTTACGTTCTTCAGATGAGCGGAAGAAGAAGTCGCGCTTACGTTGTTCACAGCAGCGGAAGAAGGAGCTGTGCCCACATTCTTTGTACCCGTGGAAGGCGGCGCTTCTTCCTTCTTCGCACCCGTTTGAGGAGTTGGAAAGAAGAAGTTCAGCTCCAGTACATCATGCTGTCCCGTGTGAACTTCGAGACGCGGATCGAGGAACGACAACGCTCCTGCAGACTGAATCATGCCGCTGACGAGATGTAATTCGTTCCCGATCACCGCGCCCGCGATGCCATGCCGAGGCATCGGCATCGGTGGCAGCGAGATCCATGAATTCGTAGCCGGATCGTACGCCTCGACGGCTCGGAACGCTCCGACGAGCTCTTTCGTAGTCACCTCGCCGCCCGCTACGTAGATCCTGCGGCCATCAGTGCCCCAGGCGCCGCCGCTGCGTGGCGTCGGCATCCGTTCTTTCGGAGCACTCCACATATCACTTACTGGGCTGTACTCCTCCACCACATCCGTGTTGGTGGCAGACAGGATGAAGGCGTGGCCGGTGCGCCCGCCAATTACGTAGATTTTGCCGTTAACGGCGGCGGCGTACGCATGATTGCGCGCCACCGACATCGGCCTGCGGCTCTCCCACTTGTTCGTGGCAGGGTTAAAAACCTCGTTGGTGGTGAGAACCAAAGATGGACCGAAGAACGTGAAGTATGGGTCCTTGGAATCTGCCACCGTGGTGGCGCCGCCGATGACGTAGATCTTGCCGCCGACTTCGACCGCTACCGCCGCCCCACGTTTCGTCGGTAACGGAGCCAGCGACTTCCAGGAATCGGCCGCCGGATCGTACTCCCACACGTCGGCGATGGGTTCCCACGCGCCGCCGGTCGGGATCTGAGTGTCCTTTGGAGGCACGAAGCCGCCGATTACGTAAAGCTTGCCATTGGCAGTGGCTATGGCGGCATGGTGGGCCGACCGCGGCATCCCTTTTTTCTGGGTCCATTTGTCGGTAGCCGGGTCATACTCGTAGTTAATCCCCGCGGCCTTGCCGTCGTCCCAGCCGCCAATCACGTACATCTTGCCGTTAACGGCAGTGCCGTAGAGTTCTTCATCCGGCATAGGGAACGGCGATCCCTTCTTCCACGGGTTTATTGGCATCTGCGCCAGCGCGGCGGTGCAGAAAACCAGGCTGGCGATCAAGGCAAGCATTGCAGTTAGTCGTTGTCGCACTTTTGGCATACAAGTCTCCTTATTGAGTGTTGAATTAGAAATCAGGTTCTTATCTCGATGGCATTCTGAAGATCAGGCCAAACATTAAGTAGCGGACGTCATTGATTCCGTTTGTGTTTTCCCACATGTAGGAGGGCTGAAACGACACATACTTCTCGATGGGCACCGTGACCCCAGTCCATGCTCGGTTTTTCGTCCACCCGCTTCCCTGGTCGTAAAAGGCTTCGTAGGACGCGAAAGGTTTCCAGATGTGGCCCTTAACCGCGAGGGGGTATGCGACCGCGATCTTATTGCGATAGCGATTGATCTCTTTTGCTGGAAGAGACTTTCCGCCATACGTATATGTTGGAAGAAATCTTCTGACATACATGTTGCGCTCGGAGATTTCAAACTTGTGGACGGAGAACATAACCGTCCCGTCGATCCGAAATTGGTGCTCCTCGACACTGCGAGTAAATCCTCGCGAACGATTCGTGAGTTCATTAAGCCCGTCTGCAGGGACCGAGTAATACAGATAGCTGGGAGTGATCGAAAGAAACTTTGTCGCCCGAAAAGTGGCGTCAAACTGCGCTGACGGTGCTTTCAATTCGCCGATGTAAAAGCCGTAGAATTTAAGATCGATCCGATGTTGCACAGGAGCAATCAACTCTGCCCAGCCCGTGGGCGCAACTACCGAGCCACTTCCGCGTCCACTAGGTGCGTCTACTTCTTGGGCAAAGGACAGCGCGCAAAGCGAAAGCAAACAGATCACCAGACTTGGCACCTGACGCAGCGCGAATTTTGTTAGCATTTTCATATCGTCTCCATCAACATCGCCATCGAGGTCACGATGTCGAGCATTCTTCACGACCGGATGCTTCCGTTACATCCAGTGGTGACGCACATCACTAGAGCATGGGGCGTTCCAAAACTCCGCCGCAGCTAAGTGCCGCGTTTTCTGGCCATTCATGCAATGCGAAAGAGTTCGAACGACCATCTGCCCGAATGTGGACAGCAGAATCTGGACAGTGAGTGCGTCTTGTTGATGGAAGGAAAACTAGTACGGCGAATTTTAGGCTCAGTCCAACAGCAGGTTTGGAATTTGGGACAAACGTTGCTCGATGATGCCTCAAGCTCTTTTAGGCCGGGCACGAACAGATATTCGCCACCCTTCACTTTCACGAACGTTGGAAGATCGAACAGGAAAGGGGTTTCGACGCTGAGGATCCGCCGCGATAGCGGGATCATCCTTATCGGGCGATAGGTCGAGTTGGCAACCGCTGAGCCAGCGTCCGATCATCTTGGCCCCGACCAAGTCTTGGTGGTATTGATCCGTCGGAACCGTTGAGTGAAGCCGGCCGGACCGCTACGTCCGCAAGGTGCTATTTCACAGTCGCAGGCCAGTTAAGAACGACAGAGTAACTTTCGTTGAAACCCTTTCGTGGTTCCAGCACCAGAAACTTACGTCCGTCTGCGGTTACAGCATACTGGTTGATAGTGGGATCTGGTATCAGTCCCGTTGCGAAAAGTTGCCTTGGGGTGCCGATCTTCGGCGCGGACCCGCGCTCAACGGTCGCTGACATCACCCTTCCTTCAAGATCGAGGAAAAAGAGCTCCCGGCCGTCACCGCGCCAGCGGGGCTGTGCGCCCCCCGCACTAGAAACCTGAGTGATGTTGTGAAATGACGGGAACGACGCCACAAAAACTTCCCATCTGCCGGCGCGGTTCTCGCCGTAAGCGATAAGCTGCCCGTCAGGAGACAAGTGAAACTCATCCTTAATAAAGGTGGACGAATACAGCGCTTGAGGTTTGCTGTTACCAGCGACAGGAATAATCGAAAGAGTTTTTGTGTTGTGTGTGAGCAGAAAGCGGCCGTCCGCGGACCACTCTTCTACCCAGTGCGGTTCGTTGTCGCCATAGATGCGCTGCGCCTGCTGAGTTGCAATTTCGATTTTCTCAACCAAGAACGGCGGATCAATTCCGCCATTAGGAAGAAGATTGAACGCCACATAATGCGAGTCCGGCGACCAAACAGGATCCGACTGGGCGTGCGGATCGATCGTGAGTGGGGTGGTTGTATCCGTCTCCAAATCAACCAGCCACAAACTGCCGGTAGCGTGCTGGTGAAACGAGTTCAGCGCCAGGTATTTTGCATCCGGCGAAAGCGTGAACTGCTGAAAATCGATCACCGGGTCGAAACTTCCAGTAACGGTGCCGTCGCGTGCATACCAGTGGAACTGATCGAAAGATGAGCCTTGTGCTGTCCCGTAGATAAGCACCCCATTTTGAGAGGCAGTAAATTCCGAAGTGCCCAAATAAGCCGGCGAGGCAGCGACGTTTCGAGTCACTAACGAGGGCTTGCCGATTTGTCGCAGAGCTTCCCAGTCCATGCGCTGCGCGAAAAGGTTCTGGTCTTGCGCGAACAGCAAATACTCCGGAACCGCTAACGCACGGCTTTGGCTGGCCAGCAGCATTGTCGGAGCTCCGCCATCCAGCGATTGGACATAAACCTTTGCACCCGGATCGGCGCTGGTCAAGCTTGTGCGAGCCAGATACATGAAGTGCTTGCCATCCGGCAGGAACTGCACCCACATCTGGCTGACTTGCCCGGGGAGCAAAGACGTCACGGGTACGGCATCACCCCCGGCAGCGGGGACACGGAAGATAGGACTGTTCACCGGTTTGGCAAAAAGAATGGTCGCATCCGGACCCCACGCACCTTGCGCAATTTCCGGGACGCCGCAAATTATTTCGGGCACGCCGCCCGATTGACGAACCTTCTTCAGCTTGCCACCCGCCCAGAAACCTACGAACTCCGAGTCCGGCGACCAGAAGGGCAAAAGTGCACCGTCAGTCTGAGCAATTCGCTGCGCTTCGGGAGAGCTCAGAGTTCTCAGCCATAAAGAGCTTTGACCAGATGCATCAGTGGCTGCAAAAGCCAGCATCTGACCATCAGGCGAAAGCGAGATCTGTTCAAAAGGGTGCCAGTTCCGGTGTAAGTTCACGCCCTCTGGCAGACCCAGGGAAAGCCGTAGAGCATTACTCGAAGAACGTTTCCGGCCATACTGTGACCCAAGAATGGCGATCAGTCCTATGCCAAGGATTGCCCCAATGAGCAGAAGTATTGACGTACGCCGAGACATGGGGGTCGCCGCTTGGCGGGGCAAGGTTCTTTTCGTAGCGCCGTCAATGCTCGGCGGGAGCGACCAATGGAATTCAGGAACGTAGGAGCCGGGGAGGAGGTCGATCCTGACTACTGGGGCAACTTTGGTTTCTCGGTAGTACTGCGCAAGCCGCTTTCGAACTTCGGTCGCGCGGACACGCACGACAGCGTCATTCGAAGTGTCGTAATCGGCGGCCCGGTGGAACATTTCTACGCCGATCATGCGCTCACGCAATTCGTCCAGATCACCGGCCAAGACGTGGTCTACTACGAGCCTAAGAAAGTCCTGGCAGCGCTTGCTCCCGGTGAAAGCATCGCTAGCAATCACCGATTCGAGCTCATTGCGGACTGACTGAATCTGTTCAGTGCTGAGTTTCTTCGGGCTTTCGAAGTGATGTACTGCTGCCATCTACCCTCGCTCTCGCTTAACCTCTCTTAACGGGCGCTGGCCGTGGTATTCATAAGCTATTGAGAGTAAGGCGGTTAGCATTTTAGCATGCTTCTTAACGGTTACGAATAAATCCTGCACGGCCAAAAATCCCTGCTGAACTGTTTCGAGCATTACCGTCTTCTCGCATGTGGTCTATTGTCGCGATGCTCTCGTCAAGTTGCAGAAATGGTCAGAAGCAACTCACTTGATCTCGAGTTCTCAGTGGTGGCACTTATGTGGAAGATCACAACTCGGGTTTCACGCTACAGGAAGTCCTAATCATGGCTGCAATGAATGTTGCATCCCCCGGGATGGCGACCGACAAGAGCGAGCGAAGTACTGGCACTGCCGCCACGCACCGAGATTCAACAGGCTCCAGGAGATTGTCATGGCAAAGGTGATTGAGTTTTACATGCCGAAGAATTTTCGGAAACCGTTGAGGACGGCAGCTCAGCCGCAACTCGGAAAAATCATCGAGTTTTGCCCGCAGACGAAGAGATCAGCTTAGCTGATCGCAAAGCAGTGCAAGTGTAAAGGAATGGGAGGAGACTATGGGCGCGACTGTTGCTTACGCCAACCTCGGGAGACTCGCAGGAGCGGGTTTTCCCAACATCAGCGATCTCGCAGACCAGCAGCTTTATCTCGAACCAGAAATCAGCTCTGAGTGCTGCTTCGAAGGCATTATCGGCAGAAGCATCGCTCTGCGGAAAGTCCTGGAACAAGTCGCGATCGTGGCCCCCACCGACGCCACCGTCTTGCTTCATGGAGAAACAGGAACGGGAAAGGAGTTGATTGCGCGGGCGATCCACAGGCTCAGCTCTCGGCGCGAGCGCGCCCTTGTTCGCATGAACTGCGCGGCCATTCCCTCAGGACTGTTGGAAAGCGAACTGTTTGGTCATGAGAAGGGAGCCTTTACCGGCGCTCTACTGCAGAGAAGGGGTCGATTCGAGCTGGCGGATGGAGGCTCGTTGTTCTTGGATGAAATCGGCGACATCAGCCTGGAACTGCAGCCGAAATTATTGCGCGCTATTCAGGAGCAGGAGTTCGAACGCCTGGGAAGCTCCAAGACGATCCGTGTGAACGTGCGGATGATTGCCGCAACCCATCGTGACCTTCCAGCCATGATTCGCGAGCAAGAGTTCCGCGAGGATCTCTTTTACCGGTTCAACGTTTTCCCAATCGAGATCCCGCCTTTGCGGGAACGCCGCGAGGACATTCTTCCGCTCGTGAATCATTTCGTGTCAAAGTTTGCGCAGCGGATGGGTAAGGACATCAGATTCATCTCCCGAAATGCCATGGACGCTCTCACGAATGCGCCGTGGAAAGGTAATGTTCGTGAGCTGGGAAATTTCATGGAGCGTTGCGTGATTCTAACGCAAGGGGACAAATTGAATGTGCCGCATCTAGAGGTGAAGGATTCTGCTGGGCGAAAGGTAGTACCGGTCGCATCATCGTTCCGGGAAGCTGAGCGACGCGTGATCATCGATGCTTTGAGCGACGCGTCCGGAAGGATAGCCGGGAAAGGCGGGGCGGCTGAGCGCCTCGGACTTAAGAGAACAACTCTTCTGAACAAGATGCGGCGCCTCAGTATCAGCCGCATTGATTATTTTGACCAGTACACAAATCGGATTGCTGGCCACCAAGCAACGTCTTGACGATATCCGGTTTGCAAGCCTGAAAATACTTCTGATCGAAGACAGCAAATTTTAGCGGACTGCAAATGAACGAGCGCTAGTCAACGCTGGGTACAGCGTTGTCCATGCGGGGGACGGCGACGAAGGTCTCCGGATTGCTGGTGAAAACATTCCCGATCTCATTCTGCTCGATGTGATGCTGCCCAAACTGTCGGGACTCGATGTTCTTCGGGCGCTTAAAGGCGACGTGCTCGTAAAGCACATCCCCGTTATCGCGCTGAGCGGACTTGGTCAAGCCAATGAAGCTAGTCTTCTGAACGAGGGCGCAACGGCGTTTCTTATGAAATCAGAAAAATCATTGCTGAACAATTCATCGATCCTGATTCAGGCAATCGAGGAGGTGCTAAAAGGAACAGAAGCGTGAGTGTAGCCAACCAATGTGCCTTAAATTCAAACGGCCGGGCCCAAAGCCAGGTCCTTTCCGATCCTCATCTGTCCCACCGTCCTTCGCTTTCAATATATGCCTGTCGCAGGATGCGATCAAAGTGTGGGTTGTTGGTCCAGTTGGCACGCAACCGCTTGCGCTCGTCCGATGAACCCGGTGTTCCCAACTGCCGGTCCCACAAATTGCTGGAAGTCTACGCGGTCTGAACGAGAGAACCGCTCGAGGTCTCAGGCGTGGGTGATCACCGCGGGTGATTTTGCCAGTTTCCTGTCGCCAGATTTCCGCTAAGTTCTTTGGAATGATGGTGGCCAGGGACGGAGTTGAACCGCCGACGCCAGCCTTTTCAGGGCTGCGCTCTACCACCTGAGCTACCTGGCCACTTTCTGTCCACACAGCTCCGCCCGCAAAACGACTGGCGGCCAATTTGGCCGTGCACCGTGCGCGCTCTCACTGGGCGGGATGCCGCGAAGCAAAACAGCCGATGCGCTGGGACCGTGCGGAACTTTCGAATTATAACAACCCTCTGCCGTTCCCTCAAAATGGTTGCGGACGATTTTCGCCCCGTGTTTTCCCGCTCACGTTCTTTCCCGCCTTACATTCTTACGAAGCGAGATGGCCGCTCGGCACGCCATTCATGATCGTCAGCGCGCAGCGATTTGTGCCAAACCAGTACGGGATCTCGCGATAATCACTCACGTCAAACGCGGCAAGGTCGGCGTCTTTGCCCGGTTCCACGCTGCCCTTGCGGTCAGCTAATCGAAGCGCCCAGGCTCCGTTGATCGTCGCCGCTGCAATCGCCTCCGCTGGTGACATCTTCATATGCGTGCAGGCCAGCGACAGCGCCATCGGCATGCTGAGCGTTGGGGAAGATCCCGGATTGTAGTCTGTGGCCAGCGCGACTGCGACTCCGGATTCAATGAACCGGCGCGCGTCGGGATACTTCGACAGGCCGAGAAAGTAATTTGCCCCCGGGACGAAAGTTGCGATCGTCTGGCTCTGGGCGAGGACTGGCAGGTCGGCATCGTTCACATGGTCCATGTGGTCGAGAGATGCTGGCTGATAGCCAAGCAGCGGCCCGAGTCGCGTTTCGCTGAGTTGTCCCACATGTGCGCGGACGGCGAGATGGTGTTCTTTCGCAGCGGTGAAAATCTGCACGGCTCCCGCGGCGCTGAAGGCTCCACGATCGCAGAACACGTCCACGAACTGGGCCAGTTTGCGCTTTGCGATTGCTGGGATCATTTCGTTGCACACGAGGTCAACATATTCCTGGGAACGTCCGCGATACTCGGGCGGGACCGCGTGGGCGCCCAGAAAAGTTGGAACCACGGCTCCCGGCCACTCGCGCACGGCCGCGCGGATCGCTTCGAGCGACTTCAATTCGGATTCGAGGTTGAGACCGTAGCCGGATTTGGCCTCGACGGTCGTGGTTCCGTGAGCGGCTAAATCCGCCAGCACCGCGGAGACTTTCTGTGTCAGCGCGGTTTTGCTGGCCTTTCGCACGCCGTCGATGCTGGAGCGAATTCCTCCGCCAGCCTCGGCGATCTCTTCATAGTTCGTGCCAGAAATCCGCTTCTCAAAATCCAGCAGCCGCGGATGAGTGAACACCGGATGCGTGTGGGAATCGACGAAACCCGGAAGCACGACGCGTCCGCCACAATCAATCTCAGTAACCTTCTTCCGATTCTGCTTGAGCCACGGATCGCGAACGGCGTCCTTGGTGGTGCCAACCGAGACGATCTTGCCGGCAAGACAGAGCACAGCAGCGTCTCGAATGATGCCGAGATCGGAAAGGGAAGCGCCGCGTCGCGGGCTGTCTGCCGCTGACCGCAACGTGAGGAGCTGAGCGATGTTTAGCAACAGCAAAGGCTTCGACTTCACGCAACCACCATACTGCATTCACCATAGACGCTGAATTTAGAATGAGAAATCCGCGGTCCGGAGGCTGCCTAGCTGCGCTCGGCTTGGACGGGCGAGGGCGCCCGTCCCCACCAGAACTTCCCCATCACGCATCGCGAACGACTAGCGACCAGCGACCAACGACCAGCTACTTCTCCATCGGCACCTTCACGCCTGTCTTCTTCGCGAACTCCTTCGCCTCGTCGTATCCCGCATCCACGTGGCGAATCACGCCCATCCCCGGATCGGTCGTCAGCACGCGCTCGATGCGCTTGGCCATCATTTCGGTGCCGTCGGCGACCGTGACCTGTCCTGCGTGCAGCGAATATCCAATTCCCACGCCGCCGCCGTTGTGGATCGAAACCCATGATGCGCCCGCTGCAGTATTCACTAGCGCATTCAGCAGCGGCCAGTCGGCTACGGCGTCCGAGCCATCTTTCATGCTTTCGGTTTCGCGAAACGGAGAAGCTACCGAGCCGCAATCGAGGTGATCGCGTCCAATTACGATGGGGGCCTTGATCGTGCCTTTTTTCACCAGCTCGTTAATCGCGAGCCCGAACTTCGCGCGTTCCCCGTATCCCAGCCAGCAGATGCGCGCTGGCAGCCCTTGAAACTTGATGCGCTTGCGGGCAAGTTCTATCCAGCGGCGCAAGCTGCGATTCTCGGGAAAAAGTTCGAGCACGAGATCGTCAGTGACGGCGATGTCCGAAGCTTCGCCTGAAAGCGCTGCCCACCTGAAGGGCCCGCGGCCTTCGCAAAACAGCGGACGGATATACTCCGGCACGAATCCGGGAAAATCGTAAGCATTCTTCACGCCGCGCTGGAACGCAAATGTACGAATATTGTTGCCGTAATCAAATGTGACCGAGCCCATCTTCTGCAAGCGCAGCATGCCCTCAACGTGCTTTGCCATGGCGTCGAGCGATCGCTCCTGATAAGTCTGCGGATCGCGCTTGCGCAATTCGATCGCTGCTTCGAGGGTCATGCCGTTGGGCACATACCCATTCAGCGGATCGTGCGCCGAAGTCTGATCGGTGAGAATGTCTGGTACCACGCCGCGTTCGGCGAGTTCCGGAATGATATCCGCGCAATTGCCGACCAGTCCGACCGAAACGTTTTCTTTTTTGCGGACGGCATTTTTCAGAATGCGTAGCGCTTCGTCGAGCGTGGTCACAAGAAAATCGCAATAGCCAGTCTTGAGGCGCTTCTTGATGCGCTCGGGATCGACGTCAATCCCAAGAAAGGCCGCGCCCGTCATGGTCGCAGCCAGCGGCTGCGCTCCGCCCATGCCGCCCATTCCGCCGGAGACGATCAGCTTTCCGCGAAGATCGCCGCTAAAATGTTTGTCGCCGGCCGCATTGAAAGTTTCGTATGTGCCCTGCACGATTCCCTGTGAACCGATGTAGATCCACGAACCGGCGGTCATCTGGCCGTACATCATCAGTCCGGCGCGCTCGAGTTCGTTGAACTTCTCCCAGTTGGAAAAATGCCCGACAAGATTTGAGTTCGCGAGGAGGACACGCGGCGCGTATTCATGAGTTTTGAACACGCCTACCGGTTTGCCCGATTGCACCAACAGCGTCTCGTCGTTCTCGAGATTCTTCAGCGAGCGGACGATGGCGTGATAGCAATCCCAGTTGCGCGCCGCCTTGCCAGTGCCGCCATAGACGACCAGATCTTGAGGGCGCTCGGCTACGTCCTCGTCGAGATTGTTCATGAGCATGCGCATGGCGGCTTCCTGGTGCCATCCTTTGCAAGAGAGCGTGGTGCCGCGGGGAGCGCGGATGCGGGTGTAGGAGGAGGTTTGTGGTTCGGTGTCAACCGGCATGGGGATATGGTAGTTGGTGGGGCGCGAAATCATCAATGAGAGTCGTTCTGTTTTCAAATTCGCGGTTCCGGATTTTTCTTTCGGAAAGATGCATGCTCGAATGCGGGGTCGAAGGATGTTGTGAGAACCGAACTTCGTCGTGTTTACTAGTTGGTTATGTCCCCCCACCCCCCCCCCAATTCCAGCTAAGCTATTCTAATTAAAGTACTTAGCTCTATCAACTACATGAATAAGGACTTAGCTGGGTTCTCTTCAATTTGGCGTGCACTTTTCGGGGTGCGAGGTCACCGCTCTTAACTGCTTAATTGCCCACTTATCGTCTACTTTTCAAAGAGCCGCCGAAGATGGTTTTGCGGCGGATTTTGGCTCCGTCTCTGGAGACGGGCGCAGTTTTCGATGCTGCACTGTCGGTGAATTCTTGCACGATTTGCGATTGTGTGTCTGTGATGGCGGTACGAGAAAAAAGTGATGAAAAAATGAGGCTCCGCCGCGGACAACGAGCAATTTGCTCTATACACATAAATATGAGAATATTACACATTCGGAGAATGGCGAATGCGAACCAATATTGACATTGACGACACCTTGATGCGACAGGCGATGCGGCTTGGCGGGGCCGATACGAAGAAGGCCACAGTGGAAACCGCGCTTCGTCTGCTCATCCAGACGCGCTCACAGGCCGGTATGCGACGCTTTCGAGGCAAAGTGAAGTGGGAAGGGAATCTCGAGGAATCGCGCCGTGGCCGCAACACGGAGTAATTAGGATGGTCATCGTAGACACGACTGTCTGGATTGACTATGTAGGAGGCATCCTCAACGCCGAAACGGAGTGGCTCGACCGCGAAATGCCGCTCCAACGACTGGGTCTTACCGACATGATCCTCTGCGAAGTGCTGCAGGGCATTCGTGAAGCTCGCGAGTTTCAGCAGATACGCGATCAACTTCTCACATTCGACGTATTTCAGACGGGCGGCGCTGAAAACGCTATTGCCGCGGCGGCGAACTATCGCACCTTACGTCAAAGCGGATATACCGTCCGCAAGACCATCGACTGCTGGATCGCTACGTTCTGTCTGCTGACTAGGAATCAACTGTTGCACCGCGACCGCGATTTTGATGCGTGCGAGAAAGTATTGGGGCTGCGGGTGGTGCACGCCTAGTCTAACCGGTCGAGGATAGGGATAATCTTTATGGGCCACAAGACGAGAATCATGTATATCGAATGCAAGGCCGGCAATCTCACCGGGCCTGCGAGAATCGGGCGTGTTACATATTCGAAAACAGGCGCTACGATTTATTATCGCGGCAAGGAATTTAGAAGTCTCAAGGGTGCTGGATTTAAGGCAAACCACTATAACGTGGAAAACGGCGAGGAATACTGGATTTCTGGGCCACGGAAAGATGGCTGCGATGCTCTTTACGCCACCAATGTTCCAACAGAAATTGATGACGACGTCAGCGATGAATACTGGATGAAAATAAGAAATCGACCACAAAAAGCGCGAACTGCGACATGACGTCCTCTACTCCCACTCAATCGTCCCCGGCGGTTTCGAAGTAATGTCATACACTACCCGGTTTACTCCGCGCACCTCATTCACGATCCGATTCGAAATCGTCTTCAGCACTTCGTAGGGCAGCGGAACCCAGTCTGCGGTCATGCCATCTTCCGAATGCACGGCGCGGACGGCGCAGGTGTAGGCGTAAGTCCGCTGATCGCCCATCACTCCGACCGACATTACCGGCAAGAGCACCGCGAACGACTGCCAGATCTTCTGGTATAAGCCGGCCTTCTTGATCTCGCCCACCACAATCTCATCGCATTCGCGGAGAAGGTCAGCGCGTTCTTTGGTTACTTCACCTAAAATGCGTACCGCCAGCCCTGGGCCGGGGAACGGCTGGCGCTGCAGAATGTCTTCGGGCATGCCGAGATCGCGGCCGATGCGGCGAACTTCGTCTTTGAATAGGTCTTTCAGCGGCTCGATCAATTTGAGCTTCATCTTCTCGGGCAGTCCGCCGACGTTGTGATGTGACTTGATGACCTGCGACGGGCCGCGCACTGAGCGCGACTCGATCACGTCGGGATAGAGTGTCCCCTGCACCAGCCACTTGACGCGGCCTCCTGCTTTTTCGTTTTCTTGAAATATGCGGCGTGCTTCACGGTCGAAGACCGCGATGAACTCCTTGCCGATGATTTTCCGCTTTTTCTCCGGGTCAGTGACACTCGCCAGTTTCTTCATGAAGCGATCGGTGGCGTCGACCGCAACGAGGTGGAGTCCAAGATTGTCACGCAGATTTTTCTGAACTTTCTCAAACTCGTTCTTGCGTAGGACGCCATTGTTGACGAAAACGCAAGTCAGGCGCGATTTCCCAGATGCATCGCGCATGGCCCTGTCCACCAGCACCGCCGCGACGGAAGAATCCACGCCGCCCGACAGCGCGCAGATCGCGCGCCCGCTGCCGACCTGCTGTCTTATCTGAGTCACGGTCGCGTCAATAAAATGCTGGGGCGTCCAGGAGGGCTTTGCGCCGCAGATGTTGAGCGCGAAGTTGCGCAGGATGTCGGCGCCGAGCGGCGTGTGATGCACCTCGGGATGGAATTGCACCGCCCACATTTTGCGTTCAGCGTTCTCGATGGCCGCTACCGCGTTAGGAGTTTTCGCGGTCAGCCGGAATCCGGCAGGCAGTTCTTCAGCTTCGTCTCCATGTGACATCCAGACCGCGAGCAGCTTGGGCAGTCCTTGAAAAAGTTGCGAGTCGGAATGCTGGATCTCGACTTTAGCGTGACCGTACTCGCGTTTTGCGGCGGGGCGCACTTTTCCGCCGAGCGCGTAGACCATGAACTGCAATCCGTAGCAGATGCCGAGCACGGGGATGCCGAGATCGAAGACGCTCTTGTCGGCCAGCGGCGCATCTTTGTCGTATACCGACGACGGGCCGCCCGACAGAATGATTCCCACCGGAGAGTAGCTGCGAATTTCTTCCAGGCTGGCGTTGAAGGGCAGGACGACGGAAAAAACCTTTTGTTCGCGGATGCGGCGGGCGATTAACTGCGAATATTGCGCGCCAAAGTCGAGGACAACGATGGATTGGGTTTCCACGGATGAGTGTCTCAGATTGAGGGCGCGGTTGCAAACAAAAGCAAAAGCTTAACCACGGAGGGCACAGAGGAACACAGGGACGCACAGGGGAAAACTATACTTCCTCTGTGACCCTCGCGGTTATCGCACTTTATCGCACAACGATATTCACTAGCTTCCCCGGCACTACGATCTTCTTCACGATCTGCTTGCCTGCGATTGCCGCCTTCACTTTTTCGTTTGCTAGCGCGGCTTGCTCGACTTGATCGTTAGTGGCACTCGTCGGCATCACCACCAGGCCGCGCAGCTTCCCATTGACCTGCACGGGAATCTCGATCTCGTCCTCCGCCGCCAGCGCCGGATCGTACTTCGGCCACGCAGCTTTCAGCAGATTGCTCTTCTCGCCGGTCATCTCCCACAACTCGTGCGCCAGATACGGCGCCATCGGCGCCAGCAGCAGAGCGATGTTGCGCTGCACGTCCGCGATCAACGACGCTGGGATGCCACCGGCAGCTCGCGCCTCCTCGGCGCCATAAATTTCATTCATCAGTTCCATGATCGCCGCGATGCAGGTGTTGAAATGCCAGCGGCCCTCGAAGTCGTCACTTACGCGCTTGATCGTCTGATGCAACTTGCGCTGGATCGCGCGAGCCTCGGGTGATAAGTGCTGAGACTGTGCACGCCGAGACGGCGGAAGCCCCGTCTCTACAGTGGGAGTCGGAAGCGCGACCGGGTTTTTGAGGTAGAACCTGTATACGCGACCCACAAAACGTTGAATGCCTTCGATCCCCGATTCCTGCCAGTCGAGGTCGCGATCAGGAGGCGCCGCGAACAGGCTGTACAGCCGCGTCGCATCCGCGCCGTAGCGCGCCACCATCTCATCCGGCGACACTACGTTGCCGAAACTCTTCGACATCTTCGCGCCGTCTTTGATCACCATCCCCTGCGTGAATAAACGCGCGACCGGCTCGTCGTTTTTCACCAGCCCCATGTCGCGCATGAACTTCGTCCAGAAGCGCGAATAAATGAGATGGAGAATGGCATGCTCCACGCCGCCAATGTACTGATCAATCGGAAACCAGTAGGCGATCTTTGCGGAGTCGAACGGCGCCTTGTCATTGTGCGCGTCAGCGTAGCGGTAGAAGTACCACGACGAATCGACGAACGTATCCATGGTGTCGGTCTCGCGCCGCGCTGGGCCGCCACACTTCGGACAGGTCGTGTTCAAGAAGTCCGGCACATACAGCAACGGCGATCCACCGGCGAGCGTGATCGGCACGTTGTCCGGCAAAATCACGGGCAAGTCTTTTTCCGCGACCGGCACCACGCCGTCCTTCTCGCAATAGACCATCGGAATCGGAGTACCCCAATAGCGCTGCCGCGAGATGCCCCAGTCTTTTATTCGGAAGGTGACGGTCGGCTTGCCAAAGCCCTTTTCTTCGGCGCGCGCCGACATCTTCTTAGTCGCGTCCGCGCAACTCAGCCGGCTGAACTCGCCCGAGTTCACCAGCATCCCGTCCATGGACGTAAAGGGTAACGGCGGTTCGACCATGGTTTCTTCTTCGTTCGACTGCGGCATGATCACCAGCCGGATGTCCAGCTTGTACTTCTTCGCGAATTCGTAATCGCGCTCATCGTGCGCTGGCACGCTCATGATCGCGCCCGTGCCGTAGTCCATTAGGATGTAGTTCGCGACCCACACGGGCACGGCTTCGCCGTTGTACGGATTCTTCGCGTAGCGCCCGGTGAAAACACCATGCTTCTCGATCTCGCCAATGTCGCCCGCTTCTTTAGCTTTGCGCTGCTCGGCGACCAGTTGCTCCACCTTGGCGCGCAGTCCCGCGTCGCGGGCGATCATGTCGCACACGATCGGGTGCTCTGGTGCCAGCTGCACCGAGGTCGCTCCGTAGATCGTGTCCACGCGCGTGGTGAAAACCGTGATCGTCGATCCCGCCGGCCCCACCGTTCCGCCGAGATCGAAATCCACCAGCGTGCCTTCGCTGCGTCCAATCCAGTTCTGCTGCATGATGCGGACTTTTTCCGGCCACCCTTGCAGCTTATCGAGATCGCGCAGCAATTCGTCGGCATACTTTGTGATCCGCAAGAACCACTGTTCCAACTCGCGCTGCTCGACGGGCTGTTCCTCATGCCGCCAGCACATCCCAGCCACGACCTGCTCGTTCGCCAGCACCGTGGCGCACTGCGGACACCAATTCACTTTGCTCTTCTTGCGATAAGCAAGGCCCGCCGCGTAAAGCTTCAGAAAGAACCACTGATTCCAGCGGTAGTAGTCCGGCAGGCAAGTCGTAACCTCGCGCGACCAGTCATACGCGAAGCCGAGGCGGTTCATCTGAACCTTCATGGCCGCGATGTTCGCGAGCGTCCACTCCTTCGGCGGAGTGTTGTTCTTGATGGCAGCATTCTCTGCCGGCAACCCGAACGAATCCCAGCCCATGGGATGGAGCACGTTGTAGCCGTTCATCCACATGTAGCGAGCCAGCGCATCGCCGATCGAATAATTGCGGACGTGTCCCATGTGCAGCGCGCCCGAAGGGTAGGGAAGCATCTCCAAAACGTAATACTTCGGCTTGGTGGGATGGGCTTCGGCGGCATAGAGCGACGGATCGCTTTGCCAGCGCGCAGCCCATTTCTGTTCAATGCGCTGCGCGTCGTAACGCTCTTCGCGGGCGGCGGAGATTGGTTTGTCTTCCGGCGGCATATATAAGGATGGTTCAGTAAAGAGTAACCGTTGATTTTACAACGAGGAGACCGCCAACACGCACAAGGGTCGGAGTGCGATCAAATAGCTCGTCGAGGGACGGGCGTCCCTCGCGACGGATTGTCCCGGCAGCCCGCCATTTGCCCACTTCCCGCAGCGGAAGCTAAACTTAATATCTCGGGGTATTCCCTATGCTAGTAGTCATGCAAGCGCAGGCCACCGAAGAGCAGGTCCGCGCCGTTTGCCAGAAAATCGAATCGCTTGGATACCGCGCCCACTCCATGCCCGGCGCGCAACGCACCGCCATCGGAATCACCGGCAACCAGGGTGAGGTTGAATCTGGGACGCTCGAAGAAATGCCTGGCGTGCAGGAAGTCATCCGCGTCTCGAAACCTTACAAACTGGTCAGTCGCGACACCAAGCCCGACAATACCGTGATCAAGTTTTCAGATTCTCACTTGAAAGGTTCACCCGTCACCATCGGAGGTCCCGACCTCGCCATCATCGCCGGTCCCTGCGGTATCGAGACTCGCGATCAGGCTTTCAGAACTGCCGAGCGCGTAGCCCGTGCCGGAGCGCAGTTCTTTCGCGGCGGAGCCTACAAGCCCCGCACCTCTCCTTATTCTTTTCAGGGACTGGGCGAAGAAGGTTTGAAGATCATGGCCGAAGTCCGCGACCGCTTCGGACTGCTCATCGTCACCGAAGCCGTCGATTACGAGTCGCTCGATCTCGTCGACCAATACGCCGATGTCATCCAGATCGGCGCTCGGAACATGCAGAACTTCTCTCTGCTCAAGCGCGCCGGACGCGCCCGCAAACCTGTCCTGCTGAAGCGCGGCATCTCGGCGACGCTCGAAGAATTTCTTATGGCCGCCGAGTACATCATGAGCGAGGGCAACTACAACATCGTCCTCTGCGAGCGCGGAGTGCGCACCTTCGCGGATCACACTCGCAACACGCTCGATCTCAGCATTGTGCCGGCTGTCCAGCGCCTTAGCCACCTGCCCATCGTGGTTGATCCCAGCCACGGCACCGGCAAGCGCAACAAAGTAACGCCACTCTCCCGCGCCGCTGTCGCCGTCGGAGCCGATGGTCTGATCGTCGAGGTCCACCATGATCCCGACCGCGCGTTGTCGGACGGAATGCAGTCGTTGTTTCCCGATCAGTTCGACGCGCTCATGGTGCAGGTGAGGCAGATCGCGGCGGTGCTGGGACGATCAATTCCCGAACGATCCGTCCCCAAAGCTGCCGAACCCGCGGTTTTGGCGGGCACATCAAGGCAATCGACCTCTTGATCTAGAGAGAAGAAATATGACATCGCGCGCTCTGTTCCTTCCGCTGCTTTTCTTAGGCACGGCGATGGCGCAAGACTCTGCGCCGATACCGCTGTCAGGAAAGGATCATGTCCCGATTTGTCGCGGCAATAACAGCGATGCTCCAGGCTGTGTCACGGCACCGCACGCGACCTACTCTCCCGATCCAAAGTACCCAAAGAAGGAGAGCAAAGCGCGTCATCGTGGGGCAGTTGTTTTGGAGTTGGTTGTCGATGCTGACGGCTTGCCACGTGACATCAAAGTCTCACGTCCGCTTAGCCCCGAGTTCGATGAGGCGGCCATCGATGCCGTGAAGAAGTGGAAATTCTCTCCGGCTACCAGAGATGGCAAACCTATCGCAACCGAAATCAATGTAGAAGTAAACTTCCGCCTCTATTGAGATGGCCACATCTGATAATCTCTTGCCTGCAGCGAGGCCAACTACTCATTGAGAAAATTTCTGCTACTCGCCGTCCTCGTCCCGCTCGTCCTCGCCGCCGGCTGGTACTACTTCCACGAGCGCACTCTTCCGGTCTACGGACCGCTCTACCGCGAATACGCATACATTTCGAATGGCAAGAGTAATACGGTTACGGTTATCGACCTGCGCAGTTTTCGCCCGGTAAGAACTTTACAAGTTGGTGTTGACCCTACCGGAGTTGCGGCCAATCCCAAGCGCAACGAAGTTTACGTGGTCAACACCGGGTCGAATAACGTCAGCGTGATCGACGCCGAACAGAACAAAGTTGTGGCTACTATCGGCGTTTATGGACGGCCTTACTTTATTGATGTTTCTCCTGACGGCCACCGCGCCTACGTTGCTAATTCCGGGTCGGCTAATGTTTCCGTGCTTGATCTTGACCGGCATACTGTTGCGGCTACGCTTCATGTTGGCGGAAGTCCCGGCCTCGCTCGCGTTTCGCCTGACGGATCCACCGTCATTGTTACTAATCGTGCCGACAACTCTGTCTCGATCATCGATACCGCGCGGCTGGCCGTTCGCTCCGCCATCAACATATGCATCCATCCCGAGGATATCGCCATTCTGCCTGATTCCGGCAAGGCGTTCGTTTCCTGTTCGGGATCGGGGCAGGTTGCCAGCATTGATCTGAAGAGCGACAAGCTGCTGGCGCTCCTTGATGTCGGAAAATCTCCAGTGAGTCTCGCGTTGAAACCGGATGGCGGGGAACTGGTCGCTTTCAATTTCGACGCCGGCACCATATCCATCATCGAGACGACGGGCAATGAAGTTTCGGGCAGCTACCTCGTCGGCGCTCAGCCTACTCGCGGCGTGGTGTCGCTTGATAACTCGCGCTTGTACGTCTCTAACTTCGGATCGAATAACATCGCGGTCTATGACATCGACCTGGGAAAGGTCATCGCATATCTCCCCGTAGGAACGCACCCGGATGCGCTGGCCCTCTCACAGAATCAGAACTATCTGCTGGTGCTCGATTCCGGTTCCGGAGACTTAGCCGTCATTCAGAAACGCCTGCCCAAGAAGCTGGAGCCGTCGGAGTATTCCCTGCTGACCATCATTCCTGTTGGCATGCAACCGAATCAGATCGTGGTGAAGTCATTTCTGGCGACGAAACTTAGGGATGGGCGTTAGGCCGCGGGCCTTGCGGATCTCGACGGTTCGTCCGGGAACTTAGTGATGATTCTTGGTTCTCCGGCGGCGAAAACACCCGCCCAAGCGGAGCTTGGACGGGGCACCCTTGAGAGTTAGGGGCGTGCTCGTCGTTTCTCACTTACCGGCGCTTACGAAGGCGCCCGTGGTCGCGTTGATGACGCCGATGCCCTTCCTGTTGGTCTCGCTGGTGCCGTAAATGACATACCAGACGGGCACGTTCTGTTTCCGGTCCTTGAGCAAAACGTAGATGACTGGCTGCTGCGCATCTTTTTTGAGGATGCCGGCACCTCCGTGTTGCAGGGTGATAGCGAATGCCGTATCGGTATCGGTTTTGACCAACAACGGTAAAAACGCAAGATTGGCGGCGTCGGCGTTGTAGGCGCCTTCACTCCCCTCGGCTGAAACTCCGAAGGGCGGCGCATCCGGACGACGGCTTCCCGAGCAAACGATGGTCTTGGTGGAGCGGCGACTGGGCGAAGCGAAGAACCCTCGCCAGACGGTTGATTTGCCGTTCTGACCGGTGGTATCCGCGCTGGGGACGGATTCCAACCGAGCCGGCTGAGCATCCCGCGACCATTTCAAGGCGAGGCCCATCATTCGATTGAATGCCTCCTGACCGGTGTAAAGCACGGGTTCCTTACTCTGCGTCGGCGCGGCGGCTGGCTTTTCGGCGGTGCTCTCGCTCGGATTATTCTGGGTTGAATTACACCCTGCTGTCAGGATTGCAACGCTGATTACACTAAGGGCGAATGCGAGACGACAGAATTTCATACTCCGTCCCTCCGAGGATTCTGAACATATCTTGCATTTATCTCGATGCGACCTTCTGGTGCTCCTTCGCTTCGCGAAGCGGTCACGTCGCTCAGGATGACATCTTGTATTGGGCCGGACGCCGGCAGAATCCATGGGGCACAAAAAGCCTACCAACTTCGGCGCGGCGGTCGGTTGGTTATTTCCGGCCTGACTCTTCGCCTAATTTTTTGCCTAGCTTGTCGCCTAGCTCTTCTTCCCGGTCACGGCATAAAAAGCAGTCGCCTCTTGCTCAACGTGCTTGCTGCCGCACTTGGGGCATTTCGCGTCTACCTCGTGTTCCTTTAGCGTGAGAATTAATTCGAAGGATTTGTGACAGTCGTTGCAGACATAGTCATACACGGGCATGGGGGCCTCCCGCTCGATTGTGATCACGAGCCACGGTTGGAATTGTACGCCGACACACGCCGCTTGTCCGTGAGCCCGAGCTAGCGCCGACGTCCCGCCCATGCGCCCCTCCTCCATCGAAACCTGCACTGGCGAAACCCGGTAAAGCGCAGTAAAATCCTGTCGCTCACCAAAGCAAGTCAGGCCCCTTGGAAAACTTGTTTCAAAAAAAGGAGGTGGATATGAGACGCTGGATGCAGATAGGCCTTCTCATGTTGTGTGTGCTGATCCTCTTGGCCTCGACTCCCGGGAAACCTGCATGGCAGATGAAAGCTGATTACGTGGAAGCGTGCAGCTGTCATCTGTTCTGTCCCTGCTATTTCAACAAACATGCGGAGCACCCGCACTGCGAGTTCAACATGGCGGTCAAAGTGCGCGAAGGGCACTCGGGCAACACGAACCTGGCAGGGGCCAAGTACTGGCTGACTGGGGATCTTGGCGACGAGTGGGGCACAAACAAGAAAGGAGAATGGGTGGTGGTATCGTTCGATCCATCCACGAACAAAGAGCAACGGGACGCTCTCGCGCCCATGATTCTCAAGACATACGGTTTGGAATGGGGCGAACTGAAAGTGCAGGAAGCTCCGATCGAGGTTGGTCGGGCTGGGGATATCGTCAACGCCACGCTTGGTGGTGGTGAAATGGCCTCCATTAAACTAAAGCGTGAGGCGGGCGCCGATGGCAACGGCGTGGTGTTGAAGAACGTAAAATATTTTGGGGCACAGAACAATGACGGCTTCGAAATGTACCGTTCCCTCGATCACAGCGCCAATGTGCAGGGACACAAATTCTCCTACTCCGACCGGAATGCTTTTCTGATTTCGATCGATACGCACGAAGGCGAGGGCGGTGGCATGTCTGGCAAGTGAAAGGATTTCGTTCGGTCTACCCCGGCATTTGGCTGGGGGCTTTCTCATTTCTGGAATCAGAGAGGAATTCCAAAACGAAGGACGAAACACCCGCTAGCGCAGGATCAGATCCGAATATTCAGGGTGGGTTTCGAGAAAAGCAGCGACAAAGGGACAGACCACATCGATCTTCATGTGATTAGCTCGGGCCCAGTCGAGTGCGGTCCGTGCCAAGGTTGAGGCTACGCCGCTGCCGCGAAGGGCCTCGGGAATTTCGGAATGAAGAAGCGCTAGCACGTGGCCGGCGATAGTGTACTGAAGGGTGGCCACTTGTCCGTCGCGCTCCAGCTCGAAGCGGCCGGTCGTGACCAACTCGGGGCCGGGTTTTTTGTTGCCAAATATTTTCATTGCGGGCTCCGGAAGTGTTCCAGAATCGCCTGCGCCTGTGTTCTCGTTACGACTGCCGATAGTGCCGCTACGTCGGCTTGCTTTACGGCTTGCAGGCTTCCGAAATGTTCCAGCAGACGGCGGGTGGTGGATTCGCCTACGCCGGGAATTTCTCGTAACTCGGTGGCGCGGTCGCGGATCTGGCGACGCTTGCGATGAAAGGTTACGGCGAAACGATGCGCTTCGTCGCGGATCATCTGGACCAGATGCAAGACGGGAGAATGATGGTCGAGAACTACGGGGTCATCTTCCTGTCCGTAGACGTAGATGATTTCTTCTCGCTTGGCGATGGCTGCTAGGGGCTGGTTGATGATCTCCAGGGCGTCGAGCGCCTGGGCGGCGGCGTGGAGTTGTCCGAGGCCGCCGTCGATCAGCACCAGGCTGGGCATGGTTTTTTTTTCTTCACACAAGCGCTTGTAACGGCGCGTGACCACTTCGCGCATCGAGGCGAAGTCATCCACGCCGGCGACGGTCTTGATGATGAACTTGCGGTAGTCGGAGTTTTTCATCTTGCCGTCTTCCCATACGACCATCGATGCGACCGTTTCCGCTCCCTGAATGTGTGAGATGTCGAAACACTCGATGCGCTTGGGCAGCTCGGGGAGGGCGAGCGCGTCTTGCAGGGCTTCTTGAATGGCGCGGGCGTTTGGCTTCATGATGCGAAAACGCTGGTCGTACGATTGCTTGGCGTTGGTGCCGGCGAGATCGATGAGCTCGCGTTTTTCTCCGCGCTGGGGTACGGTGATGCGCACGCGCGTCGCTCGTCCGCCTTCGCCGGCTAGTTGCTCGCTCAGGGCTTCTTCCAGTTCTTCACGGTCTTCGAAGTCTACGGGGACGTAGATGTTTCTGGGGACGTAGGGCTGGGCTAGATAGAGTTGCTTGAGCAGGGCGGAGAAGAATTCGTTGGGATGGAATTCTTGTGTGGCGGCGGGACTCTGCCCCGCGTCCGGGTCGGAGACGCGGGGCCACACGGGCGCGGCCAACTCGGGGAGGTCTTCCCAGAAAAATTCCCGGCGGTCCAGAACTTTTCCGCCGCGCATGTGGAATAGGTTCACGGCCAGCATCTGGTTCTCGTAGTGATATCCGAAGACGTCGGCGTCGTCGCCTTCTACGGCGGCGATGCGCTGCTTCTCCTGCAGTTGCTCGACGGTTGAGATCAGGTCGCGATAGCGCGCGGCGCGCTCGAACTCCTGCGCTTCGGCAGCTTCCGACATGCGCTCGCGCAGAGATTTGACGAGGTCGGTTTGGCGGCCTTCGAGAAAGAGCTTCACGTCGCGGACTGCTTCTGCGTAAATCTCGGGCGTGGTCAGATCCATCACACACGGACCAAGGCAGCGCTTGATGTAGTACTGGAGACACGGACGCGGATGGTAGCGCGTCAAATCCACTTTGCAGGATGGGACCATGAAGTGGCGATGAATCAGGTCAACGATGCGATAGGCGAGATTGGCAGGGAAGTAGGGACCATAGTAGGCGCTGCCATCCTTGCGCAGGCGGCGCGTTACGTATACGCGCGGGAAGCGCTCGGCCTGGGTTAGCTTCACGTAGGGATACGTCTTGTCGTCGCGCAGCAGGATATTGAAGCGTGGTTTCTTCTGCTTGATGAGGTGGTTCTCGAGGGCGAGAGCCTCTTTATTATTGGCGACAACGATGTAGTCAAGGTCGACGGCTTCGCGGACCAGCGTGCCAGTTTTCGCGTCCTCCCAGCGGCCTTCGTGGAAATAGGAGGAGACGCGCGAACGCAGGTTGTTGGCTTTGCCGACGTAAATCACCTCGCCTTCGGCGTTCTTATAGAGGTACACGCCGGCCGAGGCGGGGAGACTGCGGATTTTCTGGGAGAGATCCATTGCGCTAAAGACTATGATAGAGCTCGATACGCAAAGGATTCACAGCGTCTTACGCGCCCCATCCCTTAACGAATTCCACCAGACTGCGCAACGCGATTCCGGAAGGGCCTTTGGCGATCCACGGTTTGGCTTCTTCCATCCATGCAGTTCCGGCTATGTCGAGGTGGATCCAGGGTGTATCTTCGGCGAATTCTTTTAGGAACATGGCGGCGAAGATGGCTCCGCCCCAACGGCTGCCGGCATTGACCATATCTGCGATGTTGGACTTAAGGGTTTCTTTGTATTCGTCGTCGAGCGGAAGGCGCCACATTTTCTCGCCGGCTTGTTTGTTGGCATTCGCGAAGCGCTCGTACATCTGATCGTCGCTGGCGAAGATTCCTGCGTTCACATAGCCGAGGGCTACGACTACGGCGCCGGTCAGGGTAGCGGCGTCCACGAGATGAGTGCAACCGAGTTGGCGGGCGTAGCTGAGGCCGTCGGCTAAGACGAGACGTCCTTCGGCGTCGGTGTTGATAATTTCGATGGACTTGCCGGACATTGCGATCTGCACGTCGCCCGGCTTTTGCGCCTTGCCAGAAGGCATATTTTCGGTGGCGCAGATGACGGCAGTGACTTTGACCTTGGGCTTCAGCAGGGCAATGGCGCGCATGGCGGCGATCATGGTGGCGCCGCCGGCCATATCATATTTCATTTTCTCCATGCCGTCGGCAGGCTTGATGGAGATGCCGCCGGTGTCGAAGGTGACTGCTTTACCGACCAGACCTAAATGAACTTTGTCAGCCGCGCCTACGGGATCGTAGCGCAGGACGATGAGCGCGGGGGGTTCGTCGGATCCTTGGGCCACTCCCCAGAACGCGCCCATCTTGAGTTGTTTGATCTTGTCGGCGCCGTAGGTTTCGCAGTTCAGGCCGACTTCCGCCGCCATCTTCCTGGCGCGTTCGGCCATCACGGTCGGCGTCATGCGATTGGAGGGTTCATTAATCAGGTCGCGTGCGAAGTTCTGCGACTCGGCAACGATGCGTCCGGCCTGCATGGCACTTTCCAGGGCCTTTGCGTCGGCATGCGCGTTGGCTTGCACATTGCCCGGCACGACGATGGTGAGGGCGTCGATCTTCTGGTCTTTCTCGTTGTGGTCGCTTTTGTAGTACCCAGGATCGAAGTTGCCGACGAAGGCGCCTTCGACGATCGCGGGCACTCCTTGGCTCGCGGGAACTGTGCTCTCAGGTACAACGAAGGCAAAGCTGCGGATGTTCTTGCTTTTCAACGTGCGCACGGCAGCGCCGGCGAGTTTGCGCAGTTCCGCAGCTGAAAAAGTCCTGGCTTTGCCGCCGCCGACGAGGAGCAATCGTTTCGCTTTCAACCCTGCGGGGCGATGAAGCAACGTGGTTTCGAACGTCTTGCCGGTGACTTCACCGCTTGAAACCACGTCCTTGGCAGCTTCGCGTACGGCAGAGTCGCTGGATTCGACGGTTACGGCGGGCTTGTCTTTCTTGCTTTGATCTTTTTCGCTTTGATCTTTTTCACTTCGATCAAGGACCACTACGACCAGGCAATCGGTTTCCAGTTGAGACGGGGCGGAAGAAGAGAGGTTTGTATTCATGATGGACTATCTTCAGTATCCACGGTGGAAGGGGGAACGCGCAACTCAGCTGCGGGCCATCAAGGAGTTGACCGGAGTCTCGATCTCGCGCTATCGAATCGGGGGTGCACTCGGCGGACCGTGCAGCAGCATCACAGAGCGCAAGGCGTAAGCACTGGGATCGGCCATTTTGAAATCCTTGGCCAGATCCAAAGAAACGCGATCATACTCCTGATCACCTTCCATATAGTGTCACAACGACAGTTTTCGGCTTCCGGTCGCACTTCTCCAGGAGGGTGCCAATCAGTACAGGTGCGCGACTCTGGGTGAGGAAAGGGATCTGGATGCGGAAGGATCCGCCTTCGACAGTCACGTCGCCCGATTCACCCATCTTTTGTTTCTGTTTCGGATAGACAAGCTGGACCCGAACGATACCTTTGCGAGGTGCATGATCGACCCGACCGTTCACAATGACTACATCGACCGGGCACCAGGCATGTGAGAAGGCGCCCGAAAAGATCGTGCAAAGGGACAAGGTCCCAGCAAGCGCCTTGAACGCGCGGTAAAACACAGCGAAACCTCTCGGCCGACAGAGCAATCATGCCACAAAGCCCTAGAGCGCGGTTGATATCCGGGTCCGCAGCTTCGGAATCATCGAGGATCCGGTTATCGCCAGGCATGTGCGCGGCGCGCTGATGAACTGGGAAAGTGAGTTGCCACATCTACGGTTTGCCTCTTAGAATGGCAACGCCTTGAAGGACCACCGATGGCTCCCACCCTTGCAAACGGCAAGATCTGCTACATCGAGATGCCTGCGACCGACATTGCGCGGTCTTCGAACTTCTACAAACAGGTTTTCGGCTGGAACATCCGGAAACGCGGCGACGGCAGCACTTCCTTTGACGACACGACCGGCGAAGTGAGCGGTACATGGATACTCGGGCGCGCGTCCGGCGCAAAGCCCGGCCTCCTCTTTTATGTGATGGTCGACAGTGTGGCTTCGACCCTTGACGCCATCGTCGCCAACGGAGGCGAGGTCGTGCAGCCCATCGGCGCGGACGCGCCCGAGATCACCGCGAGGTTCCGAGATCCCGCAGGAAATATAATCGGACTCTATCAACAACCCGCCTGATTCGGGCGAAGTCCCGCTATGCGCTTGAGTGCGAGGGTGGACAGTCGAAACCCCCGGAGAGCTGCACTCGCCTGGACAGCCGGGGGCGGCTGTCGCTACGTTTTTCTAGTTCACTGGCCGGTGCCGGTGAGGGTTGCGATTGCTGTGCCGCCACCGTTGTTGGCTACGTTGAGCTTGCCGTTGCGTGCGCCCGTCTTGGTCGGATTGAATGAAACGTTGAGCGAGCAGTTAGTTCCGGCGGCGAGGGAAGTGCCACAGGTGTTGCCGGAGATGGTGTAGTCGGCCGTTGCGCTTGAGATAGTAAAGCCGGTGAGATTCACGGACGCGTTGCTCACGTTCGAGATGGTCACCGGCTGCGATGCGCTCGTCTGGCCCACGAGTTCGGAGCCGAAATTTAGAGCGGTCGGCGAGAGTGCGATTGACAGCCCCGTTCCGGCCAGAGTCACCCGCTGCGGATTGTTGGGCGCGTCGTCGGTAAGCTGCAATGTGCCGGTGCGTGAATTTTTTGCTGTCGGCGTAAATCCAACCCTTATCGCGCAATTGTTCCCGGCGACGACTTGCGTGCCGCAGGTACTAGACTGAACTGCGAAATCGCCGCTAGTGGCGACATTGGAAATATTCAAGGTAGCGTTGCCGGTGTTGGTCAGCGTGGCGGTCATGTAGGTGGTCTGGCCAATGAGAGTCTTCGGGAAGATGAGCTTGGTGGCGGAGAGTATCGCAGTCGGGCTGGGGCCGCTGCCGTTGCCGCAGTTGGGGAAAATGAAATTGGAGATGCGCGTGTCCCAGTTGAAGCTGCCGGTGGACTGGAAGTACTCCTGGGTGTACCAGAAAGTGCAGTCGTCGACGGGATCGACGGTCATCGCACTGTAGTCGCCCCAGCGGCTGATGCCTCCACTCTGGGAACCCGAACCATTGACGATCAGTTGCTCGCCTTCCATGCTGCCGGGCGTATCGCCTGCGACCCGTCCGGTGAAGTAAATAGAAGGGTAGACGGCGCTGCTGGAGATGCTGTAACCGAGGGCCATGTCGCTGGACTGGTCCATGGCGATGCTGCCCATCCAGCGCGTGGTGGAGTCGGGGCCGAAGGTGCCCTGCTGGAACACGGTGGGCGTACTGTTCGGACTGCGAACCTCATACCAGCGAACTCCAGTGGAAATGGAATGATTGAAGACCAGGGATTCAACTCCGTTCGGGAACTGGCGATAGGCTAGGCGGTACATGGGGCGGTCGCCGAGCGCGTCGAGGCGTTGAGTGGTTCCGGGTTGTGCCACGCAGGAACGAAAGCAACGGGCCGTGAAGGTCGCGACCGGAAGAACGGTGGGGCCGGTGAAGCTGGAGTTCACGGGGGTGGTGAAGTCGACGTGAAACTTCCACAATTGGACGATGTTCTTGCCAAAGTTCATGAAGAAGCCGGGTTCTCCCGCGGCTGGCGGGATGGTTCCGTCCATGTCAGAAGGCAACAAGCTAGCGACCGAGGAAGTCTGCTGGAAGCAGATGATGGATGCCGGATTACCAGCCAGCATGGCGTTGCGGTCGAGGGCGCAGGCGTCAGCGCCGATGAAGCTGTTGCCGTACGCGAAAAGGTTGAACGACATGTAATAAGCGTCGGGCCAGACGCCCAACTTCGGGTAGTCCGGAAAATCGGTGTCGCCGAAAGAAAAGGCATACCGGTTGTAGGTGCCAGTGGCGTCGCTGGTCGCAGACACCGCGACACATTCCGTGTAGGGAGGTGTGAGGATGGAGAACTGGGTGAGGACCCACCGGTTGGCCATCTTGTCATATTGAACGACGGGATCGCCGTCGTTATTTGCTTCACATCCTCCGCCGAAGCCGGCCCAGAGGACATTTCCATCGGTGGGTCCGACAACGAGTGCGCCGGTGACTTTGTCGAAGACTGCAAGCTCGGCATTGACCCACTGCACGAATTGCGTGGCTCCGACTGCTCCGTTGGTATCGGGCGGGGAAAAGTCGAGAAGAAATCCGTACTGTCCCTGACCCAACCCGTCAATATTCAAGCCCAGGTTGGCGGCTACTGGAGGCAGAGCGGTATGCTGCAAGGCCGCGTCGGGCACGGGGTATGAAGGCGCGTTAACGGTAGGGCCGGTGGGGAGGATTTTCAGCAAGCGAGGCGAGAAGCGGTGGGGCTGTGCGGGAGTCATCCGATCCAGTTCGGCGAGTGGGGCGGAGACATCATGTTTCAGTTCGTGGATTACACGGACGGTTTTTTGGGCAGTTCGCTGGGCCGTTCTCTGGGCATAGGCGGAGAGCGAGAAAAGGACTGACAACGTAGCGGCTAGACAGAAAGCTGCGGCGAACCGTGCTGTCATAGTGCGAGCCTTACTGCGAGTCATGCACCGAGTCATATACTGAGTGATGGATGGCGGGGGAGGTTACGGGCTGAGGTAGTATATCCGGTTTTTTCAAGATCAACTTCAGAGATTTGCACGCCACAGTCCACTGGCTGGACCTTCGAAAAAAGGGTCTATCGCCGGTATCACGCTGGTCGTCGCAATTATTTGCACATCATTGGCAGCGCTTCGGAACCCAGTGCCAAAAGCTGCCGCGCCACGAAAGCTGCCGAGCTGCGCTCGGCTTGGACGGGCGAGGCGCCCGTCCCCACACGAGCTCTAGCTTTGTTTTCTTGACCGGGAGATGGCCTCGCGGGCTTCCTTGTCGGCGGTGCGACGGCGCTCGGTCTCGCGCTTGTCCCACTGCTGTTTACCTTTCGCGAGGGCGAGTTCCACTTTGATTTTGCCATTCTTGAAATACATTCGGGTGGGAATCAGAGTAAGTCCCTTTTGCTGGGTCTTGCCGATGAGTTTGCGAATTTCTTCTTTGTGAATGAGGAGCTTGCGGGTGCGGAGAGCGGCGTGATTGGCGTAGTTGCCATGGTCATAGGGGCCGATGTGGCAGTTGAGAAGCCAGAGTTCATCGTCCTTGATGAGGCCGTAGGCATCCTTGAGATTGGCCTTGCCGGTTCGAATTGACTTAACTTCGGTTCCGGTGAGAACGACTCCGGCCTCGAATTTTTCGAGCAAGAAATAGTTGTGACTCGCGTTCCTGTTTACGGAGGCGTCTTTCTCTCCGGAGGCGGTCGGCTGGCGGCGAGGATTTTTCTCCCGATTGGGCTGGGTCTGATGGGTAGTCTGCTTGGCCATGGCACTGAAAAGAAAGTAACAGGTCTCAGGTCTCAGGTGTTAGGTGTCAGGTCTCAGGAACAACTTGGAATAGTCTCTGCTTCCGAATATTGGCGGCTTGCTTTCCTGAGACCTGACACCTCAGACTTAGAATCTGGCTGAACTCCGGGACAGTGACCAATGAGTGTAAACACCGACGCGCCAATCACTTCGGATGCCGGTTGATGCGATGCTATAATCCGAATTTCCTGTACTTTTTGCGCGCGACGGCCGCTGGGACACTCGGCTGGTTGGCTTTTGCGAAGGACGGGGCGAGTCCTGGCTCGATGAATCACGGCCGGTTGAATCGTCGCCGGCGAGAGAGATTTTATGAGGACTGCTTGATGAGAAGCCTGATCCGTCCGGCTCTGTTCGTTCTGCTGCTGCTCTGTTTAAAGCTTCCTGATTTTGCCAAAAGTGTCGATTCTGCCAAGGGGCTCTACGAAAAGGGCCAGGATGCCGAGGCGCGGCAGAATTACGAGAAGGCCTTCGACTATTTCAAGCAGGCCTACAGTCTTAAACCGAAAGACCTGAGATATCGAACTGCTTTCGAGCGGACCCGTTTCCTGGCAGCTTCGGCACTCGTGCATCGCGGGCAGATTCTGCGCGATGCCGGCAAGCTCGACGAGGCAGTGGTGGAATTCCAAAAGGGATTGGAGATCGATCCTTCTTCATTCATCGCGCAGCAGGAGCTGAAGCGTACGCAGCAGATGATTCGGGAGGCGGAGAATCCGCAGCCGCAGGCTTCGGCGCCAGGCGGGACCGCGTTGCGCAGGCGGTTGGAATCGGCGCAGGGCCCGGTCGAACTGGCTCCGATCTCGAACGTGCCCATCACGCTCAAGGTCACGGAAAAAGCCAACGTGATCTACGAGACGGTGGGCAAGCTGGCCGGCATCAACGTGCTTTTCGATCCCGATTACACGCCGCGCCAGGTGCGCATCGAACTGAACGGCGTGACGCTCGAAGATGCGTTGGAAATTATTTCATTTGAGACCAAGACTTTTTGGCGTCCGGTGACGCCCAATACGATTTTTGTCGCGCAAGACAATCCTGCGAAGCGGAAAGAGCTGGAACAAAACGTCATCAAAACTTTTTATCTTTCCAACCTTTCCCAGCCTACCGAATTGCAGGATGTAGTGAACGCGATGCGCACCATCCTCGAAGTGAGCCGGATTCAGCAGTTGCCGTCGCAGGGAGCGATCGTGGTCCGGGGCACGCCGGATCAGATGGCCCTGGCGCAGAAGTTGGTGGACGATCTGGACAAGGCGAAACCTGAGGTGCTGATCGAAGTGGCGGTAATGCAAGTGAGCCGCGACAAGGCGCACACGCTTGGAATCAACCCTCCGACCAGCGTCACGGTGCAGCTGCAGAACAATATCAACAGCACCACCAGCACGACTTCAACCACCTCGACGACGAGTACTACGTCATCGACATCGGGCATCAACCTGAATACGATTGCCAACCTGAATGCCACCGACTTTCAGGTGACGATTCCTCCGGCCACGGCGACGGCGTTGATAACCGATAGCAACACAAAGATCATCCAGAATCCGCAGATCCGCGCTCTGGACGGCCAGAAGGCTTCACTGAAGATCGGCGACCGCGTGCCGGTGGCGACGGGTTCGTTCCAGCCGGGGATTGGCGGAGTCGGTATCAACCCGCTGGTCAATACTCAGTTTCAATACCTCGATGTCGGCGTAAACATCGACATCACGCCGCGGGTGCATGCGGGGCGGGAAATCAGTTTGAAGCTGACGATGGACGTCTCGGCGGTGACATCGCACGTGAGCATCGGTGGCATCGATCAGCCGGTAATTGGACAGCGCAAGATTGAACACGAAATCCGCCTGAAGGACGGCGAAGTCAGCTTGTTGGGCGGCATGTTGGAAGACACGCAGACGAAGTCGCTGAGCGGTATTCCGGGCTTGTCTTCCATTCCGATCCTGAAATATCTCTTTTCGGAGAACAAAGCCGAACACTCGGAGAACGAAATTGTATTTGCGCTGATCCCGCACATTGTCCGTGGGCCTGATCTTGCCCATAGCAATATCGACATGATCGACGTAGGCACGGCCAATGCACTGGCGCTGAGACGAACCAAGTTGGTGCCGCCGGCGAGTTCGGTTGCGCCATCCCCGGGTTCGCAGGCCGCACCTTCCCAGGCCGCCCCTGCAGCCGCTCCGCAGCCGCAGTCTCCCGCTCCTCAGGGCCAGGCTGCCCAGAACCTGGTTCCACAAAATGTTCCGCAAAATCAGATTCCGCAGAATCAGGCTGGCGCCGGTGCAGGAACGTTCCTGTTTGATCCGCCTACATTGAGCCAGGCCAAGGGCTCGACCTTCACCGTGAATGTCATGCTTTCCGGGGGACAGAATGTGTACTCCGTGCCCCTGCAACTCAACTACGATCCGAATCAGTTGCAGGTGGTCAACGTTTCGAACGGCGGATTCTTGTCCCAGGATGGGCAGGCGGTGGCGTTAGTGCATCGCGACGATCCTGCGACGGGCACGCTGCAAATCACGGCCACACGGCCCCCAGGCGCCGGGGGCGTTTCGGGACAGGGCGCGGTAGTGACGCTCACATTCATGGCGAAGGGACAGGGCCAGTCGGCTCTGACCATCACTCGGGGCGGAGCGAGGGATCCAGCAATGCAGCCGATTGCGATGAGCGGAGCGCAGGCGGCGATTACGATTCAGTAACCGGGTGGAGTTCGGTGTTATGAACCAGTTGACTAACACGGGGAAGGTTCGCAGGCTGCTAAAAAAGCATTTTCTGCGCCACAGTCTGACCGCAGCGGCTAAAGCCGGTACTGAAAACGAGCCGGCAATCGCAGCGCTGAAGCGCTGCGCCACCCAAAATCAAGTGCAACATCGAGTTCGTCCGCAACCTGCGAGGTCAGTGTTTGCCCGCCGACAGCACGGGTTTACGCTGATCGAGTTGATTGTTGCGACCGCCATCCTGGCCATTCTGGTGGGGGCGGCGTTTCCGTTGGTAAGGATCACGATTTATCGGGAGCGCGAACGCGAGCTGCGTCAGGACCTCTGGATGATCCGCGACGCGATTGATCGCTACAAAGACGCCGCCGAGCGGAACGCGTTCCAGATCAAGGTGGGAAGCGAAGGATATCCTCCGGATCTCGACACGCTGGTCACGGGGGTGGATGTTGCCGGCAAGAAACTGAAGTTTCTCCGCCGGATCCCAGTTGATCCGATGACCAAACAGGAATGGGGAATGCGCTCCATGCAGGATGATAAAGACTCGGACTCCTGGGGTGGGCAAAACGTTTTCGATGTTTACACGAAGTCGGACCAAGTCGCTTTGGACGGCACCAAATACAAGGACTGGTAAATGAAATTCAGGTCCAAAGCCCGCAGCTCCAAATTCTGCGATCCGAAAGCCCGCAATCGGGGTTTCACGCTGATTGAGTTGGTGGTGGTGATCAGCATGATCCTGATCCTGCTGTCGATCGCGTTGCCGATGTACAACCAGAGCGTCATTCGCGCGCGCGAAGCCACGCTGAGACAAAATCTGGCGACGCTGAACAAAGTGATCGATCAGTACACGCTGGACAAGCAGAAAGCGCCGCAGTCGCTTGAAGATTTGGTCTCGGCGGGATACCTCAAGTTTGTCCCGAACGATATTACCGGCAGCAAGGACACCTGGGTGCTGGAACAGGAAGACTCGCTCAAGTCCATCGACCAGACGCAGCCTGGCATCGTGGGTGTCCACAGCGGCTCCGACCAAACGGCCATCGATGGCACCGCTTATTCGAGTTGGGTCTACTAAGCTGAAGCTGACTTCTAACCCAGCTTTTCTGTTACCTTATCCGTTCACTATTCTGGAAACAGTTCTGGAGGCTAGTGTGGATTTTCTCAACCGGCTGCAGCCTTTCGCGCTGCTCGTCATGCGGCTTGTTCTGGGAGCGATCATGATCGCGCATGGCTATCACAAGGTATGGGGCGGGTTTCATCATCACATGGATTTCGTGGGCTCGCTCGGCCTTCCAAAGTGGATGGCATATCTTTCCGCGGGAACGGAATTCTTCGGCGGAATCGCCATTGTGCTTGGATTGTTTACGCGCTTCTTCGCAGCCGCGTTCATCATCGAAATGGCGGTCGCCATCTGGAAAGTGCATCTTAAGAACGGGCTGATTGGCAATGGCGGATACGAATTTCCGCTGGCGCTGGCCACGATTGCGTTTGGGCTCATGTGCTTTGGCGGCGGGCCTTGGGGAGCGACGTTCGGCAAGTCTGGCGGGTGGAAGGCAAAGTAGGATTGATCAGGGTTGAGTTCGTAAGCCACCAGGGCTCGGTGGAGAATTCGGCCGAGACGCGGCAAGCCGTGTCTCTACAGGGGAGCCAAGAGCTAAAATTCCGCCAGTTCTTTCATCGCCCGGAACAGGTCGCTGGCCTGGGGCAGGATGGCATTCTCGAGTATCGGCTGATAGGCGACAAAGGTATCGGTGGCCGCGACGCGCTTCACCGGGGCATCGAGGTGATGGAACAACTGGTCGGCGATGCGGGCGGCAATTTCGGCGCCGTATCCCCAGCTCAGCGAGTCTTCGTAAGCGATTAGCGCTCGGTTGGTTTTCTTTACCGACGCGGCAATCGCATCCCAATCAAACGGATTCAAACAACGCAAATCGATCAGCTCGACGCTAACGTGATGCTCACGCTCCAGTTTTTGCGCGGCCTGTAACGCGCGCGGAACCACCGCTCCGTAGGTAATGACGGTGAGGTCGGTTCCGGGCTGCACGACTTTCGCTTTTCCGAATGGGACCATGTAGTCGGGGCCGGGATACGGCGAGCGTCCGTAGGTTTCGCGGTAGAGGCGTTTGTGTTCGAGGAACAAGACCGGGTCGTCGCACCGGATCGCAGTGCGCAGCAGGCCCGCGGCATCGAGGGCGTTGGAAGGGAAGACGACGCGCAGTCCGGGAGTATGCGTGAAGATGCTCTCGCCGCACTGCGAGTGGTAAATCGCGCCGCCCGTCAGATAACCGCCAATCGCAACCCGGATCACCAAGGGCGCCGAGAAAGCATTGTTCGACCGCCAGCGGATGATGGGGAGTTCGTCGCGCAACTGCATCATCGCCGGCCAGATGTAATCGAAGAACTGGATCTCAACCACCGGCTTCAATCCGCGCGTTGCCATGCCGGTGGCGCGGCCGATAATGTTGGCTTCGGCCAGCGGAGAATTGAAGACGCGGTCGGAGCCGAACGCGCTTTGCAGGCCAGACGTCAGCTTGAAGACTCCGCCTTTGCCCTTGATCAGCCTCTGCTTGAGATACTCTTCACGGCTGGCGTCGGCGACATCTTCGCCGAAGATGATTACGCGTTCATCGCGGCGCATCTCGTCGCGCAGCGTGGCGTTGATGAGGTCCGCCATGGTTTTGGGCGTCGAGGCAGCGGAACGCTTGCCATCCGCGGTGTTCTCGGGCGCGGCAAATGCGGGCTGAGTTTCAAATGCCGGCGAGGCGGGATCAAGATCGGGCGAGTACACGAAGTTGTAGATGGTTTCCGGCTGCGGTACCGGAGCTGCGAGTGCGCGGTCGGCATCGGCCTGAATCTGTTCTTCAATGTCCTTCTCGATCTTGTTGATCCCTTTTTCGTCGAGGATGCCTTCACGCAGCAGGAACATCTGCAGGCGCGGGACGGGATCGCGCGCGGCGTCGGCCTGGCGCTCGGAGTCGGGGCGGTAAAGGCGTTCGTCGTCGGAGAGGGAATGGGAGTAGGGACGGATCACATGGGCGTGGACGAATGCAGGTCCATGGCCGCCGCGGCAATGATCAGCCGCGCGCCTGAGAGCCGCGTAGGCGACGACCGGGTCGGTGCCATCAATCTCTTCGAAATGGAAGTTGGGAAAGCCGGAGACGAGGCGCGAAATGTTGCCGCCGGAGGTCTGCACCTCTACCGGCACGGAAATTGCGTATTCGTTGTCTTGCACGCAAAAAATTACGGGCAGGCGGAGGTTCGATGCGGTGTTCAGCGCCTCCCAGAATTCGCCTTCGCTGGTCGTGCCGTCGCCGAGCGAGACGTAGGTGATTTCGTCGCCCTGGAATTGGACATCCTTGAATTGGCGGTAATCGCCTTCGGCTTTTTGGGTGGCATTTGGATGCCTGGCGAAATAGCGGCCGGCTTCGGCGCATCCGATGGCCTGCAGAATCTGGGTGCCGGTGGCGGACGATTGAGTAACGACATTGAGCCGCTTGTACGCCCAGTGCGAGGGCATCTGGCGGCCGCCGGAACTAGGATCGTCGGCGGCACCGACGGCGCCGAGCAGCATTTCGTACGGAGTTGCGCCCAGGGCGAGACACAACGCGCGGTCGCGGTAATAGGGATAGAACCAGTCGTAGGCGGGCTTCAACGCAAGAGCGGCGGCGACGCCCATGGCTTCGTGGCCCGCGCCTGAGATCTGGAAGAAAACCTTCTGCTGGCGTTTGAGCAGGATCTCGCGGTCGTCCACGCGGCGCGAGGTGAACATTGTGCGGTACGAATCAATCAGTTGCTGACTCGTCAGGCCCTGATAGTTCTTGGCCTTTTTCGCGATGCTAATTTCGTTCAGCTTGGGATCGACTTTGGTCGTGGCCATGCTGCGTTCTTCACCCCACAGATTTTCAGTCCCGCCTCATTGTAAATCAGGGGGCAGGTGCCAGATCTCAGGAAAATCTTTGCACCTTGAGTCGCCATATGAGACAGCCTTTCCTGAGACCTGACACCTGGCACCTGGTTTATCCTGAATTCTTCATGATTCGTTTCCTGCGCCCGTTTGATCCACATCGCATTCGCTTGCTGGTGTTCGATCTCGACGGTACCCTGATTGACTCCCGCCTTGATTTGATTCATTCCGTGAATGCGATGTTGCAACATATCGGTCGTCCCGCGCTGGAGGGTGACGTTATTGCGAGCTATGTGGGAGATGGCGCTCCGGCGCTTGTGCGTCGCGCTGTCGGGGACACGGACGACGAGGCGCTGTTTCGACGAGCTCTGGAGTATTTCCTGGGCTACTACCGCCTGCACAAGCTCGACCACACCACGGTTTATGAGGGGATTGCGCAGACCCTAGCGAGCGTGGCCAATTCGAAAAACGGAGTGCGGCGGCAGATGGCGGTGCTTTCGAACAAGCCGGTCAATCCTTCGCGCGATATTGTGCGGGCTCTGGGGCTGGGAGACTTCTTTGTCCGCGTGTATGGCGGCAACAGCTTTACGACCAAGAAGCCGGATCCGCTGGGGGCGAGGACGATCCTGCGGGAGACGGGCATGGCGGCGGATGAGACGCTGATGATTGGAGACTCGGCGGTTGACATCATGACGGGGCGCAACGCCGGGTTGTGGACGTGCGGCGTAACCTATGGCTTCGCTCCGCATTCGCTGGAAGACGTGCCTCCGGATGTGCTGATCGAGACTCCTCGCGAACTGGGCGAGTTGTTGCGTGCCGGCTAGAGAGGTGCCGATATCTGAACCGAAGCGCTGCCTCGGTTTATTTCGGCTTTTCGGAAGGCGCAATCTGAACCTGAATGGCGTGAATGTTGTCGGACTTTGTGGTGTCCACGAAGACTACTCCAAGAGTGCCATTCGCATCGCGCTCTTGAACGGTTCGCGTGGCCCGCCCTCCGGAAGGGTCCGGGGGCACTGTGTCGGTGGTTAGTATGGTCACTTGCAGACTGGAGCCAGGATCGCCGGGGACAGGCCGCTCTACCTGGAGTTCGGTGGTTTGCTGACCGGTTGAACTGGTGCGCTGGGCGGTGATTGCGCGCTCAACCAGGTGCAGGCTGTCGTCGCCAACCGATCCGGGGAGATCGACCGAATAGGTTTCGACTGTGTCGCGTTTTTCTCCGGAAGCGCTCTCGGACTCGTTACTCACGGTGCGGGAGACCTCGCGTAGCTTGCCTTCGGAGTCGCGGCGCGAGATCCGCTCCTCGGTGCTGCCGCCCTTGCCTTCTTGCCTGGTAGTAGCTTGCCGTATTTCGCTCACTTGCCAGTTTCCGGCGCCGTCGGGGAGCAGTGTGGTCTCCTGAGATTCAACCGTCTCATTCGCGTCTCGCTGGCGGCGCTCTTGCACCTTCATCGCTGGAGCCAGACCGCCATTGGCGCTGGGGAGCATCATCGTGGTCTTCGTCTCCTCCAAATTTTCACTCGTCCTTTTCGTCTCCTCGATTTGGCGTTGAATCAGCTGAAGCTTGCCGTTGCCATCGGGATTCGAGATGGTGCGTACTACGTGCGAATCACCTCCGGGCAGCGTATGCTTTTCCTCTTCTGTAACCTGGATCAGTGTTTTCGCTCCATTGGTATCTCGACCGAATGTGCGGGTGATGGTTCGTACGGAGATCGCGTCCAGTTGCACCGTTTCTTTTTCGATGTCCTGGTAAGGTTCGAATTGTCTGTCAGACCCGCGGAGCTGGAGCGATTGCTTGTCTAGCGTGCGATTGCCGCTTTGAGTGTGGCTTTCGATGGTGCGCGTGGAATTTACGTCGCCGCTTTGCGACTCGGTTGTAGCCGTCCAGGAATTGGCTGCGTCGCCTGTTGGGGAATCGGATGTTTGTGCCCAAAGCGCGAGACTGGAACAAAAATATATCCCGATGCCAAGCAATATTATCTGGCTGAGCCGCGCAATGCGTGACGTTCGAGAACGGGTGCTAGATTGATGGCCAACGCCTGTAGATCGCCCGTATTCGTCGAGTTCGGAAATATTCGTGGGTCGCATGCCTATATTTTATTGTCTCCCCGCGAACATTCGGTGTCCAGCCAAGCAAAGGCAAGTATCAGAGACTGCGCCGCCTGCGCGGGCCGAAGGGACAGCTAGAGTTCCATACATTGCAAAAAAGGGCATCCCGAGAAGACTCGGGATGCCCTGATCACATCTTCCCGCTGAGAGCTGAGCCTCTAGTCACCCGGAGGCTTCTGCTGCTCGCGTTTCTTCCGTTCCTCTTCCTGCTTCTTCTCCTCAGGCGTTTGCGGCCGCTGAGGCGGCGCCGGCTTAGTCGCTGCAGGAGGAGGTGTGCGCTGCTGCTGCTGGCGCTCGGGCGGCGGAGGCGGTTGCGGTCGTGGAGCCGGAGCCGGTTGGTTCCGGTTCGGCTCGGGACGATTGTTCGGCTGTGCCGCCGGCGGGGGACTACTGCGTGCCGGTGGCTCAGGACGATTCGTCTGGGGACGAGGTGGCTCAGGCTGATTCGGCTGTGGCGCCGGACGATTGTTCGGTTGTGCCGCAGGCGGCCGATTCATCTCGGGGCGATTGTTAGGCTGTGCCGGAGCGGGCTGATTCGGCTGTGGCGCGGGCGGACGGTTCACCTCCGGGCGATTGTTCGGCTGCGCCGGTGCAGGCTGATTCGGCTGTGCCGGCGGACGATTGTTCGGTTGTGCCGCGGGTGGACGATTCATCTCCGGGCGATTGTTCGGCTGCGCCGGTGCAGGCTGATTCGGCTGTGCCGGCGGACGATTGTTCGGTTG